>Ga0134126_10002233_pt1 | contig 24528 bp, 26 predicted proteins | sample KB31752_FD_96881 | JGI IMG/M metagenome (GOLD analysis project Ga0134126, IMG submission 96881) | Terrestrial soil microbial communities with excess Nitrogen fertilizer from Kellogg Biological Station, Michigan, USA - KB3-175-2 | ecosystem: Environmental > Terrestrial > Soil > Unclassified ... | reverse complement strand
CTTAAGGATCTATTGTTGCTTCGTCTCAAATCTCATATCTCACATCTCAAATCTATTCTACGCCGCCGTATAAAATTCTTCCTTTTCGCTGGTCCGGATACGAATAATGCCGGAGAGAGCCAGGTCAACCAGTAAACGCTGTGCGCGCCTGCGTGTGATCTTAAGAAGCTGGCAGCATTCTTTCATGGTGATCCGGCCGGTTTTTTCGATGTGCTCCAGCAAAGTTTTTTCTTTTGCGGAGTACTCAATTAAAACACCATGGTTATCCGCCGACCGTTTAAGCACATCAACCACCACCTTGCTTGCCAGCACACTTTTGTCCTTAACGCGCACATATACCCACCATTTCCCGTCCTCGGCCAGCGCGTAGTGAGGTTTTGACGAGCTTTCGCCGGTGTCAACCACCAGCACAATTTTATCATCGATATAGATCTCTTCAAAAGTGGGCTCCAGCGCCGGGCGGGCATATAGCTGCGCCGCCTTCGTGATCATATACCGCTCTTCATCCTCCGATTTTACACCCCTGATCGTACCATCATCGTCCACACCAATTAACAGTCTGCCCCCCTTATTATTAGCAAACGATACCATTGTTTTTGCTATTTTCTCGCAGCTTGTAATCGTTTTCTTAAAGTCAAGGGTTACGCCTTCCCCTTCAAAAATCATCTTTTTCACGTTCATTGTTCCTTAACTTAAATCGGTTTGTAGGGCGTAAATATTTCCATCCATCTTTCAGGGCGCGTGATCTGTGTAAAACCAAACTGGCTGTACAGGCTATGCGCGTTGGCCGTCGCCAGCGACCACCGCCTAAGCCCCTGTAGTTCCGGGTGATTGACAATGGTTTGAATCAGCCATTTGGATAGCCCCAAACCCCTGAATTCCGGCAGGACAAACACGTCACAAATATAAGCAAAAGTAGCTTTGTCGGTGATCACCCGGGCAAATCCCGCCTGTGCATTTTCCCGGTAAATGCCAAAGCAAAGCGAATTTTTTATGGCGGCCCGGAGCGTTTCTTCCGCGATGCCCTGCGCCCAGTAGGAGTCAAGATAGAGATAGTCATAGATAGCCTTAAAATCGATTAAATCCGGGTCGGTGGATATCCGGAACCCCTGTTTTAGAAAAAAATCATCATTCATAAACGCAGGCATAGTGGTCAATGGGTAGTGGTCAATAGTCAGTGGTCAGTAGTCAGATTAGGTATTATATATTCACAACTCACTATTCACCGATTCACCACTCACCACATAATTTAAATCACGAATATATATTTCATTGGATACCGAAACACATAGCTGGCCGTTTTCATCGTAAATATCCACGGTATGCACCTTCAGGCATTTGCCGGTAGCCGCCAGGTCTTGTTCGCACGTCTTGATATCGTTGTCGCTGATTTCAATTTTAAAATACAGGTCGGTCATGCCCGGCTTCAGAAAATTGATGTTGGATGATTTTGTCCAGGCTATAACCTTATAGCCTCTGATGGTTAACAACTGGTAAAAAAGCACCGGATAAAACGGATCGGCCGCCGAAAAGATGGTACCGCCAAAAATGGAGTTATTATGATTTCTGTTAAGAAGGCTTTTATTGATCTTTACATGAACGCCCCAAAATCCTTTTTCGAATTTGGTTACCCAGATACGCTGAAAAAACAGCGAGGGGTAAAAGCGCATGGCCCATTTTAAGGTGTTTTCGGATACTGCCATATCCGCTAAATATCAGAAAATTAATAGGAAATCGTCTATAGGGTTATATAAAATTTTGACCTACATGGTGCACGTATGGTTGGTGGATTTTGGTGTTGGGAACCCGAGTGAAAGCGACCCACGACACCTTTTAGTCGAAAAGAACTTGTGAAAATCTTAAATTTTTATTACTTATTTTTATAGAAAAAAATTATGATTTCGATAGACGAGAAGAAGCCATATAAGCAATGGCTAAGAAGCCCTTATAAATCAAACAACGGAAATTTTGAATTTCAGTTTGAATTTGAAAATGATGATAATGGCAATTTAACAGCATTAAACTTACGCACAAATACTAGAAAGAGTTATCCATTTCAGATAACCGAAGATAATAGTACTACGTATATTACAATTGAATATTTACCTGTCGCTAATTCAAATTATGAAAGTAAAGGTATTAAAAAGGACTTAAGTGCAACATTACATTTCTTAACCTATAATGTAACTGATTTGGAAAACCAGTTTATGGAAAGGGAAGCTTCACTAAAATCTACTATTGAATTATTATCAAATCCTATTGTTAGCAAGAACGGCAATATTGTATTTCAATATATTTTTTTAGATGAAATATCAGGAACTCTAAAAATAATTGATAACCGTCTAACCAAAATAACGGACGGAACTTTTAATCTTATCTTTTCAGAGGATTACAATAGCTGGTATATTGATATGGATGCAAATATATCAATAAGAACGCCACGGGGTGACTATCCGCTATTAGGTTGCTTTTCCTATAAATTGTACGAGTACATTAATAAGATTTCTAATTAGCATAAGAGATAATGAAACCTATGGACAAGAGGCTTTTCGTTTTTAACGCTCAAAATTACCAACATATAGCACAACTCAAAAAGGTTTATCGTAATGGCGTCAACACGCAGATACCACAATCTGTCAAAGACTCTCTTATCTTTTATTGCACAAAGAATATAGGACAGTACTAAATCTACTTCTTTTTATCATTCCTAACTCTTCAAAACATGCCTAATAATCTTGATTTAGACGCTATTAAAAGAAACTTAGAGCATCAATCTAATGAACAACTTATCGACATCCTATCATTTAGTCAAGATGATTATCAACCGGAAGTTATAGTTGTAATTAAAGAAATATTAAATGAAAGGGGAGTCTTGGAACACGAAATACAAGCGGCGGACGCTAAATACAAATCTATAATTACATCAAAAAACGTTAATCTAAATTATAAACGGCCAAAGGATAAATGGGAAAAAAGAGCCATTAATTTATTGTGGGGGATACCACTTTACGTTTTAGGATATTATACGTTTTTTTTGATTAACAAATTAAACCACCATGTTTACCAGCATAAGATTTATCAGCATAAGGTATGGGATAGTTCGTATACGGCTAAATACTATAACATAACTAAACAAGTAGCGGATTCTACTTTTGATAATGATACCGCAAAAAAAGAATTCTCTAGCCTCTTAATTGATGGGTTGAAGACAAAATTTCCGTTGGGGCTTGATTCAAGTAAATATGATAGTTTAAACTCAAAAATTCGTTCATTTACCCAAGAGTGTTTGTCCAAAGTGTATGGCGATCATCCTAACTCCTTGAGAAGGAACAACAGTCAATAAAAACCATTCATAGAATTAATTTAAACTTTTTATCTGCCTAATATTTTTATGATAAAAAAAACTTTCGATCATCTCGATAGGTGGTGTAACGCTCATCACGGAATATTACAATTTTTAGGTATCATCGTTATGATTACAATTTTTTTCCTAAGTAACATTAAAATAGACTTAGGGAATGCGCTTACTTCTATCAATACTTTTTTAAACCTTAAAATACAATTGCCCCTTTATTGCTTTTTGGCCGTTGCTATAGTTACAATTATTTATTATAGAACACTTAGAAACCGGTATAAAAAAAGAAAAATCACTCCCAGCTTTCTTGTTGGAATTTGGATTAATGAATGGAAAAAAAATGAGCCGGACGAAGGTTCAGAACAGTTTGAAGTTAAAGAAGATGGCAGTTACATTCGTAATGGTGAGCATATTTTCAACATCGAGAATTTCAATTACAACTTTAAAAAAAACCAAATTTCATTTATTAAAGCATCCGCGAAGCAGCCGGAAATAGATAATCGCAGGGCTATCAACATTCTAAATATTGAAAATAATGATTTGCTTGTTGGGAAAGAAAATGGCTATAACATCAGATATACCAGAATAAGCTAACATTGACCGCTAATTTAATTTTCCCATAATTAACATTATGTTAAGTAGGTAGGGATTTTAAAAGGAAGCTTGTTAAGACCTCCTTATTATTTTTTTACAGTCCTCCCCCTTTATTCGGATTACTGGCCTTTAAGGTATTGATCTGCGCCTGTATTTTAGCCGCGTTAGCGTTGTCTCTTTTACCGCGGTAATAGCTCAATAAATTTGTCAGCGCGTCTATAGATTTTGGATTTAAATCAACCGCTTTTTGCAAATATGGTTTTGCTATATCAAACTGAACGCCGGCCCTGGCAATTTCCTGGTCGTATTCCTTTTGCTTGTTGGCGGGCAAATTCCCGGCTGCGTTATAAATATCAATCGCGGGCCTAACCAATACGTATCCTAGATTTAAATTAGCTTCAAAATAGTTAGGATCAAGTTCCACCGCTTTTTTGTACATTTCTGCCGCTTTCGCGTAGTTATCAAGCGCCTTTTGGTGCAAGGCATTTTTGGTTGCCGCAGTTTTTTCTTTTGCCGATTTTGTGTTATCCTCGTCGGCCAGCTGCGAATAAGTTAAGCCTGCATAGTAATACAGCGTTTTATTTTTAGGATCGTTGGCGATGGCGGCCTGCACATTCGTTAATAAGTCGGCTTGCTTGCCTGATTGCAGGGCAATTTCAATTTGTCTTTTGCGCAGGTCGCTGTTGGTAGGGTATTTGGCAACACCCTCTCCGATTGCTTTTAGCGCGTTAACGGTATCTTTTGATCTCAGGTATATTGCCGACAAGTCTAAATACACTTGCGCGTTTCTTGAGTATTTGGTAGTTACCAGCTTATTGTAGTTGCTAATAGCAAGCGGGTAGTATTTACCGGGATCGGTATTACCCGCATTCGTGGCAGCCAGTCCCGTATAAAATATAGCGATGGTATCTTCCGGCGCAAACTGGCGGTAGGCATCAAATGCTCTGTAAGCATCCTCATATTGTTTATTTTGATATGCCGCCACACCAATGTTAAGCTGGTATTGTTCCAGTCTTACCGTAGCGTCGTTGATCAATTTGGCATATTCGTGTTTTGTATCGGCTACCTTAGCCTGTTTTAACGCTTCGGACGCAGCAGCATAATCAGCAGCTGTAGTCGTTTTTACCGAGTCTTCCGTGGCCAAAGCGCCATATATGGCAGCTTTAAGCGCAAAAGTTTGTGGCAGCGTGGCCGTTTTTTGATTGGTTGAGGCTTTGTCGATCGAAGTTTTGGCACTTGCCAATGAAGCTTTGGCTTTTGCCTTCAACATGGGGATTTTTTGAGCAGACTGGCTTGAAACCGAATAATTGTCATATTCCGACTGTGCATTATTCAATTCGCCTTTTTGAGCATATGTTGCAGCGGAAACAAAGCCTAACAAACAAGCCATCAAAAGTTTTATTTTCATGATTTATTATTGATTGGTTAACTGTTTTAGTTTACTATTTATTTGATTTAACTGATCCTGGTTCCCGGTTTTTGCGTAAACAATTTGCAATACTTCCAGGCACTTAATATCATTTGGCGATATTTCATTCGCCTTCTCAAGCCATTGGGCCGACCGGTTTACATATTCACCGCTGTCGTGCTTCTTTTTTTCACTTTGTTTTAAATACAGCAGCCCCAGGTTAAAAATCGGCTCGTAGGCAGCGCTGTTTAATTCTATCGCGCGTAAATAAAGCGACTCCGCCTTATCATACTGGTTCAAATGATCGTAGCAATTTGCCGCGACAAACGCAATATCGGCGTTATTGGGGTTAATATCAAGTAAATCAGGCACTATGGGCGCCAGTTCGCGGTAATCTTTCTTATTATTATAAATATTTGCTTCATCAAGCAGTAAAAGCCTGTCTTTTGGCAACAGCCTCCTGCCCTTTTTTACAATTTCAAGGGCTTTGGCTGTATCGCCCAGCGCCTTATAAATATTTGACGCCGCATCGATATATTCTGCTTTTGTATTGTCGTTGCTGATTAGCGTGTTATAGTATTTGGCGGCGCCCTGCAAATTTCCCAGTTTATCGCACGAGTATGCGATATATGCATTCAATTGCATAAAAGAGGGAGCGTATTTCTGAGCCTCGATAAATAACCGCAACGCGTTGTTATAGTCTGAATTGTTGATATACGCAAAAGCTTGCCGGATATAAACATTGGCCAGGCAATGTTTAGCATATTCCAGCTCGGGCTGGTAGCGAAAAATCTTTTTGTCTGCCGATAACCGGTCGACCAGGTCGGTCGTCTGGTTTAAAAATGCGGCCGATTGATGCAGCTTATTTAAGGAATCGATATAAAGGATACTGCTGTTAACAATGGCCCTGTAAATCATTTTCTCGAGGTTAGCCGAGTCGCGCCGGGTAACGATAACGCTGTCCACCGATTTTTTCGCCCGGGCCAGGTACTTCAAATCCTTCTTTTCCTTATAAAAAGCAAGATTGTTCACCACGCTTTTAAGCGCTTCCGACTGGCAGAAGGCCGTATGCGCGGCGAACAACATGATTAAAACCGGTAATATAAATTTACGGCTTTGCATATGGACTACTCCTTATTCCTTATTGTCATCGGGTTCGCCGGAAGCCTCCGCCCCATTTGTATCGCCATTTTCAATATCGCCGTCAACGCCTTCATTTTCCTCATCATCATGCTCTATCCTGGCAACTGATGCAATTTCATCGTTTTCCTTCAAGGTTATTAATCTTACCCCTTGTGTCGCTCTTCCCATTGTCCTCAATTCGCTAATAGCTATCCTGATAATAATGCCCGATTTATTAATGATCATCAGGTCTTCCTTATCAGTAACACCTTTTATGGCAACAAGTTTTCCGGTTTTATCGGTAATGTTTAAAGTTTTTACGCCCTTACCGCCCCTGTTGGTTACCCGGTAGTCGTCAATATCGGTGCGTTTGCCATATCCTTTTTCAGACACCACCAACACCGTCGTTTCGGGATCATCGATACTGATCATGCCTACAACTTCGTCCTGGTCGTCATCAAGGGTTATCCCCCGAACGCCGGTGGCAGTGCGCCCCATTGGCCTTACTTTCGACTCATTGAAGCGGATCGCACGGCCAGATTTAAGTGCCATTACGATCTCGCTGCTGCCGCTGGTTAAATTCGCTTCGAGCAATGAATCGCCCTCATTGATATTGATCGCATTGATACCATTGGCGCGTGGGCGCGAATAAGCCTCGAGCGAGGTTTTTTTGAAGGTTCCCTTGCGGGTACACATAATGATAAAGTTGTTTTCGAGGTACTCTTTATCCTTCAAACTGATCAGCTTGATATAAGCTTTAATATTTTCCTCTTTCGGAATATTGATGATATTCTGGATAGCACGGCCCTTGGATGTGCGCGTTCCTTCCGGAATTTCAAATACCCTGAGCCAGAAACATTGTCCTGATTCAGTGAAGAATAGCATGTAGTTGTGGTTAGATGCGATCAGCAAATGCTCGATGAAGTCGGCGTCACGGCTATTGCTGCCGATAGCCCCTTTGCCGCCCCTGCCCTGCCTGCGGTATTCCGTTAAAGGCGTACGTTTGATATAGCCTTCGCGAGAGATCGTGATCACAACATCTTCGTCCTCGATAAAATCCTCGGTTTGCATTTCTGCCGATGAATGAACCATTTCGGTTTTGCGTTCATCGCCGTATTTATCCCTTATCTCGATCAGCTCATCCTTAATGATCTGCATCCGCAAGCCTTCGTCGGCCAAAATGGAGTTCAGATAATCGATGGTTTTCATCAAAGCCTCATACTCGTCTTTAATTTTGTCGCGCTCAAGCCCGGTTAACCTTCTTAAGGTCATATCCAGGATGGCGCGTGCCTGCAAGTCAGACAAGCCAAACTGGGCCATTAAGCCCTCGCGTGCGTCGTCAGGCGTGTTCGAAGCCCTGATCAGCTTGATCACTTCGTCCAGGTGATCGAGCGCGATCAGCAAGCCTTCCAGTATATGCGCGCGTTTCTCGGCTTCGGACAGCTCAAATTTTGTACGGCGGATCACCACTTCGTGGCGGTGCTCAACAAAGTGGTGGATCAGATCTTTCAGGTTTAGCAGCATCGGCCGTCCATGCACCAGCGCAATATTGTTGATACTGAAAGATGTTTGCAATGCGGTATACTTGTAAAGATTGTTCAATACGATGGCCGCGTTGGCGTCCCGTTTTATTTCGTAAACCACCCGGATACCTTCCCGGTTCGATTCATCGCGGATGGCAGAAATGCCTTCCAGCTTTTTATCGTTCACCAGCTCGGCCGTACGCTCTATCATCAGCGCCTTATTGATCTGGTAAGGCACCTCGCTCACAATAATGCGTTCCCGGTCGTTATTATAGGTTTCTATTTCAGCCCTTGCACGTATAACTATGCGGCCCCTGCCGGTTTCAAACGCCTCGCGCGCACCTTCAAATCCGTATATGATGCCGCCTGTCGGGAAATCCGGGCCTTTGATATGCTTCATCAATTCGGTCACCTCGATTTGCCGGTTGTCGATCAGCGCTAAGGTGGCATTCACAACTTCAGTCAAATTATGCGGCGCCATATTGGTGGCCATACCCACTGCTATACCCGATGCACCGTTTACCAGTAAGTTCGGGAACTTTGCGGGCAACACAGTAGGCTCTTCGAGCGAGTCGTCAAAGTTCAGCTGAAAATCGATGGTATCTTTGTTAATATCCGCCAGCATTTCCTCCGCGATCTTCTCCAGTCGTGCCTCGGTATACCGCATGGCCGCCGGTTCGTCACCGTCGATCGACCCGTAGTTGCCCTGTCCCTCAACAAACGGATAGCGCAGACTCCATTCCTGGGCCATACGTACCATGGCGTCGTAAACCGACTTGTCACCGTGCGGGTGATATTTACCCAGCACCTCTCCCACTATACGGGCTGATTTTTTATACGGCTTGTTGTTGTTTAAACCCAGGTCGAGCATCCCGAATAACACCCGGCGGTGCACCGGCTTTAACCCGTCGCGCACATCGGGCAGCGCCCTGGATACGATAACCGACATTGAATAATCAATGTAAGCTGATCGCATTTCTTCATCAATATTTATCGAAATTATCCTGTCTTCCTTGCTAGCGTTATCGTTTTCTGTTTCGTCGGCCATTGGTCTTTTTTGTATAAAATATGAACTGTAACTATTCGTTTAAAAAGGGCTTCTTAAACGACCTGCGAAGGTACTAAAATAAACGGCTTTTTCAGCGGGTTTTTAGTAACATTTATAGGGTTATCAACATCATCTGATTTCGAATTTCGGATGTTCGATTTCGGATTTTTGGTAGGGTCCGGGGACTGGCTGGATTTAAGGTGTTGTCGCAGTTTTCTGATGCTTTTTATGATGGAGATCATTTAACCCGCTTCCAATATTCCTCCACCCGCATGCCCGTAGGTAATGTGCCTTTGAGCGTGAGCGTATCGTGACGTAATGTGTATAGATAGCGGATGGGTATATTTGTGATCTTTGAGGGCTGGCTGCAAAAGGTTTCGGTATCTACACAAGTGTCGCCTTTTAGCGAATAGTTACCGGTTTCATATTTTTCGGGTTTCATACCTTTTTCAATAACAAAGGCCTGGTAATTTGTCGCAGTGTATTTTCGGTGCAGCGCATACCCCTCGGGCGCGCCTTCTTTTTTGCCGTTGTAAATGCCTCCCGCAAATTGCCAGGTGCCTTTAAGCGTGACCGGTGGAGTAAAAGAAAACAAGGTTAGCGCGGTAACAATTAAATAAGGCTTCATCATATCTTTAAACCCAGTTAATTCCCTTTTTTAATAAAGACAAAGTTTTTTCTTCCTCACTGCCTGCCTGCGGCTGGTAATTATACAGCCATTTAGCCGTCGGCGGCAGACTCATTAAGATAGACTCAATTCGGCCGTTGGTTTCCAGCCCGAATTTTGTGCCGGCATCATACACCAGGTTAAATTCGGCATACCGGCTGCGGCGCTGGTATTGCCATTGCTGCTGTTCTTCGCTAAACGGTTTATCCCGGTTGCGCTGTACAAGCTCGGTATAGACCGGGATAAACGACCGGCCCAGCGTTTTGGAGAATTCAAATAATTTGTCCCACGACAGGGCGCCGGATGCCGTCAGCCGGTCGTAAAATATTCCACCTATTCCGCGGGTTTCGTTGCGGTGCTTAATGAAAAAATAATCATCCGCCCAGGTTTTAAAACGAGGATAAAAACCTTTACTGAACTGGTCGCAAACCGATTTTAGCGACCTATGGAAATATTTTGCATCCTCCTCAAAAACATAATGCGGCGTTAGGTCGATACCCCCGCCAAACCAGCGCACGGGCTCTTCGCCTTTAACGAACGATGACGGCATTTCGAAATAACGGATATTCATGTGGATGACCGGCACCATCGGGTGGTTGGGATGAATAACGATCGACAGACCCGTGGCAAAGAAATCATCCTGCTCAACCTTTAGCGAGTTCTTAACCACATCCGGCAGGCGGCCGTCCACGGCGGAAAAGTTGACCCCGCCTTTTTCAAATATCTTACCGTTTTGAATTACCCGGGTGCGCCCCCCGCCCCCGCCTTCGCGCTCCCATAACTCTTCTTCAAATTTGGCCTTGTCGTCCAGCTGTTCGAGCGCTGCGCAGATCTCATTCTGCATCAGCTGGTACTCAATGGCTATTTGTTCCCTGGTGATCATTTGTGGCAAAGATAGTGGATTAGGAGAAAGTAGTTGATTGGTGAATGGTTGATTGAGTGAGTGAGTAGTTGATTTGGATAGTTTATTTCGGGGAGCAATTAACTTATCTCGACATAATCCAGGTCCTTTTCAAAGGTTTCCTTTAGCCTGCTTAGCGAAAATAAAGCGATAACTGTGAGGACCGCCATCATAATGTAGCCGCTGCCGATCATGCCATAGTGCGGCAGCAGGGCATTAAAAGCCAGGTTTATCGGGATCAATGAACCGCGCACAAAGTTAGGCACCGTGGTGGTAACGGTCGACCGTATGTTCGTGCCAAACTGCTCCGAAGCAATTGTAACGAAAGTGGCCCAATAGCCAACTGCACAGCCCATAAAAAAGCAAAGCCAAATAAATTGCGTATTCGTGATGCCGTAAGCGCGCAGGTAGCAAACCACGCTTATGGCTGAAAGCAATAAAAACACAAGCATCGTCAGCTTACGCGAACGTGTAACCTGGGCCAGGATACCCGCAAATATGCCGCCGACGGATATGCCTATGTACGAATATAAAATACCCGTTCCAGCGTTTAAGGGTTCGACAGCGCCCAGGGCTTTGCCAAATTCGGGCGACAGGGTGATCAACACGCCAACCACGTACCACAAGGGCGCCCCGATTAAAATACAATACAGATATTTTTTAAACCGATTCCAATTGTTAAAAAGCATAAAGAAATTTCCTTTTGACACGTCAGCCTTTTCCACATTCTTATACATGCCCGACTCAAACGTCCCTATCCTCAGCAAAAGCAGCACGACACCAAGTATACCCCCAACAAAATACGCATCGCGCCAGCCGTATTTTGCCACCATAACAGCGGCGCCGGCGCCAAAAAGACCTATTACGGCTACGATGGTGGTTCCGTAACCCCGCCGTTCCTTACTGAGGGTTTCGCTTACCAGGGTAATGCCTGCCCCTAACTCGCCGGCAAGGCCGATGCCTGCTATAAAACGGATAAGTGCATATGTGTTGACATCATGAACAAGGCCGTTTGCGAAATTGGCTATCGAATACAATAAAATGGAACCGAAAAGAACTTTAATCCTGCCCAGCTTGTCGCCGACAACACCCCATAATATCCCGCCCAGCAATAAGCCGAACATCTGCACATTGATAATAAACACCCCTTTGGGAAGAACGTCGGCCGGCGCCACGCCGATATCCAGCAGGCTGTTCTTTCGTACGATAGAAAAGATCAGGAGATCATATATATCAACAAAATAACCCAGCGAGGCTACCAGCACCAAAAAAACAACATTCCTTGCAGCCCTGGCCGATTGATTAGCAGTCATATACGTGGTTGAAATTTTTTGTCAAAAAAAAACCTCTGCTTTACAGAGGTCTTTTTAATTTGAGTTAACAATTATGCTTTTTTTACATTCACTGCCTGTAAACCTTTTCTTCCTTCTTCAACGTCATAAGTAACGCTGTCGTTATCTTTTATAGCGTTCACGCCGCCCTGTACATCTTTAAAATGTACAAAAAGATCCTTTCCATCGTCGGTAACAATAAAGCCATAACCTTTTTGAGTGTTAAACCATTTTACTTTTCCAGTTTTCATAAATTGTAATAATTGTTGCTATAAAAAATTGTGTTAAAGATTAAAAAAATACGTCCAAACTGAATAGAATGGTATTAATCTGTCTCAAATATATAAAATAATTAATATCCAAATAAAATTATTTATTTGGCTGCGGGGTCATCCTTAAATAGGGTTTTACCTGTTTAAAACCTTTCGGAAATTTCGCCGGGATGTCCTCGGTCTTGATCGCCGATGTTATAACCACGTCTTCGCCATCCTTCCAGTCGGCCGGCGTGGCCACGCTGTATTTTGCGGTTAATTGCAATGAATCGATCACCCTCAATATTTCCTGGAAATTCCTGCCGGTTGATGCAGGGTAAGTTATGGTCAGCTTGATGGTTTTATCCGGCGCGATCACGAACAGTGAGCGTACCGTTGCCGTCATCGATGCGTTTGGATGGATCATATCATACGCCAGGGCGATCTCGCGGTTCTCATCGCCGATGATCGGGAAGTTTACTTCTACGTCCTGCGTTTCATTAATGTCTTTTATCCAGCCTTTGTGCGATTCGACCGAATCCACGCTTAACGCCAAAACTTTTACGTTGCGCTTTGCGAACTCTTCTTTTAGCGCGGCCGTTTTGCCCAGTTCGGTGGTACATACCGGCGTATAATCTGCCGGGTGCGAAAATAATACCCCCCAGCTGTCGCCCAGGTATTCGTAGAAATCAATTTCGCCTTCTGATGTTTTTGCTTTGAAGTTTGGAGCGATATCTCCCAATCGTAAACTCATGACCGTTAGTTTTTTAGTGAATTAATGCACTAAGTTACTTTGATTGTTGTGAAAATCAAGCGGCCGCATCAAAATATTCTACTAATTACATAGACATTACATTCTAACAACATTTAATGCAGCAGCTACAAGTGTTGCGATAAATAATTAAGTCGGGAATCGATACGAATATTATGGGGATGAAAACTTAAATACAAGCCATAGATACACTCGTCTAAATATGGTTTACGCTTATTGGTAGTGCTGATATTACCCAAATGCTCCAGAACCTGAAAGGCCTGGGTGATATCCAAACATGAATAATTATCATACATTTTCACCATAATCTCCCTAATGTGATCAAGCGCCAAACGTTCTTTTTTAGTGACGGGATTGGTTCTTACCAGACGATAACTCCAATCTGATACAAGGTTGTCAAAGTATAGACTATAGACTGGCGCGATAGCACTAATTTTCAAAACAAGTTGAAAAGATTCATAATTTGAGTCCTTGGGCCGCTTGTAATCTTCAGTCAAAAATACCGCAATAAATGATGGATTAGATTTTGATAGTAGAACAAATTCGGTTATTTCAATATTAATGCGTTTTTTAAACGAATTAAGAAATTCCTTCCATTGTTTATTATTATGATCGGCTTCCCGGCATTTGTTTGTTAGTTGTAAGTACGGTTCATCGCCTGATAATTCGAGTTGGTTTAAATCAACTCCTATCGGGTAGTAGGCGTCAACGATTTTTATTAATTCTGGTATTTCCATTATATAAATAACAATGTTGAAATTAATGACTTTCACATTGTTAATCGCAGTTAATTATTTGTCAGAAACAGCCATTAATTTATTAATTACAATTATTGTTTGCATAAGTAATTATAGGCACTCCTGGGGTAATTGCATTTTGGACCTGAACCCCCGGCAATCCTAACACTGCAATAAGTTGAGCTTGTACTATACTGGCAAACTCTCTCGAATAAGTTATTTGTGCGCCTGCGCTCAGAAAAAAATCTGTGCCGTGCGTTTGCGCTATCGTAGCCTCTGCAACTAACATTGCCGCTGCGGTTGCATTTTGAGCCTGTTGAACACTTACGTAATTCGGCATACCTATTTGAACATTAAATGTAATTATTTTTGTTCCGAAAACATTACTTTCTATACCAAGTTTGTAACCTGATACCGCTACGGCCATCCAATTAGACGTAATATTCTTAAAAGCCAGTGCACAAGGTTTTACAGGATTATCGTCCACTACCGATGAACTATCTTGTGCAACGACGTTTGTATCTGTCGGACAGGGCTGCGGCGGTGGCATGCCGCCGTCTCCACCGCCCGGTGGGGGTTGTGTAACCCGCGTCAGGCTATGGTTATTTGTAACGGCTGATGGCGATGCCGTACCAGGCTGGCATTGCGGTGGCGGAGGTGGTGCCGAAGAAGGTCCACCACCGGGAGCAGCAGGCGGCGGACCGGGATCTGTACCGGATATGGGCGAGCAAACCGCATACAAAAATGTTTGTGAAACCGCTACACCATTTACCGCTGTTACATCGTAAACAAATATACAATTATACTCCTGTGGTTCTTCTGCCCGGGTTGTTCCCTTTTGTATGCTTCGTGTTTTGACTGCCGGCGCCGCATCCTGTATAGCCTGGATAACCTGCCTGCCGTTCTTAAAAGCATAACCGTTAACAAACTGCCCCCTGGGTGTAAAATAAAGCAGCAAGCCGCTGAAAGCAGGATCGTGTTTGCGATAGGTATTGTGTGCGGCCCAGCCCGGATTGTTTTTTACGTAATCCGAGTCGGCAACCAAGGTCATCACGTACGCCGAATAGTTTTTACCATCGTTGAGCAATATAAAGGAGCTTATGCTGTTTTCCTTTGAGTTTAATATCCTGCCTGTGTTTTGAATTAGAATACTCGACCCCAACTTCGCCGAAGGGTCAACAGGTAGCTCGATCACATCTTTACCCAACCGCACATATTTGCCGGCATGGTTCCAATCGGGTTTGATATACTGGCTGAGATCAAAAGTGCCATTAACTGCCGGCCTTGTGTTTTGGGTGATCAGCATCCTGGTGTTGCCTGCCGCCGGATAGGTGCTCTCGTACCAGCTTTTTGCCTGGTTCAATGCCGGATCGGCAAAGGGTTGTGGTTTGGCGTCTTTGCGGCAGCTACTGATAATAATGACCGCAAAAACAAAGCAAATAATTAAGGAAAGGCTTAACTTTTTAAAGTCAAATTGTTTCATGGTTAAAGGTTTAGGTAACAGGCAACGCGTAGCCTGTTTTATTAACCATAAATTTAATGTAACTTATTTATTATTTCAAAATAATTTGAATATATTTTAGTCGTAACAATACACCCACCAGAAAGAATATTTTTAACAAAAAAGCCACTTGTCGTTAAACAAATGGCTTTACCAGAAAGGAGTAGCTAATTAATAAACCTGCTGAAAAAATTCAACAGAGCCATCGCTGGTCACTTGTACCAATACTTCGTGGCTGCTGCTTTTTAAATCAACAAAGTAAGATGTAGGGTCGATAGAATCGTTCAGCGACTGGTTGGCCTGGTAAACAATCACCCCGTCAGCTGTATAGTTCTTGTACTGATCGGCAATTTGCTTTTTTGATTTGGCAGGGATTGCATTATAGCCGATAACCTGTGTAGTGCCTAAAAAATCACCAGAAAGGTTGTAAAATGCTGTTTTCTTTGTCCCGTCGATTGTAAAATCGGCCTTCTGGCAATTTTTGGTTACGGTCCAGGTTACGTTCTGGGCTTCAGAAAAATCCTGGGCAAACTGATGCTGAACGGTGTATGAAACATTGACTGTGGTTTCGTTTGCTTTTTTACCGCCGCCGGTCGCGAATGCGCTAACGCTGAACAGGGCAGCGGTCGCAAATGTTAAAAATATCTTTTTCATGTGTTTTAAATTTTAAATCCGCAACAAAAATAGAGTAATATTACCAAATTCTATATATAAATTTAATTATTATGATAATTTCATAATCACAGCGGATTTTTGATGATAATTTAAAAATTTTAATATTTACTTAGTGTATTTTTTACAATATGTCAATGGAAAAACAACAAAACTGTCGGTTCTTTTAGGCTATCTAATCTTTTAAAAAAATGTCATTTCGAAAGAACAGCCGGAGAATGGGATGGCACGAATGAGAAATCTATACCTAAGTCCGAACGGGATAATGCAAAGTTCGCGTGGCGTATGTATAGATTTCTCTCCGCCATTCGGCGGATCGCAATGACATGGTTATTGGTTTATTTAACTCTATAAGTGATGATCTGCTGAAAAACGATGCGCACACCGAGCCTCTTAGGAGGCATTGCCCTTATCGCACAGACGCCGTCGCCTGTCCCTGCTGCACCGACCATTTTGGCACATACCCTATATAATTGTTAAAGCGCACACGGTAATAATTATTCCCTTTGGCCAACACGAATACCCTGGAGTTGGCGGGAATAGTTTCAATGACCGTTGAATTATAAGCATCCTCCGCCCGCATGTTCACGATGCCGGTTACGTTGGTATGGATATAGGCCGCATACAGGTAATCTTTATGAACCGTTTTTACGCTGTCCGGTGCGTTCCGGGTGATTGGCTTTGCGGAAACCGCCATTGGAGTGTAAGATTTTTTCGGTGCGGCTGCGATGGGTTCGGTTTTGGCTAGATTAAGCCGGCGCGCGGTTGAGTCGGCCGCGAATTTCTCTTTTATATAATGCTTCCTGTGCTTTTTAAACTTATGGACCGGAACTTCCTGAATGGCAACTACCGGCTTTACAGGCCGCGCGGGCTTCGAGGTGATAAGATATTGCGAAAAATAACCGCCCAAAATAAGTATAACCACTAACGATGCGAGCAGCAGCCCAACGCCGGGCCCCTTTCGTTTAAAGCGCTTTGTATGATACCTGCGCCGCTGTTCTTTTAGCGCAATATGCCGGGACAACGCAAGGTCGTACTGGTTACGTTTTTTGACATCGGCCAGTGTTTCAAACGCCTCCTTTATTTCGGCAAACCGGTTTTTAAAGTATTCGTCGCCGGCATTCAGATCCGGCTGAAACTTTTGAGACAATTTAAGATAAGCCTCTTCTATTTCAGCGAGGGAACTATCGGTATCAACACCTAAGATGTAGTAGAAATCCTTCATTATCTTCCGCGACTATAAGCGTTGCCTTACAATCGGTTAGATGCGTTTACCCGGGTTTAGTTTAACAAGGCTACAAATTAAATGACGACTGCACATCCGCACATTAAAGCGACCTGATGTAATCCAAAAACAGGTATAGGGCTTTCTTTTTATTCTCGGTTAACCGGAAATCGAGCTTGTGCATCAGGTAATCTTCCAGGTCGAAATCGTTTCGTACAGGCAACTCTTTCAGCAGCTCGCTCCGGTGGTCAAGCCCGAATTTTAAGGATTGATTAAATTCTTCAATAAATCCGGCCGGTATGGTTTTGTTGGCTATCCAGGCGGCAAATACGAACGGCAAGCCGGTAAACTTATGCCACTCTTCGGCCAGGTCATACACAAACGGATACTGCTCTTTTTTACCGAATGTGCGGTCGCCGATCTGTACAAAAGCAAGGTCGGGAGAAGTTGATTGCGAATAGTCGTTGGCATTAACCAAAAATTCCGGATCGGTTTTCCAGTAGTTTTTGAGAAGCACCCGTGCCAGGTTATTGGACGAACGCGATTGCGGATCGAGCTGTAATCTCTTTACATCTGTAATATCACAATTACTAAAGATAAAAACTGAGTTTACCGCCCCGAGAGCCCCAATGCAATAGTCGGAAACGATTTCCCATTGCTGCAGGCTCAACGCAGCCGCGACGGGTATCAGGCCGATATCAACCACATCTTCGATGAGTTTTTGAGCGCAATCGGCGGGCGTATCGAGGCTCAGATCGATCTTGCTGATGATGGGCGTATGCTGCAGGCCGTATATAAAGGGTTTGGTGTTGGTATAGCTTACCGCTGATATCCGTATATTTTTCAAAAGTCAGGTGTGTTGCAGGTGTAATGCGTTATTAAAATCCACGATCTCATATTTAGTTCCATCGTAAACTACTTTGTACAATACCAGGTTTTGGTGCGGAAAGTTCTCCATGTCGGTAAGCGGCTTGTTGGTGAGGATGCACAGCAGCAGCCGCAAAGCGCGGCCATGCATGCATATCAGCACGGTCTTTTCTTCCGGGTGGCTCATGATGATCTTCATCGCCTCCAACTGCCGTTCCTTCACCTCGTTCGGACTTTCGCCGCCCTCAAATTTCTTATCCAGCTCCCCTGCCAGCCAATCGCGCATGATCTGCATAAAGGCGGCTTTGTTTTCGGGCGTTCCGGGCTGGCCTTCATGCACGCCCCATCCCAATTCATCCAATCCTGAAAGCTTTTCGTTCGGTATACCCACATCGATAAACGGCTGGACGCTTTGCCGGGTACGTTTTAGCTTGGAGATGTATATCTTATCAAACGGAACCGATTTGTAGGTTTGAAAGAATAATTGAGCCTGTCGGCGGCCCTCCTCGTTCAGGTCGGTGTCCATGCCACGGCCCTGTATGATGCCGCGTTTATTCAAGTCGGTTTGCCCGTGACGGACGATGTATAGGGTTTTAACAGGGTTGTTCATTTGTTCACTAGTTCATTTGTTCATTGGTGGTTTTCTGATTGAGCCTACTAATAAACTAATCAACCAGTGAACCAATGAACTAATTTATAACCGGGAGCTTATAAAACTGCGGTTTTACTTCATCCGGGAATTTAAAATCGGTATAATCGGTTACTACATTGTACAGGGTGTCGCGCTCGATGGGTTGCCTGCCCACATGTTTTATCAGCTCCACCAGTTGTTTGGTGCTCATGCCGGGGTGCTGCTCTTCGGCGCCGGCCATAGAGTAAATTTTGGTGGTATCGTCTAAGGTTCCATCAATATCATCTACGCCAAAATTCAACGAGAGCTGCGCGGTTGTGCGGCTGATCATGGCCCAATAGGCTTTGATATGGTCGAAGTTGTCGAGATAGATCCGCGCGACAGCGTAATTCCGAAGGTCTTCGATAACGCTTGTTTCCGGCACATGCGACATCTGGTTATTTTCTTTGCGGAATTTTAACGGGATAAAGGTCTGGAAACCGCCGGTTTTATCCTGCAGCTGCCGCAGCCGCTCCATGTGGTCAACCCGGTGCCAATACTGCTCGATGTGGCCGTACAACATGGTAGCATTGGAACGTGCCCCCAGTTTATGCCATTCCTCGTGTATTGCAAGCCATTGGTCGGCGGTACATTTATCCTTCGCGATTTGCTCCCGTATTTCCGGGTGGAATATTTCGGCGCCGCCGCCGGGGATAGAGCCCAGCCCGGCGTCGAACATCATCCGCATACCGGTGGCGTAATCTATTTTGGCTTTTTTAAATATGTAGTGATATTCAACGGGTGTCAATGCCTTTATGTGCAGTTCCGGCCGATGCGCCCTTATATTGCTGAACAATTCGCTGTAAAAGGGCACGTCGTACTGGGGCAATACGCCGCCTACAATATGCACCTCGGTAACCGGCTCGCCATCGTATTTCTTTACCATATCCAGCATCTCGTCCATGGTGTACTCCCACCCTTCCGAACGTTGTTTGATCAGCCGGGAATAAGAACAAAACTTGCAGTCGTACACACAAAGATTGGTAGGCTCGATATGGAAATTACGGTTGAAATAGGTTTTGTCGCCGTGACGCTTTTCGCGGATATAATTGGCTAAAACCCCCAGGTAACCCAGTTCGCCTTTCTCGTACAGCAAAACGCCTTCGTCAAAAGTAATTCGCTCATTGTGCAGCACTTTTTCGGCGATTTGTTTCAGATCGGCGGGCAGATTCGGATTTTGAAGTAGGGTCTGTAAATTTTCTCCGGCTTCCATTCTCAATACTTTGTGCAAAAATAGGAAATGTTACGGTAATGATGATGTAACATTTATTGGATCGGCATCAATGTTATGCGGCTTACATTTCATTTTAATAAGTTTGTTGAAATTTTATACCGATGAAGATAGAGACCATCGCCATTCATGCCGGCAACCATACAGACGAAACCTCGAAAGCTGTTATACAACCGATCGTATTATCGACAACCTTTGAACGTGCGCCGGATGGCACTTTTCCCGCCGGTTATATTTATAGCCGGGCGAGCAATCCCAACCGTACACAACTGGAAAATGTGCTTGCCCAACTGGAAGGCGGCGGGGACGCGGCGGCATTTTCCTCCGGTAACGCGGCGGGCATGACGGTTTTCCAATCACTGGCCCCGGGCACGCATGTGATCGCGCCGGACGATATGTATCATGGTTTGCGAAACCAGCTTAAAAATCTCTTTGCGGGCATATTGACCTTTGATTTTATCGATATTAACGACAGCGCGGTTTTGGAACAGCATATCCGGCCTGAAACCGGCTTGATATGGATCGAGACACCATCGAACCCATTATTGAAAATAACCGGCATTAAAAAAACAGTCGCAACGGCAAAAAAGCACGGAATAAAAGTTGCCTGCGACAACACGTTTGCTACGCCAATTTGCCAGCAGCCGCTTGCTTTGGGCGCCGACCTGGTTATGCATTCGTCAACTAAATATTTTGGCGGCCACAGCGACCTGATGGGTGGCGCGTTGATTACGAAAGAAAAAACGGAATGGTGGCTAAAGATACGGCAGGTGCAGGAACTGGGCGGCGCCATCCCTTCGCCCATGGATTGCTATATGCTGGTACGCAGCATAAAGACGCTGCCCTACCGCATGCGCGGACATGTGCACAACGCGCAGTTATTAGCAGAATATTTAGAAAAGCACCCGAAAATTGAGCAGGTGATGTACCCGGGGTTATCGTCGCATCCCCAGTATGCAGTGGCCAAAGAGCAGATGACCGGTTTTGGCGGGATGCTGTCGTTTTGTGTAAAGGGCGGCGAGGCTGAAGCTAAGCGTGTGATAAACAGCCTGCAGTTATTTACGCAAGCCACCAGCCTTGGCGGCGTTGAGAGCCTTATCGAGCACCGCGCATCCGTTGAAGGCCCGGATACCAAAACGCCGCTTAATTTGTTGCGGGTTTCGGTTGGTTTGGAGCATATTGACGACCTGATCGCCGACCTGGAGCGGGGGTTGGTGATTAAAGATTAGAGACTGGAGATTAGAGGTTAGGGAGAGAGAGGACTTAATCTATTTTATAACCTGGCGCATATCGCCTCACCCCGGCCCTCTCCAAAGGAGAGGGAGTTAAAAGCGAGGGTAATCAGTCGTTTGCTGAGTATCAAATTTTAGACTAATCTCTAACCTCCAATCTCTAATAATCTAATTGTACTTCATCGGCTCTTTGCCAAGTCCCCTTCTCAATACGCCGATCTGGCCGATGTGGTAAGCCTGGTGGTGATTGATAAACGCCCACAGTCCTCCTACTGTCTTAAACATCGGAAGTGCAAACTCGACAGGCGCATCCATTGCCTGATCCGGAAGATTTTCGAGACCCGTTCTTATAGCCGGGGCTATCTCGTTCCATTTATCCTTTACCATTTGTAAGGTAGGCAGCTCGGTTTTGGGCGCATTACGGTCCTCCTCGGTCGCACCGGGTCCCGATGCGAAATGATCGACCCATGGAATGGTTACGTTGGCGCCGCCGATGCGGGCCAGGTTGCGCTGCGCCCACAAAAGATGGCCCGCTATGAATTTAACGCTGTTCATCGGGTCGCTAACGGTTTTATTCGACTCTTCGTCACTAATATCTGCTGTAACCGTGTTAAACAGGATGTTGTGCAGATCGTACTGTGCTAATAATTCTCTTTTTGCTGACATGGCTTTTTAATTGATTATTCAAATCTATTGTAATTAAACCGCATTAACAGGGTGTAAATACGACAATGTCGGGGGCTTTTTACGACATCTGAAATTAGGGCATCTTTAACCTTTTGCCCGGAAATTGAAATTTAATTTGGAAAGTAAACTTCCAACGCCTTATATTTGAAACAAAATTTGGTAGCAATACCATTGATCAAATCCTCCGCAAAAGGTTTTGGTTTATAAAGAAGCGGCGAGAGATCAGGCTCAATGACCCGCTGGCAACCCTTCAATGTTGAAGAAGGTGCCAATTCCTGTCCCGGCAAATAACCCCGGGGAATATAAATTGACAACCATGAAAAGTCTGATTTACAACATCCTGCAAAACATTTTTAAAGCCCGCAAACGCGCCGTACCGGTTTATTGTTATAGCTGCTCCAAAAGCTATATGGGTATGCGCCGCTGTTGCTGATGCTTTAACACGTTATTTCTATTGAACTACGTGCGCCCCAAAGGAGCTTATGCAGAGATACATTCCAATCAATACAAACTACCCGAATACTAATGAATACTGAAATATTTAAATATAACAAGCTATTTAAGCTCGAATCGGGTAAGCAATTGCGCGCGCTCGAAATTGGGTTTCATACTTATGGAAAACTCAATAAAGATCGCAGCAACGTGGTTTGGGTTTGCCACGCGCTTACAGCCAACTCCGATGTATTTGACTGGTGGAAGGGTTTATTTGGCGATAGCAACTACTTTAACCCCGATGATCACTTTATCGTTTGTGCCAATATCGTAGGATCGGCGTATGGAAGTACAAGTCCGCTAAGTGTAAACCCCCTAACCGAGGCGCCTTATTACTTATCGTTTCCGCAGCTCACCGTGCGCGACGTGGTTAGAGCACACCAGCTTTTAGCCGAACATTTGTGCATCGACAACATTGAGATTTTATTGGGCGGTTCCCTTGGCGGACAACAAGCTGTTGAATGGAGTATTATGGAGCCCGAGCGCATAAAAAACCTGGTATTGATCGCAAGTAACGCGCGTCACTCGCCGTGGGGTATTGCCTTTAACGAGTCGCAGCGGCTGGCTATAACCAGCGACCGGACGTTTTATGCCAATATGCCCGACGGCGGGCAAAAGGGCCTAAAAGCTGCGCGAAGCATTGCTTTGTTGTCCTATCGCAGCTATAAAACGTATTCGATCACCCAGCAGGAAGATAAGGACAGTGTTGTCGGTGACTTCCGCGCATCGTCGTACCAGAATTACCAGGGGCAAAAATTGGTGAACCGGTTTAACGCATATAGTTACTGGTTTCTTTCAAAAACAATGGACTCGCACAACGTAGGCCGCGGGAGGCATGGGATCGAAAAGGCTTTGAGCATCATCAAAGCGCGGACGCTGGTGATCGGGATCAAATCGGATGTATTATTTCCGATCGAGGAACAGGAATATTTATTCAGGCATATCCCAAAATCCGCATTTGCCGAGCTGGATTCATTTTACGGACACGATGGATTTTTAATCGAGACAGAAGCGTTAACCAACATTTTAAAATCCTTTTTTAAAACCGACGTTAAAGGAAGAATTATTGAATTGCAACAAACAGCATAATGAGTAAGAAATTAAATATAGGGTTATTTGGTTTTGGCGTTGTTGGCCAGGGCCTGTACGATATTATCAAAACGAAACACCTGAACCTGGAGATCATCAAGATCGCCATTAAAGACCCGCATAAAGAACGTTCGCTGCCTGCCAATCTATTTACGACCGACCGGGACGAATTGTTGAACAACCCGGAAATCAACACCATTGTAGAGCTGATCAACGATACCGAAGCGGCTTTTGAAATTGTGTCGCGGGCGTTAAGCTCGGGCAAGAATGTAGTGTCGTCCAGCAAAAAAATGATCGCGCTGCATTTGAACGAACTGATCGCGCTTCAGCACAAACATGGAACCTCATTGCTTTATGAAGGCGCTGTCTGCGGCAGCATACCCATCATCCGTAACCTGGAAGAATATTATGATAACGAGTTATTACATTCGATCAGCGGGATATTTAACGGCTCATCGAATTATATTTTATCAAAGGGCTTTAATGAGAATATGGATTATGGAACGGCATTGCGGCAGGCCCAGGAGCTCGGTTTTGCTGAAACAGATCCGACAAGCGATGTAGGCGGGTTTGACGCTAAGTATAAGCTGGTTATCGCAGCGGCGCACGCCTATGGCATAGTGGTGCATCCCGACGAGGTGTTTAACCTGGGTATTCAAAACCTATCGGCCAGCGACCTGCAATACGCACGGGAGAAAAATTTAAAAATTAAACTGGTTCCTGTTGCAAAAGAATTAGACGACCGCCACGTAGCCCTGTTTGTGTTGCCCAAATTTGTAAACGAAAATGAATTTCTCTATAACGTGGAGTATGAATACAACGGCGTGATCGTGCAGGCGGCGTTTGCCGATCAGCAATTCTTTTTTGGCAAAGGCGCAGGCGGCCACCCTACCGGGTCGGCTGTACTTTCCGACATAGCGGCACTGCGTTATGATTACCAGTACGAATATAAAAAGGCGAAGGAACGCGCTGGTTTAAATTTCACGAATAATATCGAACTCAATATTTACCTAAGATATGAGGATGATGCCTTGGTTGAGGCGTTGAACTTTTAGGAAATACACGAGCGTTATTATTCAGGCAGCTATAAGTTTATTAGCGGTAAGCTCAACCTTCAAAACCTGATCGATAACCAGCATTCAATTGCGGATAG
>Ga0134126_10002232_pt1 | contig 24537 bp, 25 predicted proteins | sample KB31752_FD_96881 | JGI IMG/M metagenome (GOLD analysis project Ga0134126, IMG submission 96881) | Terrestrial soil microbial communities with excess Nitrogen fertilizer from Kellogg Biological Station, Michigan, USA - KB3-175-2 | ecosystem: Environmental > Terrestrial > Soil > Unclassified ... | reverse complement strand
TTAAAAAAGGACCTGAGCGAACATGCCAATCCCCAGCGTCCAAGTTACGCGCTTGGCAATGAGGGTGGCTTGCTTCTTTGTACATGGCCTAAAGGCGGCAAATTGTCATTGCCTTTTGTGTATAGTGATGAAGTATGGACAGGCATAGAATACCAGGTTGCTTCGCATCTTATGCTGATGGGAAAGGTAAAAGAAGGGCTTGATGTAGTTCGTCTATGCCGTGACCGTTATGATGGCCGCGTGCGAAATCCATTCAACGAATATGAATGTGGCCATTGGTATGCGCGTGCAATGTCGAGTTATGGTTTGTTGGAAGGGCTTACAGGTGTGAGATATGATGCAGTGGATAAAACATTATACATTGATTCAAAGATTGGTGATTTTACAAGTTTTATTTCTACCGCAACAGGATTTGGCAATGTAACACTGCAAGCGGGTAAACCCAAACTGGATATAGCTTACGGGAAGATGGATGTAGCTAAAATAATTGTTGGTGGAAAGGAAATAAACGCATGATGATTGTAACAAAAAATATCGTCGTTGTTTTTCGTTACATCATGAAAAACAGTAAAGGCCAGGTAATTGAGAATACCATCGAAGGTTCTCCGAAATGCTATTTGCATGGTTCATCAGGAATACAGCCCTCACTTCAGGTCCAGTTCGAAGGTTTGAAAGTTGGTGACAGGAAGGTTATTTGTTTAAAAAAAGAAAGTGGCCTCTCAAACGAAGATTTTACATTTGACATTATCATTGATAAGTTGCGACCCGCATTAGAAGAAGAATTGATGCTTGGCTATCCGGTCATGATTGATCATTTAATTTGCGATTCACGATGCATTTGTTATGATGGTGGTTGAGTCCCTGTCCTGGAAGATTTAGCGTATTCGCAAACTATTTCTTACTTACATAAATCAAGGTGTTCAATTATGAAAATACATTTGTTAAGCGGTTTTTTGGGAAGTGGAAAAACTACCGCCATACAACATGCTTGTCAGGAATTGATAAAAATGCAAAAGAAAGTAGGAGTTATTACCAACGACCAGGGAATCAGCCTCGTTGACGGAGATTTCTTCGAACATTTGAATATCCCTAACCGGCAGGTCGTAAATGGATGCTTTTGTTGCAATTATAATGACCTTGACAAAAGTATCCAATCACTGATTACGACAAACAAACCAAACATAATTTTTGCGGAATCTGTTGGCTCCTGCACAGACCTTGTAGCGACAGTTTTGAAGCCTTTATTCAATTTTTATCCGCATACTGATATAACTTTTTCCACTTTTGCAGATGTTCGCTTGCTGAGAATTCTGCTAAAAGGAGATGCTAACATTTTCGATGAAAGCGTAACCTATATTTATTTTAAACAATTAGAGGAAGCTGATATTATTGTCATTTCCAAAGTTGATTTGATAGACCACGAAACATTGCAGGAAATAAAGCAAATGATGAATGAAAAGTATGGCAATAAACTACTGTTGTATCAAAATTCATTGGATTCAATAAGCATCCAACAGTGGCTCCGGGTATTGGATAATCAACTTTTTGAAACGTCATCATCATTAGAAATAGACTATGAGGTTTACGGTAAAGGAGAAGCCAAACTGGCGTGGCATGATGCAGCCATTGAAATATATAGTCCCAACTATGACGCGCCGGATGCAGCAGTAAATTTAATGAGAACGATTTATGAAAATATCCATTTAAATAAATGCCCTGTTGGCCATTTGAAATTCCTGCTGAATGGAGAAAAGAAAATAAGTTTTACTTACGAATCACAAGAGGAATTATTGGATGCAGTTGAAAATAAAAAGAGTAATTTGGCCACTTTGTTAATTAATGCAAGAGTACAAACCTCTCCTGAAAAGCTTTCTCAACTTATGTCAGAAGCGATTAAAGAAACTCAAATAAAATGCAATTGTAAAATAGCTGTAAAAAGTCTCGCCTCTTTTCAACCTGGTTTCCCCAGGCCCACGTACCGCATCGCGGAATGACAAGATGCATCACATCTTAATGGCCACAAACCGGCAGACGCGTCGGTGATAAATCAACGTTACCTATTAATCATCGTATTTATCTACGTAAGTGTGACTTATTTATCTACCTAAGTGTGACTTAAAAAAAGCCCTTCTCAAAAGAGAAGGGCCTAACGATTGCTTGTCATTAAAGATCGACGGAAGCTTTGCTCCCTTATTCTTTAATTAATTTTCAAAAGGAATTATTTTTTAACAGCATCCTTTACTTTATCAGCACCTTCTTTCACTTTATCAGCGCCTTCTTTCATTTTATCAGAAGCCTCTTTCATTTTGTCAGATGCCTTGTCCATCATTTTGTTAGCGGAATCAACAGCATTAGTTGCCTGTTTAGCAATGCTTGATGCTGAATCACCTACTGCAGCTTTAGCGCTGTCAGAAGGAGTTGTTGTTGTTGTGGTGGTGGTGGTTGTGGTTGAATCAACGGTAGTAGTAGCGTCTGAAGATGAACCGCTGCCACATGACGTCATAAAAGCTGCAATAGCTACGATAGCAAGAAATTTTTTCATTTGTTTTAATTTTTTGATTTTTAATTATAAGTACATATATACCGAATTATAAAAAAGGTAACCCGGTAATTTCAAAGAAATTTTATTTTCAATGCAAAACTGTTGAGGATTACATATTAAATTAAAAAACCACCGGGTTAACCGGTGGTCAATGGCGGCTGTTCCGCCTCAGATTATTTTAAAGGATTCACCATTAACTTAAAGTTAAAAACGGCATCCCATATTTATCCGAAGATTTCATGAATACCTCCTTTTTATTTGATGAATCATAAAGTTAGGAGAAAATCTTTATAAAAAATTTTTCTTTTCATCATTTATCCGGCAGAATTTCAAGGCAATCCGAAAAATAGCATTGATGAACTTATTCCAACAATGAAGGAGCTAACTTTCGCCTGTTCATTAACGAGTCAATCGCGAATTCAATTTTTATAAGGAAATTTTATTACAGTACGAGAATCAACAATAATACAATAATAATTATTACCCCAACTGATAAATAAATACCATTACTTCTGCGTTCCTTTTTAAGGCTTTTCACTTCCTCTCTTAACTCTTTTTTTCCGTGACGGTTAAATTTGTTTTTGCCAGATCTCGGCTTTCAATAAGTCTTGCTTCTATCTGTTGAGCGCGCACGTCATTGGGTAATTCAGTTTTTGTTGCGGGAATTTTCCGTTGCAAAAGCAGGCATTACTGCCGACATCAATAAAACAACTAATAAGCCTGAAAAGAATTTTTTTAGGTGAATAAGTAAATTTTTAAAAAATTGTGATAAACGCCAAAACTAAAACTATTAATGATTTAGAAAGCAATTTTTTCACGTCTACTCAATAAATTTATTCCGGGTATCATATTTTCAATTAAATCAGATGATATAAAAAACAATAAAACCTTTTATCAAAGTAATTTTCTTTTAAAATCATATTGCAAGTCGGGGTGCAGTGATGACAATGCCTCTTCGATTTTTTTTAATTGTGTTTTATATAAATTATTTAATTGAACACTTTCGTTTAGTGGAATCGAATTCGTAATCATGCAATTACAAAAATGAATTAATAATTCGATCTCTGCCTGTTTTGACAATGAAAAACGAATGTGCTTATTTACATTCTTCAAAATTCTACGGATTGATTTTTTAATGTAGTAAATATTTGTCTTATTTATTCCCGTAAACAAATCTTCAGTTTCGGCTTTTACATTTTCCACGTAATCATTAATGTCGTCAGACTCAAAAAGCAAAAAACCAAGCAATTCTTTATTTTCCTTTTTAAATTTAGCCATCCTGAGGCAGTAATCCACTAATTCATTAAGGTCTCTTTTTTCCAGATCCTTCTTTATATCATTCAAAGTTGGGGACTTCATATTTTGTAAATATAAAATTGAGCTGAAACTTTTTCCTAAAAAAAAAGGAAATCATAAAGATTCCCCTTTTTTCGGTTTATGCGTGTGTAATATCTTATTGCTTAATTACTTTGCCGGTGTAAAGTATTTCGCCGCTATTATTTGTGATTGATAGTATGTATAATCCCTGCTGTAATCCGCTCACATTTGAAAAGTTTTTTATTGAATTTCCTGCAGACACAGACCATTTTTCTATAGCGATTTGCCTTCCTGTAATATCAATTAACCTTGCCGAAACGATTTGAGATGTAGCACTGTTGAAACCAATGCTAAGTGTATTATAGAAAGGGTTTGCCAAAACTGAAACACCGGTATTGTTAAGGTCCGTTTTTATACTGACAACATTAGAAAATTTATAATTACCATCATAATCAACCTGCTTAATCCGATAATAATTCATACCTGAAAGTGGGCTATTATCGAAAGCATTGTAGTTTTTAACCACCTGGCTATTGCCTGCTCCGGCCACCTGGGCAATGTCTTCCCAGTCTATATTCCCGTCCGCGCTTCTTTGCACTTCAAAATAGCTATTATTAATCTCCTGTGCTGTTGACCACTCAAGACTTACGCCACTGCCTTTTTGTTGAGCAGTAAAGTTCATGAAAGTCACAGGCATTGGGCCTCCCGAAGGACAAAGTGCAAGTTTCATGTCATCAATTGCGAAATCGTTCCCGCAACCACCCACCGTCCCATCACTAATTCTTGCTCTTATTGATTTTGGAATAAAAGAACCTGCAGCAGGCATAGTGAAAATTGAGCCCACATTCACCCAGGTAGGCTTGGCTGTTTGAGGAATGGCCGAAGAGGTGTAAGGAGATCCAACAAGCGGTACCCACGTATTTGATTGAGAAAGGTATTCGACTGTAAATGTCAGTACCGGCAATAATGGATTTGGAGCGCAAAGCCCAACAGTGTCAATATTCATGATGTACAAACTAATAGAATAGTCGCCGGGGACAAAACCCTGGGGAAGAGTTATAGTACGATCATAAAACATCTCGGCTACACCGTTTACAACCAGCATTCTGCCATTTAAATTACCCGTGTGGTCCCGTGAAATTTGCCACTCCGGCTTTTGATTCGTCGAATCAACAATGCGATAACTGCCGTCGTTTGTAAGGGGTCCTGTTGAGCTGTAAGTTAAATTCGTTACATACGGATCGCTTACAGGTGTAGTGCCCTGTCCAAAATCTTCAGTTCCGAGAACCGTTTCGTTGGGACAGCCAATTTGAGCATTTACGGAAAACGAAGCCATGAAAATAAATACGAGGCTTAAATATTTTTTTGCAAAATGAGTAAAAAATTTTTTCATGATGGAGGTTTATAAGCAAAATAAATGAATACGTAAAATCAGCCAGGACAGCGGAACGGTTTTGCTCAGATTGCTAAATGCAACACGGGATGCTTGGAGGGATTTTGCAATAGAAGTTTGGGGATGTTTCCAGGATGTTTGGAAGTGTAAAACTATTTTAAAACACTGAAAGATGCAAGCGTTCGAGGATATTTTTTTTCATTCTATTTTTTTTCGTTCTTAAGTCCGTTATTTTCTTCAAAACATTCACACTTCTATAATATTAGAAAGTAGTACATTAGTACGTGCATAAACCGATATTTGGAATAATTATTTCATACGTCCGTTTGGCATAGAATTAGTGGTCATAATTAAAAACAAATGACATGAAAATAATCTTGGGAATAATTGTTGTCGCAGGTCTTGTTACTTCTAACAATGCAATAGCTCAGGACACAGCGACACATGAAAGACTTGTGGACAAGTATTATCCCAAAAGTCAGCAGGCACTTCCTGTTCCCGCAACTGAAAAAGTAAATCCCGTAACTCCCGCTATACAACAACCGACAACGGTTAACGCTCCGGTAAAAACAGTGCCAATAAATGCCACAATAGCTGAGCCACAGACCAGTGAAATAAATCAAGACGTTGCTCCGGTTACTCAAACCGTTTCGCAGGTTCCGGCTCCTGAGAATCCTATAAACACAGGGGCGGGAAAAATTAATAATAGTACGAAAATTGGAACTGACAATTACAATCCCGATCCAGCGTCACCTATTTACAGGGATACCAGGCTGGGCAGTAGTTCCCCGCTTTATAATACCTACAAGAAAAACGACAATGGAGCTGGTTCAATCACTACGAATCCTAATAAGGGATAAATGATCTTCAAGAATTTAGTTCAGTTTCATTTCAAAGAGTTTTGGCCAGTCTTTGCCTGTAATAAATAGTCTTTTTGTCGCACTGTCATAAGCAATTCCGTTCAATACCGCATCGCCATTTACTTTAGCACTTGGATCATATTGATGTAGTAGACCTGAAAGATTCATTTTCCCGACTACGTAGCCATTTGAGGTATCTATTTTCACGATATCATCCGTAAGCCATCGGTTTGCATATACATAACCGTCAATCAATTCAAGTTCGTTCAGGCTGTCCACTTCTCCCATGTTGTCTGCCACGGTAAGAATTCTATTTATTTTCATTTCTTTTCTGTTTTCATCAGGCACTACGAAATATAACTTTGATGACCCGTCACTTATGATAATATTATTGTTATCATGAGTAGCGCCCCACCCTTCCCTATTCCACTTCAGCGTATTTATTGGATGTGTAATATCGTCGGCGTTATAAACAAAAATTTTATTGTTTTGCCAGGTAAGCTGATAAATTTTATTTTTAAAAATGGTAATGCCCTCGCCAAATATAGAAGTATCAGGAATTAGATAATTTTTTTCGACGCTGCCGGTTTTTAAATCAACAATTCTTAAATTGGAAGTGCCCCATTCCCCTGTGCCTTCATAAAGTTTTCCTTTATAAAACTCGAGTCCCTGGGTGTAAGCTTTGGGATCGTGAGGATAAACTGCTTCCACTTTAAACATAATGTGAGCAGGTGGCGGGATGTTATTTACCTTAGGAAGCGGAAGTGAATTATCATAATCAGAAGAAGAAGAATTGTGACAAGAAATCAACGAGAATAGCGCTACGATAGAAATTAATTTACGAATCATCATATATTATTATAAAAATGTAAAAATAGTCAACTGCAAGTTTAGAATTAGAATCTCTCAAAAAAAATATTGATAAAAATTTTTAACTACAGAAAATAATCTCTTTATTTGTCCTTTCAAACCTCTTTAACTATTAATAACAATCTTTTCAGTTGCATTGTAATTTTATTCAGTTAATCGAAGGTTACGTTGAATTTTTCAATCCTGGTTTTCACTATCCCGTGTAAGAATATTTTAACCACGCCTATGTAATCCCAATATTGTTCATTTAACTCAGCATGCTGAGTTTTACACAGGGATACATGAAATTTATATTTACTTTACTTTGTATTGCTTTTTGCTGTAACCTGACATTAGCGCAAAGATGCGGGACCACCGATTATATAATTAATCATCCCATAAAAAAGAATAACACCTTGCGCGCAGAATCGCCCAGCCTCACTACGCGGGATACTTTACCCAATGAAGTCATTATCGTTCCGGTAGTAATACATGTACTATATAACACCAATGATCAAAATATCAGCGATCAGCAGGTTATTTCTCAAATAACTTCTTTGAATAATGATTATAGAAGAAGAAACGCCGATGCCATTAATACTCCGGAAGCTTTTAAAAGTGTGGCAGCGGATACGAGAATACAATTCTGCCTGGCAAGAGTAGATCCGCAAGGGAGGCCTACTTCAGGAATTATCCACAAAGCGACAAACCAACCCCAATTTCTTGCAGACGATCAAATGAAATATTCTTCAAAAGGAGGAGACGATGCATGGGATGCAACAAAATACTTAAATATATGGGTCTGCAATCTTTTTGGACGTACGTTGGGATATGCAGTGTTGCCAGGAAGCCCTCTTGAAATCGATGGTGTAGTAATAAAATATAATTGTTTTGGTACGACTCCTAATTTAAGCCCTCCTTACAATAAAGGAAGAACAGCAACCCATGAAATTGGTCATTGGCTTGGACTAAAGCATTTGTGGGGCGATACTTTGTGTGGTGACGATAGCATCGCAGACACACCTACACAGGAAACAAGTAATTCTTATTGCCCTGTTTTTCCTCATCTTTCTTCATGTTCTATCAATTCTTATGGAGATATGTTTATGAACTATATGGATTTTACGGATGATGGTTGTATGAATCTATTTACCAAAGGGCAAACGGCAAAAATGAGGAGTTTATTTGCCTTGGGAAATGTGAGAAATTCTTTTCTGAATTCGAGTGTATGTGATAGTTCCAATGCGGAAGCGGGTCCACTTCCAACGGATCCTCCCATTCCTGAGACAACACCATTGAAAATTACTGTTTATCCTAATCCTTTTAGCAACGCAATCAAAATTACGTCTGAAAGTAAAAGTGATTTGACCGGAAAAATCATGAGATTGTATGATATAACAGGTAGACTATTTAAAACACAAACAATCCAATCGCAAACTACTGTTTTGGATGTCAGCAATCTTCCTGCCGGAATGTATGTTCTCAAAATAGAAGATGCCAACGGGAGTTTAATTTATAAATTGATTAAACAACCGTAGAATACTAACAGAATATTAGCAAAGTTTTTAAAAATTTTCGGTAGCGCTAACATTGGTTCTATAAAACCTTAAGTAGTTTTGTTGCGTACATAAAGGCAAAACTATCATCATGAAAAATATATTTTATATAGCGGCTTTTGCTGTTTGTTCATTATTTACGAATTGTTCACAATCACAAACCACCGAAAATAAAAAATACCCAACTCCCGAGTTGGTAAATTCTTATAAAGATTTCCCTGTGCAATATTCAGACGCACAGTGGAAACAAAAATTAACTCCGGCGGAATATTACATACTGAGAGACCGGGGAACAGAGAGGGCATTTTCCGGCAAGTACGATCATTTTTATAAAAAAGGAACCTATTATTCTGCTGCTTCATTACAACCCGTTTTCAGTTCCTCAACCAAATTTAATTCAGGGACAGGTTGGCCGAGTTTTTACGCTCCTATTAACAAAGATGCGGTAAGACTCGTACCCGATAACAGTGATGGAATGACTCGCCTGGAAGTAGTCGATTCTAAAACAGGTTCTCATCTTGGACATGTGTTTGATGACGGCCCTGCACCAACAGGTAAAAGATATTGCCTTGATTCCGATGCGCTGATTTTTGTGCCTGAAGGAGGAAAGCCACCGGTAAGTTCAAAGTAACAATGAATAGGAATCTTCCATAAATGTCTTTTTACTGCTTTCTAAAGAAGATATTTTCAGCTTTATAAACTTTCGAGAATTTTTTTAGTGCTTTCAAAATCCTTATGATGATAGGCATGGATGCCTACTTTCTTTGCTGCTTCTACCAGCATAATGCGATCATCAAAATAAAGGCATTCTTCCGGTTTGGCTTGTGCGATCCCTACTGCAAGAAGAAAAATACCGGGATCTGGTTTGCGCATTCCCACTTCGCAGGAAGAAACAAATGCATCAAAGAATTGATGCAGGTTAAACTTTTCGATGCGGTATTGGTTTAATTCCCTCGGCTCATTGTTAAGAGAAATCACCTTGATGTTTTTATTCTTATTTTTCCACTTTATCAGCCATGGAAGCGTTTTGGGAAGTTGTACCGATTGAGCCAGCATAAATTCTTTGAATTCCTTTCTTGAAAAATTTCTTCTTTCTTTAAAAACCACAGTATCGAGATAATCATCTATAGTTATTTTCCCCATCTCCCAAACATTAAAAATAAAATCGTGGAGAATGTCCATCTCAGAATAATCAATCTTAAATTTTTCTGCTGCCGCTTTTCTTGATTCGTGCCCCCAACCATTTCTAAGCAGCACACCACCGATGTCAGAGAATAAAATTTTGTATTGATTCTTCATATTTTACCAATTAATTTTCAAAAAGAAAATCTTTAAAAGATCCATCCTTATTTTTCCAGCAACGCGATTTTAGCAAGTCGCCTTTCATATCTTTCAGCGCCAACATATTTCGCATTTAAAAAGGCCAGCAACAGTTCCTCTGCTGCGGCAAATGCGGTAACTCGTCCACCAAGACAAAGTAAATTCATGTCATCATCTTCGACACCCTGGTGCGCGGAGAAATGATCGTGAATCAACGCGGCACGCACTCCTGCTATTTTATTGGCGGCGACAGCAGCCCCTACTCCACTTCCGCAAACAGCGATTCCTCGTTCCACTTCCCTGGCAGCAACTGCCCTTGCCAGCGGAACCACAAAATCAGGGAAATCATCTGCATTATTTAATTCATAAGCGCCAAAATCTTTTACTTCATATCCTTTTTCTTTCAAAAAATTTTGTAGCGTGTTTTTTAAATCAAAACCGCCATGGTCGCATGCGATACCTATTTTCATTCTGAGAATTATTTTGTTTTGTTAATGGTTTATTTTTTGTGCTTCCTGTTTCCATAATACCGCCCCACCTTTTATACCTTCCCTGTTATTCGCAATGCTTACATCACTTTCCAATTCAAAACTCAGCAATTTTGCATTGCCTCCGCTTATGTAAAGATGATCATAGTTAAATACAGTTTTTAAAACACCAAGTACTTTTTTCATCCTTTTTGCCCATCTCTCTTTTCCTATCTTTACTAATGCTGCTTCCCCCACATAATCATTATAATTCTTGCTTTTTGTAACCGGATGCTGAGACATTTCGAGATGCGGCATTAAAAAACCATCTTTCATTATTGCCGAACCAAACCCTGTGCCTAACGTAATGACCATCTCCACGCCTTTACCTTCAGCCAGGCTCAGGCCTTGCAAATCCGCATCGTTAATAACCAGCGCAGGCTTACCAAGCACTTTGGTAAGTTCTTTCTGAAGGTCATAATCTTTCCAAATATCATTTCCTAATTTCGGGGCAGTTTTTACGACACCATTCTTGATATAACCGGGAAACCCGGCAGTTATTTTATCATACTCTGGAAAACGGGCCGCTATCTTTTTTATTAAGTCAACCACATTTTGGGGCGATGGTGGCGACGGTGTTTTTTCCCGTTCATACTCTTTTAAATAATCCCCTTCGTTGTTTAATACTGTCGCTTTGATGTTTGAGCCGCCAATATCAATTGCTAATATTTTTTCATTTTCTTCAGACATGTCGTTCCGGTTATTTGACTTTAAAAGTAAATCGTTTAAGTGAAAAAAAAGTAAATTAATTCGAAAAGAAAATTAATGCCCGGTTCTTAAACATTAAAATAATAGTAACGTGGTTAGATTTATAACGGTGGTTTCTATTGACAATCGGTTTGCTTTAAAATAAATTTATCGTCAAACTTTATTGCAGATCTGTTTGCCAGGTCTGGCTCGCCTGTCGCGGAGTTTAGATTACCATAACCCTCCATCATTTCGTTTCCGTGTTTTAAAAAAACAACCGGCCTTACAGATTCTTTACCTTCCGACATGAAAATGTAAGTCCCTAAAAGTGTATCCCCAATCATCTGCCCTTTTAAAGTTCCTGTGTTCATATCTTTTTCGAAATAATGATACATCAAGTGTCCCGAAACCTGGCCGTTGTCAATTTTTAATTTCATTAAAACGGTATCCTTACCATTATTCAAACTATAACAAGTTATAGAATTATTGTCAGAAGAAGGCGCCTTTAATTCATGCTGTTCTTCCATCGATTTTAACTGCGATGTCGAATTGTCATTGCAGGAAAATAAAATAGCACCTGAGATAAATATTGAAGAGAGACAGGCGATTTTTTTCATAGCTTTTTTTTCTTTTTGAGAATGATGAAAAAACGATTCTTTACTTTCGAAATACGATTAACTATCTATAAAAATTAAAAAGCAAAAAATCAAATAATTCTTTGTTTACTGTACGGCAAAGGAATATTAGATCGGGCGCGCAAGCCCCGAAGCGAACATACCTATTTCAATATTCTGGCAATGTTCGTGTTTAGTTACCCGCCGCATCAATTGTTTGTTTGGTGAATCGCATTAGGGGCACGTCATCCATCATAAAATTAAGTGCATTATCAGCAATGGTGTACCTGTTAACTTTTTTCAGCATATTTAAAAATAATTCTTCTCCGCCACCTTCACAATACATCATTGTTTTTAGCGCATCCGCAAAATGTATCTGATTGCCATTGATAGTAAATTTTGAGCTGAAGCCATTGCATGAAGTATTTCCCATCAATTCTCCGGCTGAAAAATTAAAAGAGACAACAGGTTTTTTATTGGCATACAACTGATCAAAATCTATTTTCGGCCCCGAAATATAATTCAATTCCCAGTTACCGCTTAGCTTATCCATCTCCATTGAGACACCATTCAGTTTTGCTACAACCATGTTACCATTGCTCAACAACAATTGCGTATCTACGATACGGTAACTGGTTACAGAAGAAAGAGCCTTCAACAAAGTGGCTTCTTGATTACCGGGGCAAAAGACCCTGGTAGTAGCTAGCGGCAAAAATTTCATTGAGCCTTCATCTTGTATTTCTACAGAACCCATTATAGTATTGCATCCTGTAAAGCCTGATACTTTAGCAGGAGTGCCTCCTTTAAATAATAGCCACGATGATTCATTGTTAGTTCCGACAAAAGTATATGGCTTACCATCGAGTGCGGACAAATACCATTTATATTGGAAAAGCACTTCTTTATTTCCCGTTATCTTACCGATTATTGATTTTGAAGTATGGCAACTACTGAATGAGAACAACATTAGAAAAGAAAAAACAGATAGGATACTAATTTTCATGAGTCGAAGTTTTAGTTTTTGATTCATTCTAATCTGATTTATGATTTAGGTAAAGTGAAAGATAATAAAAAATACGATTTTGTTATCTCACGCCATTTAATAATAGCATTTTGTTAATTTTTTATGCCTGGAATCTATTCAAATAATACATTGAAAAACGTTTAATTTTTTAAAGTAACTTCATTTCAAAATGTATCATGCATTTGTGGGTACCAGCAAATGAAATTTAGTATGACAAGAGAAGAAAAATTTATGAACGAAGCCGTCCTACTTTCAGAAAGAGGCATAAAAGGTAACGACGGCGGCCCATTTGGGTGTGTGATAGTTAAAGAAGACACCATTATCGGAAGAGGATATAACCAGGTGACCATTACCAACGACCCGACTGCGCATGCTGAAATTATTGCTATACGTGATGCATGTCATCATTTAGGAACATTCAGCCTTGATGGGTGCGAAATATATACATCCTGTGAGCCATGCCCCATGTGCCTTGGTGCTATTTATTGGGCAAGGCCTAAAATTATTTACTACGCCAATACGCGCGAAGATGCTGCCGATATTGGATTTGACGATTCAATGATTTATAAAGAGATCAATAAGGATGTGAAAAACAGAAAGATTCCAGCTATACATATTCAGAACGCAGATGCAAAAAAAATCTTTTTGGAATGGGAAGATAAAAAAGGAAAAATTAATTACTAAAGTCCGACGGTCATTTTTTTTCGCAATTATAGCTCTGATATGAAACTACCTTTGTTGTTTTCTTTTATTTTCCTACTTTGTCAATTGGCCTAAATCGAAGGGCGCTCCACGTATCATCTATCGAAATTGCTGTGACAGTTGTGATATTAAACTGCTCGCCTGTTACACGAATTGTATCACGATTAATATCTGTTTTTATTTTTGATGTCCCCTTTGGATAAGCAAACCACAAGACACTATCTGGCGCTACATTTTTTAATTCCTTCTGTAAAAAGTTAACGTACTCTTTATTATTGTTGATAAAAACTAATGTATTGGTGCTTTTTACTTTTTTGCCAAATGAAGTGGTAAAGCCCAAACCAACAAATTCCTTTTCTATGCCGGCTGGTGCATTCAGGAGAACTCCTTTATCCTTAAATTTTAATTTTTTGAAAATGTCATCTATCATATATGTCTTGTTTAGTCTTTCAATCATTCACAACAAACCAACAAATTCTTGCAATTTACAATCTCTAATATTTAAGCCTTATCCTATCCTGGAATCAATAGACCTCATCGTTTTCATTGAAACTTTTCAAGTGACGATATTCAGTGTCACATAATAGTTGATATCAATTTTAATATTTTTTACCCCCTTTGGTGCCTGCTGAAATTTTTGGGTAGGGTGAATGATGTAAGACTTTCCTTTTTGATCATAGATTTTCAAAGGCATGTCGAATCCTTTGATGCAATTGCTCCACCGGTACAAGGCTTTTCCATTTTCATACTTCACATCCAGCATGGGAACTTTTGTTGTGGTAAGATATTGGTCGAATACTTTGGAAAAGTCAATACCCGACTGTTGATTGATATAGTCTTCTATTTGTTTTGAGGTAACGGTTTGATGATAAAATGTTTGGTTCAATCCCCTTAAAATATTCCTGAATTTATCATCATTATTGATAATCTGCCGGATGGTGTGGATCATATTGCCTCCTTTGTAATACATATCGCCACTGCCCTCTTCATTTACGCCATAGTGCGCAATAATGGGTTTGTCATTCAGTATGTTTTGTCGCACACCTACAATATAATCTGTTGCAGCTTGTTTACCATAATAGTATTCGGTAAAAAGCGTTTCGGCATAGTTGGCAAACGATTCATGTATCCACATATCAGCAAGATCTTTGGAAGTAATGTTGTTACCAAACCATTCGTGTGCGCTCTCATGCACAATGATAAAATCCCATTTCAATCCCCAGCCGCTGTGCGAAAGATCGCGCCCGAGGTAACCCATTAAATAATGATTACCATATCCAATGGCGCTTTGGTGCTCCATTCCGAGGTAGGGCGCATCTACTAATTTGTATCCATCCGCGTAGAAAGGATATGGGCCAAACCAGTATTCAAAAGCTTTCATCATGCGTGGCGCTTCTTTAAAATGCACTTTTGCTTTTTCCAGGTTGGAATCGAGCACCCAATAATCCATCGTTAAATCACCTTTTTCACCTTTATATATTTCACCGAAATGAACCAGCTTACCTATGTAAAAAGTGATGTCGTAATTATTGATGGGACTGACCACTGCCCAGTCGTAAGTTGTGGTTCCATCGCCATTATCCTTTTGCTCCCTTAGTCTTCCGTTACTCACGGTCATCAAATCGGATGGTGCGGTAAAATGCATTTCAGCGCTGTCAGGTTCATCGCCCTGGTAATCTTTGCAAGGGTACCAAACGCTGGCGCCAAGGCCCTGGCAGGCTACGGCTACCCATGGATTTCCTGCTTCATCTCTTTTCCAAACAAAGCCACCATCCCAGGGAGCATTCTTTGCCTTTCGCGGTTTCCCGTGATAGTAAACCAACAAATTAGTCGTTTCTTCATTCGGTTCTTTTGATGAAGTTTTACTGCTGTTTGTTGTCAGCATTATCTCATTGGGATCATGTTTATCAAGTAACGGATTTTTGCTTTTCAAATAAACAAACCATGCATTACCCTCACGGGTAAACGAAAGTTGCTTTCTGTTGGGTGGAAATTTACCGGTGCCTGTTTCCGAAATCACCGAGTCAATTATCATTGGTTCCTGCAGGTCTATCTGAAAAAAATCCGGATGCTTTTTATCTAATGTCCGATAGCTGATGGCATTGTATCCGCTGATGCTGCTATCGGAAAAATTGAAAGTTACATGAAGGTCATATTTAGTTGCATTCCACCACGATCTGCCCGGGCCGTTGCTGCCGCGTAATGTATCTGCATTTGTAAATTGCTGCGCAAAAGAAAAATTGAAAACGATGAACAGTAAACTAAAAACGGAGATTATCTTTTTCATTTACTAAATTTATTTTTTTATAAACAAAGATGAAGTTAAAAAAAACAAATTTCTACCCTTGAAAAAAATATATCTCTGGCTTTTTTTTGGTACTCTTATAAGTTTTTCATTATGCAATATGAGTTGCTCACATCATGAAAAAGTAAAAAATATTTTTCATTACAATGAACAATCGGGCATTGCTACACTCGATCCTGCTTTTGCAAAAAACCAATCTATCATGTGGGCGGTTCACCAGCTTTACAATACCCTGGTGCAGACTGACAACAATCTTAACCTGGTGCCATCACTGGCTAAAAGCTGGGATATTTCTGACGACAACCTAACGTTTACTTTTCATTTGCGCAATGATGTATTTTTTCATGATAATGCTGCTTTCCCAAATGGAAAAGGAAGAAAGATGACTGCCCATGATGTGGAATACAGTTTCAAAAGAATTATGGATCCGGCTACAGCAAGTAGCGGAGCCTGGATATTTAATGGCAGAGTAGATACGGTGCAACCTTTTAAAGCAATTGATGACACTACGTTTCAGTTAAAATTATTAAAGCCTTTTCACCCCATACTTGGTGTGATGAGCATGCAGTACTGCTCAATTATACCTCATGAAGTAGTAGAAAAATATGGAAAAGATTTCCGCCGCCATCCGTGTGGTACCGGCCCTTTTGAGCTTGTAGCGTGGGAAGAAGATCAGGCCATGGTAATGAAAAAAAATCCTAACTATTTTGAAAAAGACAGTACGGGCGCCAGGCTTCCTTACATTGATGGCATTAAGATTACGTTTCTTCAAAATAAGGCTACCGAGTTCCTGGAATTTCAACAAAAGCGCCTCGATTTTGTAAATGAAATTGATCCTTCTTTCAAAGATGAAATACTCACTAAAGCGGGACAATTGCGCAAAGATTGGGTAGGAAAAATTATATTGATAAAGCACCCCGCCCTTACGATTGAATACCTTGGATTTTTATGCGATAGCAGTTTGGCTATTGTAAAGAAATCACCTATCAAAGATGTGAGAATACGCAAGGCAATCAATTATGGATTTAACAGGAGAAAAATGATGCTCTACATCCGCAACTCAATTGGTATTCCTGCAGAGAGCGGCTTCATTCCGGCCGCGTTTCCTTCGTTCGATTCCTCTGCAGTCAGGGGATATCATTATGATCCCGCGAGAGCATTGGAACTATTAAAAGAAGCGGGGTATCCCAATGGCGTTGGACTTCCGGCATTGAAGCTGCTGACCGTTCCGTTGTATGCCGACCTTGCAAGCTATATTGCCAATGAATTGTTACAAATAGGCATCAGGATAAATGTGGAAGTAGTACAGAAAAGTTTATTGCTGGAACAAACTGCTAAATCAGAGGCGCTCTTTTTTAGGGGAAGCTGGATAGCAGACTATCCGGATGCAGAAAATTTCCTCAGCGTTTTTTATAGCAAAAATCCCGCGCCGCCCAATTATACAATATACAACAATCCAAAATTTGATAAGTTGTATGAAGCCGCTTTATCTGAAAAAAATGATTCTGCCAGGTACAAGATCTACCAGCAGGCTGACCAGGTGATGATCAAAGATGCGCCGGTAGTTCCTTTGTGGTATGACATGGTGATATGGCTTGTACAACCTTATGTAAAAAATTTTATACCCAATGGTTTGAATTTGCTGGAACTAAGAAGGGTAAAACTGAATGAATAGTACGTTGCCTGATTTGATACAAAAACCTTCTTCTACTTAAGATCAGTTCATCTTTTTTGCTTGGCAACAGAAAACTTCTTTCACTAAAGTTTTCCACATTTTCATGTCTTCCATAGTTCTTAGCATAATAATTGCCTTTAGTATATCGATAGCATTATTTTTCATAACCCTAAATCAATTATGCTATGAAAACTTACCTCACAACCAATGTAAATTTTATTGCCTCTCCACCAACAGGAGGTCATTTGAAACCTTCCAAAGATGAAGAAAGACCGCAATTAACTTCTGCTGAAATATACGACGCAGTTTTTAGGAGTGCTTTTCACGCCATGTTTTTTGCCAATAAAGAAGGCGACATTATAAGATTTAATGAAAAATTCTGTAAGCTATTTGGGTATTCGGAAACAGAAATGCGGACCATAGAAAGGCCGGACATTTTAGCAATAAATGAGAAGGCATTTAGCGATTTTATGGATCAAAGAAACGATAAAGGTATCGCCAGTGCGGAGATAACCGGTATCAGGAAATCGGGCAAGATGTTTCCATGCAGAATATCGTCCGTAATTTATCATTCTGATTATGGACACGAAAGAATTTTAAATACGCTTGTCGATATTTCAGATGACCTTTCGGCCCGCTGGAATATCGGAGGATAGATTTTTTGCGGAACTAAAATTTGTTTATATCGGCCGAAATACTGAAGCGTAATCAAAGGAACCTATTAGACCCTCTTCCCTATTATCATTCTTTTAATTTATCAGGAAACAGTTTGTGGAGTTTTTCTATTTTGGGCTTTATCACAAAGTAGCAGTAGGATTGTGAAGGATGCCTTTTATAATAATCTGCATGATATTCTTCTGCCTGATAAAAAATTGTGAAAGGCTCAATAGCGGTTACAATTGGTTTATCAAAAACACCGCTTTCATTTAGCGCGGCTTTATATTTTCCAGCCTTTTCTTTTTGCGACTCATTGTGATAAAAAACAACACTCCTATATTGAGGCCCTACGTCATTCCCCTGCCGGTTTGATGTAGTAGGATCGTGTGTTTTCCAAAACACTTCCAACAACTCATCAAATGAAATAATGGAAGGGTCATATTCTATCTGCAACGCTTCAGCATGTCCTGTATCTTTATTGCAAACCTGAGCATAGGTTGGGTTCGTAACATGGCCACCGCTATATCCGCTACTTACTTTTTCCACGCCCTTCAATTGTTGAAAGATGGCTTCTGTACACCAAAAACAACCATTGGCAAAAGTAGCCGTTTCAAGCTTTTTATTATCTGGCATTTTTTTTACTTTAGTGAAACCTTCTATCATCAAAGATAATAAATATGCTTCGGGAGAAGTAAGCTTAACATGTATCCGCGCACCAAAATACCTTTTGTAGTCTCATTTTTTTCTGTAATCAAAAACTACTAAAGAACGGTTTTCTGAGAAGTATTTCTTTTCTATTAAAGAATTAAAAATTGATATCATAACCAATAGTTGCAATCCCTTCTAAATAACCAAGACCCTGCCTTACCCGATTCCCTTTCGTCTCGGTTGTATTGACAAGTGCATTTACATATCTTACATAACCGGATTTAGCCGTCAATTCAAAAAATATTCTTTTAAAAGGATATATCCTTGCTCCTGCTTCTGCAGAAATATTATAACCTGCTATGTGAAATTCATTATTCAACCTGTCGCCACGCCATGTAAAATCTGTTTTTGGAATATTGATACCTGCACCAAATTTCCAGATGAAATTGATCAAAGGCCTTGATTGATCTTTGGTTTTCAACAAAGTTGTTTGTTGCACATAATTTACATGAAGGAGATTACCGCCATTTGTATGTTCCATATGTAAAAATGTAGCCGGATTTAAAACACTGTCACCATTCACCTGCACACCGTCGATTTTCCCTGTTACGTGGACCGTTTGGCCGTCAGTAACGACATATTTAATGTGGTCGAAATTTATTTCTATAGATTTTTTATGTGCCTTATCCAGGTAAAACCCAATCCTGTAATTATATTGCGGAATAGAAACCTGGAACGTTTCCTTATAGATGTCGTCCCAATCAGGTTGTTGATGTGCCTTGGCATTGTGCAATATAAAATTATTGCCATTTGACATTACAAAATGAATATTGCTGCGTGTATATGCTTCCTGGTTGTAACCCCATTGCACATACATACCTTTAAACAATTTTTCCTTCTTCTGCGAGAATGACGCTAAAACAGTAAGGAGCAAAGCAGCAGCTAAGAGTAATTTTTTCATAAAGAGTCGAATAAAATTTTGCAAAGCTAATATTTTCCTTTTGTTAAAACCATGAATAGTTTTCCTGATTTCTATTGTCACAGAAAACACCAAAAAAAATTTCCAGGTAAAATAAAAAGTTGTCGTCTTTTTTTGATTCCAGGAATTCTGTTTTTATTTTCGGTTGCGCATGCTTGTTATATTTATTTTCGGTAAACAGAAATCGGGGTTATTTGTTTTTTACCTGGACATTACCATTTTATCCGCTTCGACAAGTTAACAGGAAATGTCATCGCAATGTAAATTAATAAAAGCCCAAATCATGCCCGGGTTGACGTCCGCTTTTTCAATAACCCGGTCAAAACTATCAAACTTTTATGCGTTAGATTTTCTCTAACTTATTACCATACAAAAACTTATTTTGAAGTAAAGAATTTCGAAGCTAGAATCTTTGAAAATGAGCAAGTATAGTCTGGAATTACTTCGTATACGAAAATCAACATACATATAAAGAATAAAAACTATGGCGACTCATTTAAAATTTAGCATAGAGATTCCTTTTTTTTCAGCGCTAAGTGTCTTTTTTAAAATTTTACGAAGAGGCAGGTCTTATAAAAAAAAATGGGGTAACCATCGCAAACTGACGACTTTCGATCTATAGTTTTTTTTGATATGTAAAAATTATTCTTATAATTTTATGTATTCATATCATTTCAGAAATCCGGCACAAAAATTTAACCCTACTGTTTTCAAGAAAAATGATGTGCTCATTTCTATCTTCAAAAACAAAACTGTAATAAAACTAAATTGTCTCAAATGAAATTAAATCTACGATCCACCTGCCGCAGGAATCTTATTATTATTCTCTTACTACTTTTCAATCATAGTAGTTTTGCGCAGCAGCCCGGAACTATTACAGGCCATGTGGCTGACGCTTCAGGCAAAAGCCTTAGAAGTGTAACAGTAAATGTAAAAGGTAAAAACAGATCGACCGAGACAGACGAAAATGGAGATTTTTCCATCAATGCCAGTGCCGGCGACGTACTTATTTTTACATCTGTGGGATATGAAACAAAAGAACAAAAAGTAGGTGATCATTCTGCAATAAATATTTCCCTTCAAACAGAATCTAAAAATCTGAATCCCGTAGTTGTGACCGCCTTGGGAATAAAAAGAGAGAAACGATCTCTCGGATATTCAGTAACCACAGTTTCAGGCTCATCACTCACGGAAGCACGTGAAACCAATTTTGTCAATGGACTCGAAGGAAAAGTAGCAGGTGTCAACGTAAGTAACGTTGCTACAGGCCCCGGTGGTTCCGCAAATGTGGTAATACGAGGCATATCAGATATCACCGGATCCAATCAGCCTTTATACGTCATAGACGGTATCCCTATGCAAAATACCACGTATACCCAAACGGATGTGGGAGGCGGCTACGGCGGCGCAGATGGAGGTGATGGCACCATCAACATTAATCCTGATGATATTGAAACTATTTCCGTATTGAAAGGAGCAGCGGCCACTGCGTTATACGGCTATCGCGGCAGTAAAGGAGTAATATTAATCACAACAAAATCGGGCAAAAACGCCAAAGGCTCGGGTGTGGAAATCAATTCCAACTATGTAATACAAAACGTAATGGATAACACCGACTGGCAAAGTACTTACGGGCAGGGCAATGACGGAAATAAACCTATAAGTGGTAACGATGCTTTTGAAACCGGGCTTTCGAGTTGGGGTGCAAAACTGGATGGCACACCCGTTTATCAGTTTGATGGAGTACAAAGGCCATACAGTTCAGTTAAGGGAAATATGGGGAGATTTTATAAAAATGGCGCTGCCGCAACCAATACAATTTCGTTTAATAAAAATCTCGGGGATGAGGGAAGCGTTCGCTTTTCAGCCAGTGATTTAAATAATAAAAGCATTATTCCAAACGCAGGGTTTCAACAACAATCATTTTCACTTTCCACTAATTATAAATTGTCGAAGCACCTGCAATTGCAATTGAAAGGACAATACATCAATGCCTACACGCACAATCGGCCGAGTGTTTCTGATGCGCCGGGCAGCGTAAATTTTGCTACCCTGTTTCTTCCGCCAAATGTAAATATTACATCTCTTGCTCCCGGATATAAGGAAGATGGATCTGAAAACCAGTTCTTAGATGACGCATACACTACCAATCCCTATTTTGCGGCTTATAAATTTATCAATAATACCCGCCGCAACCGGTTTATAGGTTCGGCAGATCTCAGATATACTTTTGACGATGGATTGTACCTGCAGTTAAGAGCCGGTGAAGATTATTTTGCCGACAGGAATACAAATGTTACTCCTAATGGAACTGCGTATCAACCAGGTGGATTTATGCTGGAAGAAAACTACAAATCAACCGAGCTTAATGTAGATGCGATTATCGGCAAAGACTTTAAATTAACAAAAGACTTTAAGGTCTCGGCTCTTGCAGGTGTTAATACCAGGAAAGCAGTTGTTGATGATCTCAATGCGGAGGGCAATACGTTTGAAACACCTTACCTGTATACAATTGGTAACCTGGCAAGCCCTACTGAGTTTACAAACAACCCGGTAGTAGTTAATAAATCAATTTACGGAACGCTGGATTTTTCTTATAAAAATTATTTGTACCTGGCTGCCACCGGGCGCAACGACTGGTATTCAACGCTGGCTCCGGGCAAAACAAATTATTTTTATCCTTCCGTGAGTGGCTCCTTTGTTTTTTCAGAGTTGCTTCATATAACGGCTATGGATATGGGAAAATTAAGAGTCGGCTATGCGAATGTTGGCGGTGAAGCCGATGCGCCTTATCAAACTTTATTAGGTTATAATAATATTGGCAATCTGAACGGATATCCAATTGGAAATATTTCAAATGGCGGAACAGTTCCCAATGATAAATTAGAACCATCTTCCGCTACAGAACTGGAGATAGGTACCGAAATGGACTTTTTTGACAATCGTCTTCACCTTGATCTTGCTTATTATAATAAAAAAGAAAATAAAGAAGTGATACCCGCTGTAACCTCCTGCACATCCGGATATAACGCAGTTTTGTTGAACTCGGGCACGATACAAAACAGGGGCATTGAAGTGCTGATAACCGGAGATATTGTGAGGACAAAAAATTTTACGTGGACAGAGACATTTAACGGTACTTATAATGACAACAAAGTGTTGTCTCTTTCTACCGGCTCTACGAATTACCCTCTCGGTTATTCACGCGCGGGGGAAGACGAAGGTGTGGGTGTAGCCTATATGTCGCAAACGCTGGGCAAATCCGCCTACCAGATATATGTTGCAGACCCTGCGCGCGATGATAAGGGGAAAATTATAATTGACCCTTTAACAGGTGCGCCGGAACAAGGTACCAATTATGTAGATATGGGCTCCGGGATTGATCCATGGTATGGTGGAGTTACCAGTGAATTTAAATACAAACATTTCAATTTTTCTTTCCTGGTAGATGGAAAATTTGGTGGTAAAATATTTTCGGGCACTAACTATTATGCCTACCAGTTTGGCCTTACAAAAACAACACTTCCCGGAAGGGATTTAAGATACGGCACTTCTGATCTTTATCCCCAGGACTATTATTTCCAGATAAGCAATAATAACCCTGCTATTTTTGTCTATGATGCCAGTTTTATTAAGTTGCGGCAAATTATTTTTGGATATACTTTCCCCGCCGGTATGTTTCATAATAAAATACAGGGAATCACCTTAAACTTCGTTGCCAGGAACGTTTTCACTATATTAAAGCATACGCCTAATATTGACCCGGAATCCAATTATTCCAATGGCCCTCAGGGTATCGAACAAGCCCAGGTGCCTTATACGAGCACGTTTGGGCTTAACCTTAATGCCAAATTTTAATGAACATTTAAAAAGTCATCTGATATGAAATTATCATCTAAATACTTAATCACAAGCGCCATCGTCCTTATCATCTTTTCTTCCTGCAAAAAAGATCTATTGAAAATAAACACTGATCCTAATTCGGTTTCTGTTGATGTATTTGATCCCAATAATATCCTCACAGCTGCGCAACTTTATTATACCGGAAGTACGGATAACGCAATAGAAGTGGAGGAAACAGAAATACAGGGTGCTGGTTGTTTTATTCAACACTGGGCCTCTACATCGTCTTATTTTTTTGGTGATAAATATCTTTCCAGTCCGGGCGGCTGGGGATCGTTTTTTGACCATGTTTATCTTGACCAGGTAAAGAACGCAGTAGATCTTTATACTACCACTACAGGCAAGCCTCAATATGCAAACCTGCACCAGATAGCAAGAATAATGAAGGCGCTGATCTTTGAACGTATCACCGATGTTTATGGCGATGTACCTTATTTTAATGCCGGACTCGCTTACCAGGGAGGGATTTATTTCCCGAAATACGATAAACAACAGGATATTTATACTGATTTGCTAAAAGAAGTTTCCGAGGCTGTTGACAGTCTCGATGAGAACGGCGATCAACCGGTAGGCGATTTGTTTTATTCCACTTCGGGTGACCAGATTGGCGAGTGGAAAAAATTTGGAAATACGTTGCTTCTTCGGATGGCTATGCGTTTAACCAAAGTGGATCCTGCTACTGCGCAATCTTATGTGAACAAAGTACAGGGCCTCACCATGACCAGTAATGACGATAATGCGATTGTACCCCACGGTACCAATGACCCGCTTACCATTAACCGCATCTACAGGGGAATAGGCGAAGACGGCTCCATTCAGTTATCCGGCCAGATCAGTAAAACCTTTATTGACTTTTTGAAGACTAACAATGACCCGCGCTTACCTGTGCTTTCATACGTTTATGATACAAGTTTTGCTCCGGGAGACGACCCGTACAACCCGCCAGGCTCAGCTGATCCCGCGGACCAGGTCGGCTTAC
>Ga0134126_10002230_pt1 | contig 24540 bp, 24 predicted proteins | sample KB31752_FD_96881 | JGI IMG/M metagenome (GOLD analysis project Ga0134126, IMG submission 96881) | Terrestrial soil microbial communities with excess Nitrogen fertilizer from Kellogg Biological Station, Michigan, USA - KB3-175-2 | ecosystem: Environmental > Terrestrial > Soil > Unclassified ... | reverse complement strand
TTGACACCGCGCGTCTCGATCTCAGCGAGCCAAATGACCAAGGACAGCGTTCTCAGCAGGAACAGAGCGCGGTCGAAGCACAAGGATTCGAGGAACAATCTCATCTCCATCAAAAGCATCGAACCTGATCGAAGCGCTTCCTTTTGGCCGTACCGCCATTGTAGAACCGGGCGCAGTGGTGAACGTGAATAATCGCTATTTCGTCATCGCAGTACCGACGCAAGTGATTTCGATCGATGGAATCGACATCATTGGCATTTCAGTCGAGTCGCCGCTTTATAAAGTGATGGCGGGATTACGGGCAGGGGAAACCTTCGAATTTCAGCAGAAGACTTTTGTAGTAACCGACGTTCAATAAATTTAGGAGCCCAAAACAATATATGGCACACAACAGCACAGAAAAGAAGGATAACTCAATGAGTCTTATACAAATGGTCGAAACCTCGAAGACCGAGGCCATACCAGCACCATTTCCAAACACCAAAGGGACGGTCACGATCAAGGTCTTAAATAGTGATAAGTCCTTTGGTCCAGCAGCGGCCATACTGAGAATGGAGCCGGGAAGCGAGATTCCAAGGCACCTGCACGAACAAACAACTGAGACGTCGTACGTCCTTGATGGTGATTTCATAAACGAGGGCACCTCGTATCCGAAGGGTACGGAATTCAATATCAAACCGAACGGTGCTCATGGTCCCCATACGACGAAGACTGGTTGCTCCGTCCTGGTCATGTTCAGCTACCCATCTACTTTCGATGATTTTAAGTTGGCCTAGCAGGTCGTCTTAGGAGTGGCTTTTACGCTACCAGCGATCAAAAAAGGAGGGACGAATGCAGATGAATTCAAAAAGAAAACACGGAGGGAACAGAAATGTCCAAATAGCACAGGGAGGCGGACGATGAAGGCGATCGTGGTGACGGATCAGGCTGCGGGAACGGCCGGGGTAAAGCTGGTGGAGCGGCCCGAGCCGCAGGCAGCGATAAATGACGTCGTTGTTCAAATTCATGCATCGGGATTCACGGGGGATGAGCTGTTGTGGCCCTCGACCTGGACCGATCGCGTCGGCCGTGACCGGACACCTTCGATCCCCGGCCACGAGCTGGCCGGAGTGGTCACCGCTCTCGGCTATGGAACGACGGGACTGTCGATTGGACAGCGAGTATTCGGCCTCACGGATTGGTATCGTGACGGCACGCTGGCGGAGTATGTAGGCGTCGAGGCACGCAACCTTGCGCCGCTGCCGGGTGATGTTGACTTTACGGAGGGCGCGGCCCTTGTGATGCCGGGTCTGACCGCGTGGCAGGGGCTGTTCGAGCACGGTCGTCTTCGGGCGGGGCAGAGCGTCCTGGTGCACGGCGCGGCCGGCGTAGTCGGTTCGATGGCAACCCAGCTAGCACGTGAGGCCGGCGCGTACGTCATCGGCACCGGGCGGGCTGCCGGCCGTCAGACGGTGCTCGACTTCGGCGCGCAGGAGTTCGTTGATCTCGATAACGACGCCCTGGAAGATGTCGGCGGAGTCGATCTGGTTTTCGATGCCATCGGCGGCGACATCGCGAAGCGGTCTGCAGGCCTGATTCGAACCGGAGGAACACTGGTGACCATCACCGGCCCGACCGAGGCGCGGCCCGCCAACGGTCTGGCGGTCGACTTCGTTGTCGAGTCCGATCCTGGCCAACTGAGTGAGATCGTCCGGCGGGTGCGTGACGGACGGCTGAGGACGAACATCGGCAAATTATCGACCCTCGATGACGCCTTCGCCGCCTTCAACCCGACCGAGCGGGTCAAGGGCAAGACAATCATCCGCGTTCGTCCGTGAGCGACACGCGCCTATCGATTCTTGTACTTCAACCAATTTCTTCACCGAACGGAAGCACCATGACCAACGGAAGCGCAATGATCCAACTCAGCCCCTTGGAAGCCGATTGCTCGAAGATTATCCAAACTGCACACGGGTACTGTGAATGAAATTTTCCACTGAGGACGACACCACTTGCGTGAGTTGCACACTAGCCGCTTTCTCAGGGGACCCGCACAAATGGCAATCGATGTTATACGCGTCAGAGTCTACCGGAGCGCGGGTGTGGGCTGCCCACTATGCAATTCCCGAACATAAAAGCTGCAGAACACGGCGAATCAGTTCTAAAATCGAAAGCGCATCCCAAACTCTATCGAGCGCGGCGCACCAAGCGCGAATACTCCGCTGCCCAATCCAACCCGGTTAGTAATGCGGTTGGCGCGCGTAGTTCCGTTCAGTGAACCAGGGGTGCCGGTAAGAAGCCCGCTTAAAAGATTCGGCGGGAGATCGAAATTAGAAAAGTTGAAGAGATTGTAGAAGGAAATATCAGGCTCCAATTCGAACCTCTCGCCTAGCTTGCGGAGCCAGCTTAGTTTCAAATCGAAGATACGCAATCCACCGAGTCCAACCTGACCCTCAGGCGGAGCCTGAATGCTGGGTGCCACTGCACCTAGAGCCTGCAATTGCGCCAAGGTGAAGAGGCCCTTCTTAATCAGGACTTCACCGGCTGGCGTAGGCTGATTAGCAACACTACTGTTGTAATGACTGATCGCTGAAGAAAGGCCGGCAGCGGATAGATCGCGGTTGAACGAACCAATCCTTGTTCCAGGAAGGATGTCCGCCACCGTCCCGTCCCCAGTGAAATCTGTCCGGAAGATCTCGCCCGGCCCTAGGCCCGTATTCGGCACGACAAGGCTCGCCGCCAAACCCGAATAAAAGTGAGCCATCATTGACATATTGACGCCGTGCGGTAGAACGAGGAACCCTCCCGCAGAGAACTGATGCGTGCGGTCGAGCAAAGAGGGACCAGTATATGCAAGCGGTCTGTTGTTGTCGATTGCGCTGATGATGCCATCCTGGTCGTTTGCTTGGGGCTTTGCAGGATTACTTCCACCTTGATTCACGAACCGGGATAGACTGTATGAAGCCTGCAAATTCACATACTCAAGAAAGGTCAGCCGCGTATTGATGTTTGACGTGAGCTTAATGTCCAGCGCGTTGTAAGCGGAACGGCCGACTGGTTCGAGGAGAAAGACTTGCGGTACTAAACGGTTGATTCCGGCAAAAGCACAACCATAGCTGAAGGGGCAAACCCCGCCGAAATCGATACCAGGGGACGTGAGCCCGTTACCGGCAAAATCTGCCATGCTTGCACCCTTTGCAATCGCCTGATCGATCGTGGTGGTGGCAAATTGCCTGAGTGTGGCATCAATAGCAGCCCGAGCCGCTACACCGTTGTAATACGCGACATCTCCGACATGATTTTGCTCAATACCCAGGAGCGTGTGCGTGGCAATGTTGCGCACATAATCAATGCCAAGAACCATGCCCGGATGAATTTCTTGCTGAAAGCCGGCATTCATCTGTAAAGAGCGGGGCGTTTTATAGTCTGGCGAAAACATTCCAAGCGGTACGTCTAACCCGCGATTCAATTCCGTTCCTACATAATTCGGGTTTGGAGCAGATAAATCGAAAGGCGACGCAGCTTGAAACTGCTGTTGAAACCTGGCGAGGCCGGCCGCCGCTTGACCGACGATTCCGCTACAGTCCGCTGCACTTGGAGAAATGATCTTCCCAACCACCGATATCGGCAGCGGTTGGCCAAAAGAGCAACCACCGGCGGTTTGGGAAAATGCGCCGGTTTGCAGGCGCAGAGAACGATCAAACAAGGCGAAGCTGTAGAGGACGTTTTCGAAAAAAATTCCTGCGCCCATTCGTAAAACGGTTTTCCCGTTTCCGGAGGGGTCCCAGGCGATACCAGCCTGAGGTCCTAGGTTTAGATTAGGCTGTCTGATTCGGCTACCCGCGCCAGGAATTGCGGCGTTGAGCTCGGGAATGGCGGGCAAGTCGCTATCCGTACGAGCCGTGTCGCGGACGTACCGTAGACCGAAATTCACACTGATGTTGCGCCGAATCTTCCACGTGTCCCCGACATAAGCAGCGAAACGATCGTCTGGACCTACGCGACCGGCAGGATAACCGAGGCCAGGTTTTTCCGTCGCGAAACCTTGGCCATTGCTGAACAACACCGAATCCACGGGATAATTCAATGGGTTGGAGGCGCCGCCAGAGAAAGGTCCTCGGGCGGCAATATTTGAATCCGCCTGGGTAAGATTGGTGAATACAAGTGGTGCCAGTTTCAAGAAGCTGGCGTAACCGCCTACGGTGATTTCGTTGTAATTTATACCGTAGCGGAGCAAGTGCTTGCCAAGTGATAACCCGGCGTCGTATTTGATTTGTTTATTGTCTTGTAACGTAGCTTGCGGCGCAAGCGGGTTTGGACCGGTAGCTGGCCCATTCGTCACAAATAATGAAAGTCCGAGATCAGCTAAGGGAAGACCGCTCCCAAACACGGCGTCTGAGATGTCATTACTAAACTTCAGGTATGAAAAACGAAGCGTGTGCGTGAAGATGCCGGTGGTAAGGTCCGCTCCTAGCACATGTGCCCGAGAATAGCTCCTGTTTTTGTACGGCTGAAGACTCTGTTGAAACAGAGCCGATTCCGCAAGTGCGTTGAAGTAGCTGAAGCGATAAAAGACATGCATACTATTAACCGCTTGCCAGTCCACGCGTACTAAAGGCGCGTTCTCCCGGAACGGAGATTGAAAACCTCCAGAAAAGTTTTGGAATGGCGCCGCGTATTCGACCGGAATAAAGGAATCTTTCTTGGTCCGCTGGATCGCAGCGAAGAAGAATAGGTCATCCTTGATGAGATATCCACCGAGCCGAAACCCGAACTGCTGTTGTTGGTAGGGGGCACTCAGTCCTGGCGGATGCGGCAGATCGGCTCCCCATCGCCCATCGCGAATAGAGTAGAAACCTTCGCCATGATATGTGTTGCTGCCGGCATGCGTCACAACGTTTACGGCCCCGGAAGAGGTGAGGTCAGTCGACAAGTCCAGATTCGACTGGCTGAGCTGGAATTCCTGAATGGCGTTCGCTGGCACATTTGTGGTGGTTGTGCCAACAGTCTCGTCGGAAATATCTACGCCGTCCACGGAGATTCGGGGGGCCCGGCCGAAGCGGCCTCCAAACGAAATCGAAGAGTAACCTACTTTAGTGGGGTCTAAATTACTTCCGTCCTGGATTTGTACGCCGGGCTCGAGCTGCGCCAGATCGAGGAAGTTGCGGCCGTCTACAGGCAAATTGTCGATCTGCTCAGGCATGAGCACGCCCTGCACAATAGTCTGCTGAGTATTCACCGTCGGGGCAGAAGCCTCCACCTTAATAACTTCAGAGCGTCTGCCGATTGAAAGCTGCACGTCACCATTCGCGGTATTGCCTACGTGAACATTGATGTCCAGCTCCGCAGTTTGAAAACCTTTCGCCTCAATTCGAATCAGATAATCGCCCGACGTGAGCGCACCGGAGTTGTAGGCACCGCCGGACGACGTGATTCGTTTGAAAGCACGGCCCGTATCCTTGCTTTGAATAGTAACTTGGGCTCTCACAACGGCGCGACTGGCCGGATCCGTGACAATCCCTTGAATGCTACCCGCCGATATAGTCGATTGCGCGTGTGCGGCAACAGCCAGGGTTAGCAGAGTGGCAGGGGGGCAGCACTTGAATAAGATCCTATGATGGCACGACCGCCACAAAGCGCTTCAACCTATCTTTTGTCGCGAAGCAGCACCACTTGGCTATTAATTGTGCCACGCGCCAAGGCCAATCGTTTACCGTTGCGCGACAAATCGAACGCGAAAATTTGTTGAGATTGGAAGTTGGTAATCCGTTCGGCCGGACCTCCAGACAGCGGCTGGCGCCAGATATTGGAAACCCCGTTTTGGCCAAGAACATACAACAGGGCGTTACCGTCTGGTGTCCAGCGCAAGAAACCAGGAGTACCTCGCGGATTGAGAAAGTTCCTGGGCCGCCCGCCTTTAAAAGGGATGAGTGAAATGGCCGGCTTGGCCGTGGTCTCGTCACGAGTTATACACGCGATCGTGCTGCCGTCCGGCGACACCGACGGATCAGTGGCCCAGTAGTCGGTCAGTTGAACACCTCGACCTCCGTCTACCGCCACCTTCCAGAGGGTCAGAGTATCGTAGCGATTCGACACATACACAATCCATCTGCCATCTGGTGAGAAATCCATCGAACCTCCATCATTGGTTAGCTTCTTCAGATTGCCGCCATCAATATCCATCGTCCAGAGTGTGCCCAGTCCACCCTCGCTGCCTTGGAACGAGGAAAAAACGACGTGCCGACCATCCGGCGAAACTCGGTAGTACCGGCCGTCGCGCGCCAGCAGGAGCTTGGCACCCTGTCCGTCGGCTTGCATGATTGAGATAGTCGCAGCAGCTCCGCTCTCCTTTGAAAACACGAGATGCCCGTCGGACGTCCACGCGAGACCGTGCAGTCCAGCCTGATTCGTGGCGGAGGTAATCTGTTTTGGTCGCTCAGGTTTGTCGTACTCCGTGAGCCAGACGTCAGACAACGTTTCATACACTACGGTCACCAAAAAGCGCGAGTCAGACGTAAGGCTAACGCCGAAGTAATCGTTTGGATCATTCGTGATCCTCCGGCTCTCTCCGGTCTGGCCTTTTACATACCAGATTTGGACATGCTGCTCTGCCTTCTCGAGACCCCCGCCATTAACCACCAGCCCTCTGCCGTCGAAAAGCCAGGCCATAGACTCGATCCATTTCCATTTTGCAGAAGTGAGTGGCCGCTGCGGTCCGCCATTCACGGGAATTGCTACCAAGCTAGAGCCCTCGAGGCTTACAACAGGGCAGACAATCGTGCGTCCATCCGGCGACCAGGCGGGCCCGGCACCCCCAAGCACACGCAGTGTTTTTAAAACGGCCATTTGCAGCAAATTTGTGCCATCCGCGTTTGCAGTCATTAGCATGGCTTGGCCATGCCGGGGGGACATGCGCAAGAACGCCAGCCGCTTGCCATCGGGCGACGGCGCGACTGCATTACTGTCGACCCCTGCCAATAGCCGCCGCGTGCTTCCTCCCAAAACGGGGGTTCGATACAGCGCTCCTCGATCAGCGTTGGCCCTTACGGAATAAACATAGTCACCATCGGGCGAGAAACTGACTCCGACGTAAGTGCCTGGAGTGGCAGGGGAAATTGGTATTGCACTCACTGTCGCTAGATTGCTCAACCAGAGGCCTTCCTTGGGGCCTTCCGCCTCTGGTGCAGGATACAATTCCGGACCACCCTCGATGAGTCCGTAAGCGACGTATTTTCCGTCGGGTGAAATAGCGGCTTGCGAAGCCTTCTCCGTTGCCGCCACCTTGATCATTTCGAAGTTCTCGAAGGGCGCCGGCCTTGAGCGCAGCAATAAGAAACCCAGTACGACAAGAATCACCGCGAATATTGAGGTGGCAGCCACCACAATGGGTTTTCGCTGGTCTGGAAGCCATCGCTTGGAGCGGATCTGCTCTTCTGCTGCTTTCGATGCGGCTTCGACAACGTGAACTTCGCCGATGAAGCGATATCCCCTTTTCGGAACCGTTTCTATATATAGGCGTTCGCCGCGACTCTCGCCCAGGACCTTTCTCAATAGGGAAATGTGTTGGGCGAGGTTGGCCTCCTCAACAAACCTGTCGGGCCAGAGCCAACGCATCATCTCTTCCTTTTCGAGTGCCCGGCCGGGGTTCTGGACCAGCAGCAGTAAAGTGTCAAAGGTCTTCGCTGGCAGAGATATGACTTGACCGTTGGAACGCAGAACCCGCTCCTGCGTATCAACGCGGAATGGTCCGAACTCATACAACTCGAGCGGCATTCCAAGCCGGGTTCCGCGGCTTCAAGACAGACTAAAACAATCCTAAAAAATATTCAAGACTTTTTTAACTCGCGCTAAAGATTTCAAGCCCCTCCCAGGAATACTTTTCACTCGATGTCGTGAAGAGGAGGGAGTCGATGGGAGTTGAAAGACCTCGCGCAAGTAGGCGTACTCTTTTGAAAGCTGCAGCGGGTCTCGCTGTAGCCTCGACCACGGATCTTCGCGCAGACAGCCGCGGTGATGACCAACAGCGCCGCGAAGAGGCATTTCAGGTTCGTTTGCGGGCAGCTCTCGACGAAAAGCAGCGCCCTATTCCGGACCATCCAACCAATGGCGACGAGGACCTGTATCCCAATAAGATCGCCAGCTATTCCAAAGGGCTTCCGCACAATGACCTGGGTGAAGTTGATTTGTCGGCCTATGCAGCTCTGACAAGCGCCTTGTCCAGCGGGCGCTTCGCCGATTTTGAGGCGATTCCTCTCGGCTGCCCCGATCCCGCCTCCCAGCGCAAGCTTGTCGATCCGCTATCAGGTTTGGCATTTGATTTGGAAGGAGCCGATTCCCACAGCCTCGCCATCCCGCCCGCACCCTCTTTCAGCAGCGCACAGCAGGCGGGAGAAATTACTGAACTCTACTGGCAGGCGTTGCTGCGCGATGTGCCGTTCTCCGAATATGAAACGCACCCCCTGGCGCAAATGGCGGCGGCCGATTTGTCGCGGCTCAGCGATTTTCGCGGTCCTAAACAAGGCGCAAGCGTGACGCCCCAGACTCTGTTCCGCGGCTTCACCCCGGGCGATTTGTCGGGGCCGTACGTTTCTCAGTTCCTTGTGAAGCCAATACCCGTTGGGGTCCAATTCATCGATCAGCATATGCGTACCGTGATGGCGGGCTTCGACAACATGACTGACTACGTCGACTGGCTAAATATCCAGAATGGCTGCTCACCTTCACAGTCCCTTCAGTTCGATCCAGTACATCGCTACATCCGCAATGGTCGCGACCTGGATCGCTGGGTGAACATCGACATGATTTACCAAGCCTTTTTCAACGCCGCCCAGATTCTGATCACCCCGCCCGAAATCGCTAATGAGGAAACAGGCGGTGGAATGGGAGCGCCGCTCAATCCGGGTAACCCGTACAACCATTCCCGAACACAAACGGGCTTCGGCACCTTCGGCGGTCCGCACATCAGTGTAATTGTCGCCGAAGTCGCCACGCGCGCGCTCAAGGCCGTCTGGTACCAAAAGTGGTTCGTGCATCGCCGCCTTCGACCTGAGACTTTTGCCGGCCGAGTACATAATCTGTTGATCCACCCAGGACTGAATTACCCGATTCATCACGACGTTCTGAATTCTGCCGCGCTGCATCAGGTCTTCAGTCGCTACGGTACCTATCTGCTGCCGCAAGGTTACCCGGAAGGCTCGCCTTTGCATCCGGCCTACGGGGCTGGACACGCAACCGTTGCGGGCGCGTGTGCCACGGCCCTAAAAGCGCTTTTTGACGAATCTACTGTCATCCCCGATCCCTTAATTTCTACCACTGACGGTCTTTCCCTGGTGCCGTATAACGGACCCGAACTGACAGTTGGTGGCGAACTGAACAAACTTGCCGCCAATATCCCCATGGGACGGAATTTCGGGGGAATTCATTGGCGTTCAGACTATACCGAGTCGCTCAACTTAGGCGAAGCGGTGGCGATCAGCGTCCTCAGGGATCAGCGATTGACTTACCGGGAGAACTTCAGTGGTTTTACGTTCACGAAATTTGACGGCACCAAGGTGACCGTCTGATATTGACAAATTCTGATTCCAAGGAGATTCCCATGAACAGATGTATGAAATGCCCTGCTGTGCTGAGTGCACTACTCATCGCAGAAGCCGTAATGCTAAGCCCGGTCGCGAAAGCAAAGGCACCGGTCCGAAACGATAATCTCATGATTTCCTATAAGGACATTCGTGCAGGACAATGCGACCCGAATGATCCAACTGTAGGTATGGTCACTGCCTCAACTCCGCCTAACAGCCTGCTCTATACCACCGCTGGTTGCAACCCAGTAGTCGCGCCAGACGGTCATCAGCTAACTCTGGCTGAATTTCAAGCGGCGCACGTGAGAGCGGCGATGAAGTGCACCGGCGCGGGCACACATAGCGTCCTCCACTTTAGCGGGCTTGTCGCGAAGGGCACCTATACTGTCTGGCTGTTTTGGGGAGCATTGCCGGCCGGAGGGTTTACGGCGATCGGCGCACTCGGAACGACCTCACCTATTGAGAATTTCTTCACCGCGAGTGAAGCGGGCGAAGGGCAGCTTTCCGTAACTACGCCTGAAGAGATGCTTTCGGTTTTCGGGCAGGTCGGAACATGCCTTCTAGATGCCCCGTTTGAACTGCACCTCGTATATCACATCAACGGCGAAACATATGGCCCAGTACCCGGCCCGGAGGGGACTTGGGTAACTGTCGGCATCTTGCTGTTCCCTTGACTTCACGAATCACTTGGTTCGGCGCATTTGTCGAGTAGGCGTTTCCGCCAGCATAGAGGCGCCGCGCATCCACGGCGAGTTACTAGCACTGGGCTTCGAGATCTCCGAACCTACCGTGTCACGCTATCTGCGAGGCCTGAAGCGCGTTCCGGAGGAAAGCAAAGCCAGCCAGTGGCTCGCCTTTCTAAACAACCATCGCGAGGTGATTGCCGCCTCGACTTCTTCACTGTGCCGACCCTTTGGTTCCGCACCTTATATTGCTTCTTCGCGATTGAACACGGTCGCCGGCGCATTCTGCACTTCAACGTGACGTTCCATCCCACCAGCGACTGGATCGTGCAACAGCTACGAGAAGCATTCCCGCTTCCGTGCCCATATCGATACGTGTTGTTCGACCATGATGCGAAGTTCGGCAATGACGTCCTCAGGTTCTTGAAATCCAGTGCTCTCATGTCTTTGCGAACCAGTATCAGGAGCCCTTGGCAAAACGGAGTCGCGGAACGTTGGGTGGGGAGTGTACGTCGTGAACTACTCGATCAAGTCATTCCGCTGAATGAAGTTTATCTGAAACGGCTTGGACGTGAGTATCTTGCTTACTACCACTAAGACCGCACTCATGTTGGCCCCGACAAGAACACTCCCGACGAACGAGTGGTCGAAGGCCGTTCTTCGCCACAATCCCGAGTCGTTTCCAAATCCCGTCTAGGCGGTCTCCATCATCGTTATCGTTGGTTGGAAGCCGCATGAATCCGGCCCATTTTGATGACCCCACAGCCCCGAAAATTCGGACGTCCACGGCATCACTAGCGACCGGCACCATAGTTTGAGGCGGCGTACGTCCGATAAGCAATATTGAATTAAACAAAAAGGCAAATGATGCCCAAAATGATGGCTGAATGCGGGAATTCTCATTTGGCGGTAAGCAAAGTGTTTGAATGCGGGCTTCATTGTTCGTCCTGCTTCGTTGTGCGATGTGCAGTCTGAAGTTCTCATTGTTCGGCTGCCCTGCCTAAGTCATCTTTAGAAGACCTGTTTGGCACCTCCTGCGTATTGCGACACTACCATTTATTGTGACGAAACTTCTGCCCACTTATAACAGGTCGCCTTGCATAGTTCTGCGTTTGACGCGTTCATTAAGCTGAGTGCACCTGTCCGTCCAACTGGCGGACCGACGACCGACCTCGCAACGCCAATCCCTCTGTAGAATTGTCGCGCGGTCATCTTGAAAGGAGTGTTGTTCCCCTAACAGGATGCTGAAAAACGTTTAAAACAAGTTACGCAGCGAATGTTTCAGACGTTCTGTATCTTAAGATGCGAGGCGTGGATCATCAGCAAGACGGAATGTTCAGCTATCTGTCGCCGGAAGAGCGCGTACGGCCAGATCACCCGCTGCGAGGCATTCGGAGAACGGTGGACGAGATTCTCAGGGAGTTGTCTCCGCTATTTGGTGAGATGTATTCGCTGACGGGGCGGCCTTCAATCCCACCCGAGAAGTTGTTGCGGGCGCTGCCGATTCAGATGTTGTACTCGATCCGCAGCGAACGACTATTGATGGAGGAGATCGACTATAACGTGTTATTTCGCTGGTTCGTCGGCATGAATCTGGATGAACCGGTTTGGGACGCAACCACCTTTACCAAGAATCGGGAACGCCTGTTGGATGGGAACATAGCGAGGGAATTTCTCTCGCAAACGGTCAAGCAGGTGTACGAGAAGGGATGGGCTTCCGATGAACACTTCACGGTGGATGGAACGCTCATCGAAGCCTGGGCCAGTCTGAAGAGTTTTCAGTCCAAGGAGCGGAGCAAAACCACTCCGCCGGATGATCCCGGCAACCCGACGGTAAACTTTCACGGGGAGAAGCGCTCCAATCGGACGCATGCGTCCACCACGGATGCCGATGCGAAGCTGGCCCGCAAGGGGCAGGGCAAAGAAGCCAAGCTGAGTTTTCAGGGAAACCTGCTGGTAGAGAACCGCAATGGTTTGATTATCAACACGGAACTGTTCGAAGCCAATGGAACGGCAGAGCGGGATGCGGCGTTGGTGATGCTGGAGCAGATTCCCGGCAGCAAGCGAATCACGGTGGCCGGCGATAAGGGATATGACACCAAAGACTTCGTCGCCGAGTGCCGGAATCTGAATGCCACACCGCATGTGGCGCAAAATCACCTCGGTAATCACCTCAAAACCGGCCATACGTTATCACTTCAAAACCGGCCAACAGAAGTGATCCAGAACAAGAGCAGTTATAGCTCGTTATGGTGCGTTCTGCAACGGTAATTTGCAGTCCAGTGAATACGCTTGTATACTGAACGCACCCGTGCAGAGGATAGGGCAACGCAGGGATGCGACCGGAGCGCTGACGCGGAGGCCGGAATAGAGGGCGACCGAGTCGCCCCCTTCGGAGCGTATGGCGACGAGACGCAAGTGGATTACGTTCACAATCGGAGTTGTTTTACTTATGTGCTCGGGCGTCCTATGGGTGATGTATATGGCCAACGGCATTGCATACGGCGACATTCTTGGGCTGCCTGGAACAGAAAGTGATCTGAAAACGCTTCGATTCCGCGCAGAGGTCTGCCTAGCGCTGGCGGTGGTCGTTCAGATCATCGGTATCAGTTTGATTGCGCGGCTTTGGACCGTACGCCTGGCTGCAATCGGCGACAGGATTGTGCTACGGGAGGGCTTCCCGTTGGCAATCGGACTGGTATCGGCGGCATTGCTTTTCGTGATGCTCAGGGGCTGATGAGCCGCGTATAGATTCTAGGCTAGCTGAAGTATTCTGGCCCAAAGCGATAAATCCCGGAAGCGCGAGGGCAGCGCCCTCGCAGTAAAAAGTTTCCTTCCTCATCATTCGGGCGGAGTTTTGGTGCGCCAACTGCGTGGGCCGCACTTGAGCACATGGCCGTGATGCAGCAGCCGGTCGAGCATGGCGCTTACGGCGGCCACATCGCCGAGCAGCTTGCCCCAGTCATCCACCGGGTGATTCGAAGTCAACAGCGTACTGAACCGTTCATAACGGCGCATCACGATCTCCAATAGATCCTCGGCGGCGGTGTGCGGCAGCTTGCGCATCACCTGTGCCGCTGACGCCGATTTGAGAGTAGTAGAACGCATTTGCTCCGGTGCAGGTCACAGCGGGGTCAGCTATGAAGGTGGTAAAGACATTCGGGCCGGGATTGATGTAGCCGATATCCTTAAGTGACCGTCCTCCGTCCGTCGAAGCCCCGGCTCCAGTGATGCTAATGCCGCCCGGACCAAAGAGCAAGCTCTCGAAAAAACTGCCCCTGATCATTGAAGCCTACAACGACGTTGCTGCTGCACCAGGCCGTTGAGGTTTCGCTCTGTGTGAATCCACCCATGATCGACAGCACGAAGTCGCTGGCGGGATTAGATACGGAAATCGGGCCTGAGGAGGAAACCGGCTTTGCGGAGCCCTGGGCTTGAAGAGCGGCTTGAAGCTCTGCAAGTTTGGCCGCGTTGTCCCCTCGGCCTAAACTCTGTTGTATTTTTGGCCAAGCTGTCGCCAGGTGCAAGAAATTCAGCGCGCCACCTGAAAGGGTCAGTTGTATAGGAGGGGGGAGCTTACCGATTGCTTCTTGTTGCACATTAGTCATCGTTTGTTGGATAACCTGGAGGCGCTCTGGGCTAAGCCCGGACTGCGCCCGGACAAGGCAAATCGAAAACGAAAGTGAAACAGCGGATACTGTTGCGGTTCGTGCGAACACCATGAATGTTTCTCCTTTTGAATTTGGTTGCCCAGCAACTTGATCGCTGGACGCCGTCTATATCTGCAGGCGCAATGCCAGATCGCAAGCGCTGCTCCCTTACCGTAAAATACTGATTCGATTGAGGGCTGGATGGCTGCCAACGGCTCGGTCACAGTCACTCTGATTAGCCGCGGCGCACGCGAAGGGCATTGTGCATCGCGATATCAAGCCGGCGAACATCTTCGTGACCGACCGAGAGCAAGCCAAAATTCTCGATTTTGGACTCGCGAAGATGACCGCGAGTCGTGCCCTGCGCGCGACGGCCGTCGCGGGCAGCCAGACGGAAACACGAACCGAGATTCTGGAGGAGCTGTTGACAAGTCCAGGCAGTGCGGTTGGGACAATCGCCTACATGTCGCCGGAGCAGGCACGCGGCGAAGAAGTTGATGCCCGGACGGATATCTTCTCGCTGGGAGTGGTGCTGCACAAAATGGTCACCGGCGCATTGCCATTTGCCGGACGGACTTCGGCCACGATATTCGATGCGATCCTGAACAAGCAGCCGGAAGCTCCTTCGCGCGTCAACCCCGGCGCGCCCCCGGAGTTGGAGCGCATCATATTAAGGACACTAGAAAAGAATCGTGACGTCCGATATCAAACTGCGACCGAGCTGCTGACGGATCTGAAGCAGCTAAGGCGCGATATCGAATCCGGACGAAGCTCGAATCGGCGAGTACCTACGCCAAGATCTCGGCGACGCAAGGTGTTGTTGGTCGGCCTTGTCGCTGTTTTGGCGATGGTCCTCGGAGGCGTTGCATGGTGGTCCGCCGAACAGCATAGAGTGGTGCTAGACATTCGCGAATGGCAAGCGATTACAAATTTCGCTGACTCGGCCGTTTCGCCCGCGCTCTCTCCTGACGGGCGGATGCTTGCGTTTATTCGCGGTCCCGGAACGTTCTTCACCAAGGGTGAGATTTATGTGAAGCTGCTTCCCGATGGCGATCCAGTGGAGCTTACGCACGACGGGCGGGTGAAAATGAGCCCCGTTTTTTTACCCGACGGCGCACGAATCGCTTACACGACAGTTAACAGCAGCACGTACGCGTGGGACACCTGGATAACCCCAGTACTCGGTGGGGAACCGCGGCTGACGCTCCCGAATGCGTCTGGGCTCACTTGGATCGATACACAGCACGTTGTGTTTTCGCAGATCTGGAGCGGTCTTCATATGGGGATCGTCACAGCCACGGAAAGCAGGTCGAACCAGCGCACCTTGTATCTTCCGGTTCGCGAGGACGGCATGGCACACCGCTCCTATGTTTCGCCCGATCACAAATGGATACTTGTAGCGGAGATGGCAAGCGGCTGGAAACCATGCCGTCTCTTACCTTTTGATGGCAGCTCGCCGGGCCGGAAAGTCGGCCCACCGGGGGAATGCACCTATGCCGCATGGTCTCCGGACGGCAAATGGATGTACTTCAGTTCAAACGCTAGCGGGGCGTATCACATCTGGCGGCAGCGATTTCCGAACGGTTCACCGGAGCAGATAACGGTTGATCCTAACGAGGAAGAAGGCATCGCTCTTGCTCCCGACGGGCGTTCCTTCATTACGTCCGTTGGCAACCGGCAGAGCACGATCTGGCTTCATGACAGCCGAGGAGAACGGCAGGTCAGTTCAGAAAGGTTCTCTACCGCGGCAGAGTTCTCGCATGGCGGGGGCAAATTATATTATCTTGGCCAACGCGAAACGCCGTCTCTGAACACAGTATCTGAGCTGTGGACGGCTGACGTCCAAACCCTTAAAGTGGAGCGGGTGCTGCCAGGCTTTTCGATCTTCCAATACGACATTTCGGCTGACGGAAACCGAGTCGTGTTCAGCGGAACCGATGATCACGGCCAACACGGCAACTGGCTCGCCTGGCTGGATGGAAGATATGCCTCGAAACTTATTTCAACATCGGAGGACGAAGACACGTTCCATTTTGGTCCGCCTGGCGAATTGATTTTCCGCCTCATCAGGGATCTAGCGCTTATGCGTACCGAGAAAAAGAGGACGGGTCTGAACGGCGTCCAATTACTAGCGCGCTCATCAAGGACATTAATAGCGTGTCTCCCGATGGGAGCTGGATTGTTGTAACGGTTACGACCGGTGGCGTTGCACCTCACGAAGTTGCATTTCCGCGAGACGGGAGCGCTGCGCTCCCAATCTGCGGAAATCACTGTTATGCCATGTGGTCGGCGGATGGGACAAGAAGCGTTTCAGTTACGTTAACGCAGGAAAAGTTGTGATACTCCCCATCCGCTCAGGTCAGGTTTTCCCGGATCTCCCCCCGGGCGGGAGTCAATCCATTGCCGATTTAGAACACCTTCCCGGCGCAAAAGTGATCGAAGGAGGCGACGTCATACGCATGATAGAGGGAGCAACGGGAAATTCTGGAGAGGTGACGCCAGGACCTTGGTCCAGCTATGCGTATCAGCGAATCAGCGTGCACCGCGACCTCTATCGTGTTCCGCTGCCGTGATCATATGCACGCGCGATTGATTGCTCTAGGCGGCCCACTCAAGGGAGCCGTGTTCCCGCTTGCAGAAGGCGAGTTTACCTTAGGCCGGGAGGATTCCAACGCAATCTGCCTCGCGGCGGACCGGGCGGTCTCGCGGCAGCATTGTCTAATTACCCAAAACGGCGAGGAATTCACGCTCCGCGATTTGGACATGCCAACGGGACCTACATAAACGACGTGGTCGTCAATGAGAGTGCCCTCGAGCACGGTAATGAGATCCGGATCGGACGCTCTGTGTTTCTTTTCGTAATGGAAGAAAACCCGATTCCGCAGCGGCCCGTCGCGGCGGTGGACCTCGATGAAGGCGGAGCGGTGCCCGGCAGCACGATTGTGCTCAGGCGAGAAGACGCTGCGTACGCACGACCGGAGGCAATGCTGGACGCCGCCGCTCAATCAGACTGCGTGGCCCGCAGATTGAAGGCCATTCTTCGGGTCTCGCGCGAAATTTCGTCGGCTGGCGAGCTGCTCGATTTACAGCGACTGCTGATCGAGGCCGTGTTTGACTCGATTCCAGCGCAGCGAGGCGCGATTCTACTTGTGGGCAACAGTCCTGATGACTTCGCTTCGACCTTCCACTGGCTTCGTCATGCCGGGCAGAGTCAGCCCTTTAGTATCCCACGTAGCATGATTCAGCGGATTTTTGAGGAACGCGCGGCGGTTTGTGTGAATGACATTCACCGGAGCCAGGAGACGATTCCATCCGAAAGCATTGCACAGGCCGGCGTTAGCTCCATTCTCGCCGTGCCGATGCTTTCATCCGGCGATTTGCTCACACTGATTTACCTGGACACGAGCGATCCGGGGGTGCGCTTTACTGAGAACCATTTGCAGCTGCTTGCAGGTATTGCGGAGCTGGCAGCAACGCCGTTAAGGAATGCTCACGATCGTGAGCGATTGAAATTCGAAAACGAGCGCCTATTAAGCGAGCTGGCCGGTAATGAAGCGCTACTTGGTACGGCTGATCGCATGCGAGCAGTCCATCGAGCGATCGTGAAGGTGGCACCCACTGATTCAACAGTGCTGATTACCGGTTCCAGCGGAACGGGGAAGGAATTGGTCGCTCGGGCCATTCATCGCAACAGTTCTCGATACGGGAAGCCATTTGTAGCCATCAACTGCGCAGCTATTACGGAAACGCCACTCGAGAGCGAATGTTTTGGTCACGAGAAGGGCTCGTTTACAGGAGCGGTTGCCCAGAAAAAAGGCAAGTTCGAAGAGGCGGACGGCGGAACGGTGTTTCTTGACGAAATAGGCGAACTGGCACTCCCGTTGCAAGCGAAGCTGTTGCGGGTTCTGCAGGAGCGTGAATTCGAGCGGGTAGGCAGCACGCGACCGATTAAAATCAACCTCCGGATTCTTGCCGCTACAAATCGCGATTTGGAACAAGAAGTCCGCCGAGGTACCTTCCGGCAAGACCTTTTCTACCGTCTTAACATCGTTTCCGTTCACCTGCCGGACTTGCGCGAGCGGCGGGAGGATATTCCCCTTTTAGCGACCCACTTCATCAAAAAGCACGGCAAAGCCAGGCGAGTGCTCGGAATGTCGCGCGAAGCTATATCGTGTCTGATCAACTACGACTGGCCTGGTAACGTGCGGGAACTGGAGAATGCAATCGAGCGGGCCGTCGTGCTAGGCTCAACTGACCAAATCCTGCCGGATGATCTTCCGGATTCAATTGTTGAGGCCGCCCCACCAACGGCCGTAAGCTCATTGGGTACGAAGTTCCATGAAACGATAAAACAGATGAAGAAGCGGCTCGTTACGAATGCACTGCAACAGGCAAATGGGAGTTGTGTTGAAGCCGCGAAGGCGCTCGGGCTACATCCAAACAATCTCTATCGGCTGATGAAAACGTTGTCATTGAAGTAGTTAGATCGTTATTAAGGGCGGTCGCAGAACCTGCTGTCATCCTTGGAATGTGTGCTTGTGAGAATCCTCAGCGTCACCGGTCGGGCCAGGCGTGTGTCTTTCGCGTCATGAACCAGGCCCACGCTTCCATTACCGAGCGTTCCAATCATGTGGTAGCGGCCCGGAGGCCCAGAAACGCACCCTCCCATCAGAGTGACGGTGGTGAATTATCAGAGTGACTGCGAGCAAGTTGTTCACGACAATCCAGCTCTCAATCGATTCAGCATCTTACAGCAAGGAACTGCCGCTTGAGATGTGCATTCCGGCTGCCCGCGTCCGAAGAGCGCTCAGCGTCGTCATGCTCAACGTTTCGGCATATCGATTCTCACTCTGCTTTTGAGCTCGGATCTTCTGACGAAAGGCGGTGGTTAGTCGGTACCGGTCCTGACCTTCCTGAGACAAACTAGGCTTGCCGAAAGCGGCAACGCCACGTTCTCAGCAACTTAGTTAACAGCGGTCCCGTGGGAACCCTGCTGTTGGTTCACCACCGGTTCATCAGGGTCGTCAGTTTCCACAATTGTCATAGACAGGTCGAAGTCTTCCGGCATTGCGTCGCGCGAAGCGGCGTGGAGACGCCAGACAGCGGGCACTACCGCCGGAGAAGCAGGCAGGAGTGCTGAAAATTGCCGAATCCCTAAAGCGGAGTGCCGGGGTCCAGGCGACCAACGAAATCGGGCTGGCAGAGGTTTCTCCCCCGCGTACCCTTTGAATCAATCAAATGCGTAGATAGGTGTGATGAGGGAGGACCGGTAAATCGGTTTGCCGGCGCGTTCCGTGGTGATGAATTCGTCGGCTTCGCCCAAGTGTGCCGCCGCAACGTGCAGAGCATCCATCGCAGCCAATCCCGACTTCGCGGCCTCGATGTGAGCAAGTTCCTCAATCTTTTCCAAATCCCGAACCCACTCGGCCGCGCGGAAATACTCGTCATAGAACGCCTTTTCCAGACGCTTTTTGTAATACGTTGCCTTCGGAACCAACTCCAGGTGAACGAACGGGCTGGTCACGAAAGTTCTACTCGGATCTTCTAAAATTCGCAATACCCGATCCTGATCTCTGCCGGAACCGCGCACCGCTGTGAGTAAAACACCGCTGTCCAGAAACGTTCGCGGCATCCAGTCAGCGAATCCCGCCACGGCGCTCTGCTAGCTCGCGTTCCAATTCGCGCCGGGAAAGCGGTCTTTCTCCCGAAGCAGCGATTTTCTCGGCGATCTTACGGAGCTTTCGGCCCAGCTCAGATACTGGGTGCTCTTCGCTGGTTTTGCGCGAAGTTGTCAATGCTGCAAGCCTTGCCATACCAACACCATCTTAAAGGAATCTTGTCGTTCCACATCTGTTCTATGTCTTAGAAGGGACGTGGAACGCGATACCGAATTGAAAACGCTGCCCGTTCCACGTGTTCTACGTGTTCCATGTCTTCCCGGTTCACGCATGAGAGAGGTGAAACCGCCAGCAGGTTTCTGTGTACGCGTGCGTGCGAGAAAGACGTGGAACCGTGGAACATCCTTTGTTTCCAAACGCTTAACGTAGAACAGCCTGGGAACAAGACATAGAACGACGCGGAACATCACCGTGCGACTCTCCTCCAGCGCCAGTCGAGACGCTCGCCATCGCGTTCGCGATATCGCTCCCAGCCCAGCGCACGCAGACAGCGGCCCACTCGGTTCTTGTCGGCTTGCGTCCATTGGGCTTGCGGCTTGCACACGCACTTGTCCAGGACTTCCGAAATTGAAACGCTCGTGCGTGCTTCCAGCCACGGCGCTATGACCTCTTCCCACGGATCGCCTTGGTATCGGGCGGCCTGCTCTTCGGCGGCGATCTCAACCAGGGCGGCAGTATCAAGCCACCACTTCTCGCCAGATAAATACCGATGCTTGGCTTCTGCCCAAAGCTGATTGCGATCCCGCGCGAGCGCTTCAATATCAATAGAACCGCAGAGAACAGGCCCAAAGCGCCGCGCGCCGGTTTCATCGCGCAGATATTCGGTATGGTTCACCGTGCCGGCAAACACGCATTGCCGCGGGCATTCGACGACTCGTTTTCCGAATGGAGGACGGAACCGGTCCGCTGACCGGCTCATAAACGCCTTGATGCTGGCAATCTCCGAACGCACCAGGCTGTCGAGCTCCGATATCTCGACAATCCACACGCCGCGAATCTGTAGCGCGGCATCTTTGCTTCCTAAATCCGCCAGCTCATCCGTGAAGTATTCGCCGGCAAGCGTCCGCAGCGCAGTCGATTTCTTGATTCCTTGCGGACCTTCCAATATCAAACAGCAGTCCGCCTTTGCGCCTGGCCGATAGAGTCGAGCCACCGCGGAAAGCATCCAGCGCGCGCCGACAGCATAAGAGTAGTTACTCTCTTCCACGCCGAGATACTTCGAGAGCCATCGATCCAAGCGTGGTACTCCATCCCAATTCAAACCGCTCAGATAATCTCGAACCGGATGTACACGCCGCTGCGCCGCCACCGTTTGCACCGCTTGCGCGGCAACTTCAACGGAAACAAAAATGCGATTGCGCTGCAGCCACTCGGCGGTCAGTCGGTCCTCTTGATCCGTCCAGCCCTCCTTCGGAAACGCACCCCACGGAACGGGTTTCACCGCCACAACATTGCAGCGGAACTCGTCATATGCCAGCACGCCCTGCCATTCGGGGGCGAGCCGTAGAGCGGTAATCGCGTTTGCCAAAACGGGCAGAATGGAACTTTCATTCTGGTTGCTCGACACCTTAGACCTCAACAGTTCGTCTTGCCATCGCAAGCCGATGAATGTGACTTGTAGCAGTTCATCGAGCACCTTCTCCGGTCCAACCAGCGCGAGGTGATCGTCGATGCCTTTGCCCTGCTTTGCATCCCATCCGAGGAAGCCGACCACAGCACCTCGACCGCGCAGATGCCGGGCGAGCTCGGCACGTGCGAAACGAACCAGGTCCTTCTGGCTAGAGTCCGCGTCATACGCAATGATGACTTTTCGACCTTCCCAGGCGATGCGCTCCAGATCCGGAATTGGACCCTTCACATCCAACCGCTCGCCATCAGGCCCGTTTGTCTTTCCGATCGTCCCGCGCCAGTTGTAAACGCCGGAGATTCCAACCGGAAGGAATCGCGGACGTTCAGAGTTCCAATTCGCGAGCCGCCAAAGCGCGAGTGTTTTGAATTCGCCTTCCGTGATGATGAGCGGCAGCGGCACTTCGCGAAGCTGAGTGTCCGTCATGCCCGGCGGGAAGTACAACATGTTGCCACGACCGGGCGGGCTGAGATACTTCTGCTTCGGCTTAACCCGGCCATTGCCATCGATCTCCATATCAGGGTGATCGCGCCGAAGCCGGTACTCACGGACTTCACTCGTGCCTGGAAAGAAATAGGGAATCGCGATGCCGGCGTAGTTGCCGCTCTTGCGGCCGACCAAAGCGGCACCGGTCAATGAATCGACGCGTCGCAATCGTGCGGCTAGTGCTATCTCCCGGTCGATCCACCGTGCCTCTAACGCGACGAAGTCTGAAGCGAGAAGCCCCGATCCGGCCGCAGCCGACTCGGTGGTGAATCCCGAATTGAAATGAGCCCGACGCCCGTTTTTTGCTTCCTTATATATGTCGTTTTGTTGTAAACTGTGATCGAAGAAATTCACGCAACACCCCTCTGGGTTTCCGGCTCGCGTTCCAGCGCGAGCCGTTGTTGTCTCTAACCCAGGAGTGCTTCGCAAATTGATATCGACAAGGACAAACGACGTACCGCGTTTGTACCTTGATCAGTAGGGCTTGTTGGGGGATGTCGCTGATTTGGCGAGGCTTGTTTGAGTCGCAAAAGCGCGTCCGAAACGCACAAGTCTTTTAGATTGAATAATCGGACCTGTTCCCAAGCTGGACGTCGCGGGTTCGATCCCGTCTCCCGCTCCATGTTTTCAATGGGTTAGGAACTTCTGAGTTTTCGACTTTACTCCGTTTACTCCATTGGCCAATTTCGCGGCGTTTCGAACGCGCCGCGATGAGGTTTCCGACTCCCTTCTGAACCGCTGGTTAACACTACTGAATCACCTCAGATTCAAGTTTTGCCACGGCTGCTAACTTCTGCTGAAGATCGCTGACCGCATATACTTCGAGGCTTACGCCGAGTCCATGGCCGCGCTGGTCTGCGGCGCCCTTGTCATCGACATTTGCCTTTCGCGCCAAGCTCGCGTTGGTACGTCGCAAAACTTGGAACGTTGCCCATCCGAGCCCGACCGCATCGAGCGCCGGCTTCATTGATCGATACCAAACGTTGTCGCGCCAGAGTGCCGTACCGGCTTCAGATTCGAACAGAAGCGTATCCGGTTCTTGATTAGGCAACGACGCGCGCCATAGTTCAAGGTCGGCAACAGTCCCGTGGGATATCAATCTGTTCAAGGAAGATTCTCAACGCGCGCGCAAGGCACGTTCGGTTTACAACCGCGGTATGAATGTGGGAGCTTGCTGGCAAAGCCGCTAGAACGAGCGCCGGAGGTGCTCCACAGGTGCTTTCAGATCATTGTGGCGCCCTTGCAGGCCCGTCGCGGAGGTCTCTCGTATTTAAGGGATCTCTGATGGGAAAACCTACTCTTTTTAGAGATGATTTGACGATAACTTATACAGGTTTGATATGAAATCGGTTTACAACACCGTCAGAAATTGCATAGCAGTCGCTTGTGCGTTGGCTCTAAGCGTAGGGCCCGTTTTCGCCGGAGGCATTCCGAAGCCGTTAAAGTCGAGATTTGTAGTGGGTGATCCCGTCTGGCGAGAACTGCCCATTCGCGACGACTTTCAAAACCAATATGACAAGTGTTGGCAGATGGCAGTCAACTCGGTTCTCGAGAACAATTTCGATGTCGCGACTATGGACAAGGAATCTGGCTACCTTCGGACGACGTGGAACGAAGGTGTAGTGGCACTGAATGGCAATTGGGCCTACAAGGTTCAAGTGAGCCTCAAAATGGTCTATGTGCCAGGCGATTCGCGGGCGAATCCGCCTACAACCTCAGTAGTGCAAAAGGTTCGTATACAGGTGGCGGGTGAAATCGTTGATGTCAATCCCCGGCGAGGCAAACTTGAGGCAGCCTACCGCGGCTACGATCAAGTTCTGCTCCAGAATCTTTTCCAGGACCTGCAGGGCAAGCTAGGCTCACGCTGATACTCGGCCCCTTACTTTCGACCTTCCGCCTCGGCAGCTTTGGAAGATTTCAAGCCTGTTGTTCTCGTTTGACAATCGAATTGACTGATCGACTGATCGCGTTCAATGGAGCTTTCCAATAAACGGAAAATACCGTGCTCGCGCAGACTTCTCGGTCTGACCTGGATGGTTCCACGAGCGATCCTACTCGAAGGCACATACTCGTTCGGCGATAAGCGTGTAATTCAGCCAGTGCAAGCTCTTCTGGAGAGAAGACTTGAGATCGCTTCATAGGTGGCGCAGAACTCGCGACCCTTCGGAGCATCTTGCTTCAGTTCGGCAGCGCCGCACTCATTTATCCAGCTGATTTGTTCAAGCTCTATGTTCAGGGGTACGCGACATTTTTGTGGGAGCTCAAGCGACGGCCTTTGAGCGAGAAGCCCAGTAATCCTCGAACTTGCGGCTCAGGCGATTACAGCGGAGGGCAATGGTGGCATTGGCGCCGCGAATGGTCCAGAACCTGCCGGATTGCTTGACGGCTGCGAATAGCGGTCTTGCAGCCAGCCTCAATGACACCGGAACCGACGAAGAGCTTTTGACGGCGGAACAGCGGATAGCGCATACGCGCAGCGTTGTGTTCTAAGTAATCGGCTTGGCTCCGGATCTCTTCGGCCAACTGTGGATCAGGGGTTTTCAAACTTCGGAGATAGCGCACTAGTCTTCTGTATCTGAAGTATCTTTACGAATCGTTGGAATCGAGGCATTCTGAATATGGATGCCGCTTCCGCCTGCAGCCAAACTGATACTGACCGACGCGCAGCGAAAGCAGTTACTGACCATAAGTCGGCATCGCAGTACGCCGCGAGGTATAGTTCTGCGGATCAGTATTGTTCTGGGTGCGGCGGAAGGAGTGGCCAAATGGGGCGCTTGCGCGGAAAGTATCTACTTCAGTACCCACAGTGCTGTTGTGGCGGAAGCGGCATGAAAGTGATGGGCTGAAGGGGCTTCTCGA
>Ga0134126_10002229_pt1 | contig 24543 bp, 21 predicted proteins | sample KB31752_FD_96881 | JGI IMG/M metagenome (GOLD analysis project Ga0134126, IMG submission 96881) | Terrestrial soil microbial communities with excess Nitrogen fertilizer from Kellogg Biological Station, Michigan, USA - KB3-175-2 | ecosystem: Environmental > Terrestrial > Soil > Unclassified ... | reverse complement strand
TCGGCAGCGCCTCGTACGCGCCCGGCGACGGCACCGTGACCAGCGCGCAGCCCGCCGCCAGCGCCTCGAGCTGCGAGAGCCCGTGGTCCTCCCGTCGCGACGCGTTCGCGAACACCCGCGCGCGCCCCAGCCGGTGGAGCCACTGCTCGCGCGGCAGCATGCCGATCCACTCGACGCCCTCCGGCTCGGGCGCCTCCTGCCGGTCCAGCCAGTCGAGCGCCCGCGCGCGCTCCACGCCGGCGATCTGCATGTGCTCGCCGGGATGCGCGGCCTCCACCCACGCGCGGCAGAGGATGTCGAGCCCGCGCTTGTGGGGGTAGCCGGCGTAGGCGAGCACGTCGATGTCGCGCTCCGGCCCCGACGGTATCTCTTCCACCGGGACGTGCAGAGGAATCGACTGCGTGGACGACGGCGCCGCCCGAGCCGCCAGCTCACCCTGCGGGAGCAGCACGGTGGCGCGGTCGAGCACCTTCCGCTCGCGAGCCCGCTGCCACGCGCCGCTCACGCCCGGGCGGTTCACGGCGGCGGGCGTGTCGAAGCGCACCGCGTGCGGCACCTGCGGCTCACGCTGCAGCAGCGCACAGGTGACCGTGGAGAAGATCACGGCATCCGCGTTCACACCGCGGCCCGCGCGCCGCCCGGCCAGCGCCTCCACGAAATCGGTCACCGCGATCTGCCGCCGCAGCCGCGACGCCACCGGCCCGACCCGCACCGGCACGACCTCGCACGACACTCCCTCGCCGCGGATCATCTCGGCGAGCGTCGCGTCCACCTGCCGCAGGCCGGGCGTCGTCCCCAGTGACACGAGAGCGATGTCCGGCATTCGCGGCAGGCTAACCTGCGGCCGTGTCAGCGCAGCCGGTCGTCTCCGTCGTGCTCCCGACGCGCGACCGCGCGGACTACCTCGCGGTCACGCTCACGTCGCTGACCGCGCAGGACCTGGACGAGCCGTATGAGGTGATCGTGGTGGACGACGGCTCGAGCGACAGCACGCCCGCCGTGATCGAGCGCGCGGGCGTGAAGACGATCCGCAACGAGTCCCCTCACGGCCCCAACGCGGCACGCAACTCAGGCACGCGCACGGCCGCCGCCGACCTGATCGCGCTCGTGGACGACGACATCGACGCACCGCAGGGCTGGCTGCGCGCGTTCGTGGAGGGCGCCGCGCGCCACCCCGACGCCGAGGCGTTCGGCGGCCCGATCCGCGCGCGCTTCGACGGCCCGGCGCCGGGCGGCTGCGGGCGCGAGTCGCCGCCGATCACCACCCTCGACCTGGGGCCGGACGACGTGGAGGCCGAGCTCGTGTGGAGCGCCAACATGCTCTTCCGCCGCAGTGCTTTCGAGCGCGTGGGTCCGTTCGACGAGGGCCTGCCCACAGGCGGCGACGAGGAGGAGTGGCTGCGGCGCCTGCGCGCGCAGGGCGGCAAGGTCGTCTACATCGCGGACGCGTGGCTCGAGCACCGCCGAGCGGGCGACGACGCGCGGCTGCGCTCGCTCATGCGCAGCGCCTACTTCCGCGGCCGCAACATGCGCGCCTACGACCGCCGCCGCGGAGTGGCGCCCGGCCTCGGCCGCGAGCTCGTGACGCTCGCCGGCTGCGGCTGGCACACCGTGCGCCGCCGCTGCCCACAGGGGCTCGTGATGGGAGCGCACTCCGCCGGCCGCGCGATCGAGGCGGTGCGGCCGCGGTGACGGCCGCGCCCGATCCCGAGACCTTCCTCTCGGGCGAGACGGGACACGTGGCGGGCGTGCGCCGTACGGTCCTGCGCACGATCGGCGACCGCGCGCTCGACCTGCGCGCTCGCCTGACCGGGGCCGAGCAGCAGCTCGACGAGCTGGCCGAGGAGGCGCCCGACCGCGAGGTGGTGGTGATGTCGGTGTACCGCTCCGGCACGAGCTGCCTGCCGGACGCGCTCGACGAGCTGAGCCGCTCGCACCACCGGCTGCACTGCCTGCTCGGCTCGATGGGGGCGCCGCTGGCGGGGCTCGAGCCCAACACCCTGGCGAGCGGCCTCCACGGCGGCAAGTTCCAGAACCTGAACGCCGTCTGGGAGGCGCAGGCGCCAGGCCCGTTCGACTGGCTGATCGTGCTCGACGACGACGTGACCCTCCCCCACCGCTTCCTCGACCGCTTCATCGCGATCTGCGAGCGCTTCGACCTGGCGCTGGCCCAGCCCGCGCAGACGCTCATGAGCCACGCGGCGTGGCGCGTGACCCGCCGCCGCGCCGGCTCCTACGTGCGCGAGACGCGCTTCGTGGAGATCGGCCCGGTCACGGCCTTCCGCTCCGACGCCGCGGCCGAGCTCGTGCCGTTCCCGGACCTGCGCTACGGCTGGGGCCTCGATCTCCACTGGGCGGCGGTCGCCGCCGAGCGCGGCTGGCGGCTCGGCGTGGTCGACGCGCTGGCGGTTCGGCACGAGACATCGCCCGTCGCGACCGCCTACGGGCACGAGGACGCGATCGAGGAGGCGCAGCGCTTCCTCACCGGCCGCAAGTTCGTGCGCAGCGACGAGGCTCAGGAGACGCTGGCCACTCACAGGACACTGTCGCGATGAGGGTGGCCGTGGTGGCCGAGTACTACCCGCGCCTGCGCGACCCGGTGCTGGGCGTGTGGGCGCACCGGCAGGCACTCGCAAGCCGCGACGCCGGCGCGGAGGTCACCGTGCTCGCCCTCGAGCGCCCGGTTCCGCCCGCGTCGGCGCTGCGCTCGCCCGGCCGGTTCGCGCGCGCGGTGGCCGGAGCCGTGGCCCAACCCCGTCACACCGAGCTCGATGGTCTGCAGGTCCAGTACGTGCGCTTCCTATCGCCACCGCGCGAGCGCAGCTATGCGAACTGGGACCGCTGGGCGCGCGGCCCGCTCGGCAACGCGCTGGAGCGCCTGCACGAGGCCGAGCCGTTCGAGCTCGTCCACGCCCACTACGCGCTCCCCTCGGGCGCCGCGGCGCTCGAGTTCACGGAGAGGCACGGGCTGCCGCTCGCTATCTCCGTCCACGGCGGCGACGTGTTCGGACCGCTCGTCTCCACGCCCACCGCCCGCTCGCGAATCGCCGAGGTGCTGCGCCGCGCGAGCCTCGTTCTGTGCAACAGCCGGGGAACGCTCGAGCGCTGCGCGACGCTGACCGGCAGCGCCGAGCGCATGACCGTGGTGCACCTCGGCGCAGAGGCGCCAGAGACTCTCGGCCCGAAGAGCGACGAGCCCACCATCGCCACGCTCGCGCACGTGATCCCGCGCAAGCGCCACGCCGACGTGGTGCGCGCGCTGGCCGTGCTCGCCGGCCGCTATCCGCAGATGCGCTACCTGATCATCGGCGAGGGGCCGGAGCGCCCCGCACTCGAGCGGCTTGCCGCGCAGCTCGGCGTGGCCGCGCGGCTCGACTGGGCCGGACAGCTCGACCACGAGGACGCGCTCAGAGAGCTCTCGCGCTGCCACGCGATGGTCATGCCCAGCGTGGACGAGGCCTTCGGGGTCGCGTACGTGGAGGCGATGGCCTGCGGCGTGCCGGCGATCGGCTGCCGGGGCGAGAGCGGCCCCGAGGAGATCGCCGCGCTGGGCGAGGGGATGCTGCTGGTACAGCCGAAGGACCCCGACGCGCTCGCCGACACGGTGACGAAGGCGCTCGAGGACGACGGCGGCCTCGCCGCCGCCGCACGCGCGACCGCGGCCGAGAACTTCTCCTGGGAGCGCTGCGGACGGGACACGGTGGCCGCCTACGAGCGCGCCATCGCCGAGGGCCCGAAGTGAAGCCCGCCGCGCTGATCACGAACAGGGTCAGCGACTACCGCCGCGAGCCGTTCGAGCTGCTGGCCGGCGAGGCGAACGTAAAGGTGATCGCCTGGGACGAGGGCCGCCTCACCCAGCTCGGCGCGGTGCGCGAGGCCGCGTCCGGCCGCTACCGCGCGGTGATCTGCGGCCTGGGCGGCCGCATCGCGCTGCCCGGCAGTTACGCGGCGGCCCGGCGGAGAAGGATCCCCTTCGTCCTCTGGGCCTCGATCTGGGGCCACCCGCGGACGGCCGCCCACGCGCTCTCCTACCTCCCCACCCGCCATCTCTACCGGCACGCCGACGCGGTCGTCACGTACGGCAGCCACGTGACCAGGTACGTGAACGCGAGGCGCGGCTCGAAGGGCAACGTGTTCGAGGCGCCGCAGGCGGTGGAGAGCTGGTTCGCCCAGGAGATCACGCCCGAGCGCAGGGCCCACGTGCGCATGCACGCGGGCGTCGCCGGGACCGCGTTCATGGCGCTGTTCGTGGGACGGCTCGAGCGGGAGAAGGGGGTGCCCGTCTTGCTCGAGGCGTGGCGGAGCGCGAACCTCGGCGAGAACGCCGTCCTCGTGCTCGCCGGGGAGGGTCCACTGAGCGCGCAGGTGGAGAGCGCGGGCCCGGGCATCGAGGCGCTCGGCTTCGTCCCCCGCGACCACCTTCCCTCCCTCTACGCAGCGGCCGACGTGCTCGTTCTGCCCTCGATCCGGACCGAAACTTTCCTCGAACCCTGGGGGTTGGTGGTGAACGAGGCCATGCACCAGGGGACGCCAGCGATCGTGAGCGACGCCGTGGGGGCAGCGGCGGGCGGCCTGGTGCAAGACGGGCGAAACGGCCTCGTCGCACCTCAAGGCGACGCCGGGGCCCTCGCCGCGCGGATTCGCTCTTTGGCGCTGAATCCGGGCCTCCGCGAGGGTCTCGGCCAAGCCGCACGACATGACGTCGTCCCCTTCACATACGCTGCCTGGGTATCGGGGATGCGGCTTGGACTGGCCGCAGTCGGTGCGGACCTTGCGAGGTGATCTTGCTAGCCTGAGGGGTCGAGCGGCCCGTCAGGGCTCATTTTTTTGCGCCCGCCGCTCGACAGGGGAGTCACAAGCCTGATGCGCCGACTTCGTGACACGTTGATCTTCGCGGCAACGTTGGTTGCCGTGCTCGCGCCGGCCGTCGGCGTGGGCCTCGCCACCGGCGCGGCGGTCCTCGCGACCCCGGAGACCGCCGAGGCCAGCCCCCAGGGCGTGATCGTCGACTGCGCGAAGGACGGCAACCTCGACCACCACTACTCGCTCAGCGATCTGAAGCAGGCGGAGAAGGACCTCCCCTCGGACGTCGACGAGTACACGAACTGCCGCGACGTGATCAACCAGGCCGAGGTCCAGGCCTCGGGCAGCAGCAGCCACAGCAAGAGCAACTCGAAGGGCGCGATATCGGGCGCGGGCCAGAGCAGCAGCGGCGGCAGCGGCGGCGGTACGGCCGGGCCGTCGGCGGCGGACGCGAAGGCGCTCGCCAAGGCCACGGAGCGCGCGGCCGGCGGCAACGCCCCCACGCTCTCGCTCGGCGGCCAGGAGGTCCAGCCGGGCAGCCCAGGAGTCTTCAAGACCGCCAGCGCGGCCAACACGCTTCCCACCCCGGTCCTCGCGGCGCTCATCGCCGTCGGCGTGCTCACAGCGCTCGCCGGCACGCTTGCGTTCCGCAGGCGCTTCCCCGAGGTAGTCGGTGCGGTGCTACGCATCTTCCGCCGCTAGCCTCGCGTTAGGCGCTGCGCTGGCGACGGTCGCCTTCGTCGCCAAGGGAGGATCGGACCTCGCCACCACCACGTGGGTCGAGCTGGCGCTCGTGATCGGCGGCGCCATCGTGATCGCGGCCGCCGTGCTGCACGGCCGCGGCGGGACGTTCGACGGCGGCTTCGCGCTGCTCGCGTTCGTGGCGCTCGCGGGAGTCACCGCGCTCTCGGTGCTGTGGTCGATCCAGCCCGACCAGTCCTGGAACGAGGCCAACCGCACGCTCGCCTACCTCGTGGTGTTCGCCGCCGGGATGGGGATGGCGCGGCTCGCGCCCGACGGCTGGGCGGTGCTCTTGCGCGCGCTGCTCGTCGCGGTCACCGCCATCGTGGGCTACGCGCTGCTGTCGCGGGTCTTCCCGGAGTCGCTCGCGCCCGACGAGCTCTACGCGCGGATCTCGCAGCCGTACGGCTACTGGAACGCCGTGGGAGTCACGGCTGCGATCGGCATCCCGCCCGCGGTCTGGCTCGGCGCGCGCCGCTCCGGCCACGCACCCGCGAACGCCCTCGCCTACCCGCTGCTCGGCCTGCTGATCGTGGCGCTGTTCCTCACCTACTCGCGCGGCGCGCTGATCGCGGTCGTCATCGCGCTCGCCCTGTGGTTCGCGTTCGTGCCGCTGCGGGTGCGCAGCGTGATCGTGCTCGGCGTGTCCGTGGCCGGCGCCGCGCCGGTGATCCTCTGGGCGCTCAGCCGCGACGCGTTCACCAAGGACCTCGTCTCGATCGCCGTGCGCGAGCAGGCGGCGCCGGAGTTCGGCTACCTGCTGCTGGCGATGGTCATCGTGCTGCTGGCGGCCGGGCTGGCGATCGGCTTCCGCGTGGGCCGCCAGGCGCCGTCGCTCGAGATCCGCCGGCGCGTGGGCGTCGCGGCGGTCACCTTCACCTGCGTCGTGCCGCTCGTGGCCTTCGGCTCGGTGGTGTTCAGCCAGCGCGGCCTGCCCGGCACGATCTCGGACAAGATTCACCAGCTCACCAACGAGACGTCGAAGACCTCGGGCGGTCCGCAGCGCCTCACGCAGACCTCGTCGTCCCGCGGCCGCTACTGGCGCAACGCCGGCCACATCTACTCCGCCCATCCGGTGCTCGGCACCGGCGCGGGCACGTTCGGCACGGCGCGGCTCCGCTACCGGAAGGACCAGCTTGTGGCGCGCCACGCCCACGGCTTCTTCGCGCAGACGATGTCCGACATGGGCTCGCTCGGCCTGGCCGTGGTGCTCATCTTCACGGCCGCCTGGATCGCCGCCGTGTTCAGGACCGTGGGCGGCCGCATCGCCTTCTGGCGTCCGCGGCCGGGCGGCTCCGTGCCGTGGGACGCCGAGCGCGTGGGCCTGGTGGCGCTCGCGCTGTCGGCGCTCGTCTTCGGAATCCACTCGGCGATCGACTGGACCTGGTTCGTGCCGGGCTGCGCCGTGCTCGGGATATTCGCGGCGGGCTTCGTGGCGGGTCGCGGACCCGTGCCGGCGCTGGCAACAGCGGGCGCCCCAATACCCCACACCCCACACCCCACACCCAGGAGCTGGCTGCAACTTCCGAAGGATCACTCGCGCGTTGGCGTAGCCCTCGCCGTGATAGTGGCCGCGCTGCTCTGCGCCTGGGCGGTCTGGCAGCCCGAGCGCTCCGACTCCGAGGTTCACGACGCGCTCACGCTCGTCACCCAGGGCCGCTTCGACGCCGCCATCAAGAAGGCCGACAGCGCCCATTCGCTCAACCCGCTGTCGCCGAAGCCGCTGCTCGTGAAGTCCGCGCTCCAGGACTCCGCCGGGGACAAGAAGGGCGCGCTGGCCACGCTGCAGGACGCGGTGATCCACCAGCCCAGCAACCCGCAGCTCTGGCTGCGGCTGTCCGACTACGAGCTGAGCCAGAAGCAGCCTGCCGCCGCCCTGCAGGCGCTCGAGGCGGCTCTCTATCTGGATCCCCAGGACCAGACCACGCGCGACAAGTACCTCGCGGCGAGCGCCGCGGCCCGCGGCAAGGTGCCGGCCAAGCAGGCCGCCTCGCCGTCGAGCGGGTCGTCCACGAGCACCTCGCCGGCGCCGTCGCCCGGCGAGTAGCGCGTCAGCGTTCGGCAACCACCAGCAGCGAGCCGGACTGGCGGCGCAGCGACGCCACGCTGAAGCCCAGCTCGTCCAGCAGGTGCGTGAGCGACTTCTTCGTGAAGAAGCGCAGGTGCGGCAGCAGCGGGTTGAACTCCGACTCGAACCCGCGCACCACGAGGCGCAGCGCCGAGCGGCGGCCGTGTGCCGGTGTGGTGATCGCGAGGCGGCCGCCGGGCTTCAGCACGCGCCGCACCTCGGACAGCAGGAGCTGCACGTCACGGACGTGCTCGAGCATCTCGGCGCACAGCACAAGGTCGAACTCGCCGTCGCCGAGCGGCAGCGGCTCGTCCGGAGTGAGCTCCACCGTGCGCGCCGCGGGCAGCCGCGCGTGCGCGCGCGCCAGCACAACCGGCGAGACGTCGGCCAGCGTCAGTGCTTCCGCCTGGAGCGCGCTGCTCAGCCGGCCGTCGCCGCAACCGAGATCCAGCGCCGTGCCCGCCTGCCCCAGCGCCTGCACGAACCGCCTCTCGTGCTCCGGTGGCGGCCCGCGGTCCTCTGGCACGAGCTCCCACAGCTCGTCGTCGTAGCGGCTCGGCGTCACCACCCAAGGACATTAGCCGGTCACCTGGCTAGACTGACCGCCGTGAGCGCGACGCCGGTTACTCCGCGCGGCATCGAACTGATCGAGGAGTTCGTGAACAGCGCGGACCTCGAGCGGGAGACGGACGTGCTGGCCACCACCGACGGCCTGCGCGGCTGGCTCGCCGACCGCGACCTGCTCCCCGAGGGCGCCGGCGTGGCCGGCCTGGACGTGCCGCGTGCTCAGCAGGTGCGCGAGGCGATCCGATCGCTGCTCCACGCGAACAGCGGCGAACCGTTCGACACCGAAGCCGTCGCCAGCCTCAACGCCGCCGCCGACCAGGCCCACCTGCGCGTGCGCTTTGGCGACGACGGCAATGCGCGGCTCGTCCCCGACGAGCACGGCGTGCCGGGCGCGCTCGCGCAGATCCTCGCGCTCACCTACACAGCGATGGCGGACGACACCTGGTCGCGCCTCAAGGTCTGCCGCGAGCACACGTGCCAGTGGGCGTTCTACGACCACTCGAAGAACCGCTCGCGCACCTGGTGCAGCATGCGCGTGTGCGGCAACCGCACGAAGGCGCGCACGTATCGCTCGCGCCGTCGCGGGTAGATTCCCGGCGATGCGCCGCCCAGCCATTCTCGCCGCGACCGTTCTCGCACTCGCGCTGATCGCCTCGCCTGCGTCGGGCCTCTTCCGCTCGAAGACGGTGTCGGGCAACCTCGACCGCGACGCCAACATCGAGAAGGTCGTGGCCGAGAAGGTGCCCGACCCCACCGACCCGAACGACGACACGCTGGCCACGACCGCGGTCGACGTGGTCGACCAGTGCCCATCAGGCGAGGTCCACGTGCGCGTGGCCGGACCGCAGGAGGCGCTGGTCGAGCTGAAGCTCGTGACCGCGGACACCCATGCCGGCAAGGACATCCTGGCCGACCTCCGGTCGGGCGCGTCCGGCCGCGTGGGCGAGATCGACCTCGTCTCGTGGCGGCCGATCGGCGGCGGCACGCCTTGCGCCGGCCCGCACTACCTCTTCAAGTACAACAGCGCGCACCCCACGCACCGCCCGCCCCACACGGTGGCGATGACCGACTTCGTCGTCTCGGTGAGGAACTTCACCAGGCGCTTCCGTGGCAACGAGCTGCGCCTGAGCGAGGGCTGGGCAACGGCGAACGACGCCCTCTGCTGCCCGACCTACGAGAAGCTCTCCTTCTACCGCTACGTGAAGGCCCGCGACCGCTTCATCCGCTACCACACGGAGCTGAAGCGGAACCGGACCTGAAGCGCCCTGTCGGCGCAATCCGGCGCGCTAACTACGATTTGTTTGCAGACCCGGCTGGTTAACTCGGGTTTGTTTGCAAAATCGGTTCCTTAACTCCGGCTTGTTTGCAAAATGGCGCCTCCCAATCTCACTAACTCGTTCGTGTTAGCGGACCAACCAGAGGTCTTCTTTTCCTCAGCGGAGACCTCCAGCGGGGTGACCCGTGCCACCAGGGCCGGCCAGGCACGCCGCATTGCTCGCGGCCTATACACGCGGAACCTAGGGGAGCCGCTTGAAACTGTCACCCGCCGCAACTGGGCTGCGATAGCGGCGGGCTACCACCCGGGCGCGGTCGTGACTGACCGCACAGCACTCGAAGCCCGACCCGCGGATGACGGCTCAGTGTTCCTAGACGTCGGCCCCGGCGATCGGGCCTACCTGTCGCCATTGAAACTGCCGGGCCTGTTGCTGCGTCCCCGTCATGGGCCCGGGGAGATCGATGGCGACAGTCCGTTTCTGTCCGGCCTCTGGCTAGCTAGTCGTCCCCGCGCCTTCCTGGAGAATCTGCGGCCTTCTCGAGCTCGCAGCGGCGTGCGCCGGACGCTTGACCGCGCAGAACTCGAAGACCGGCTTGAAAGGCTCCTCACCACTGGCGGGGAACCGGCGCTGAACCACCTCCGTGACCAAGCGCGCGAGTTAGCGCCCAAGCTCGATGCACAACGTGAGTTCGAGGAGCTGAACAAGCTCATCGGAGCGTTGCTCGGCACCCGCGAGGCAGAGCTGACGGGTGCCTCGGCCCGCGCCCGCCAGGATGGCGTGCCCTACGACAGCGCCCGGATAGAGCTCTTCGGTGCACTGCACAGCGAGCTGTTGAGCGGGGAGCGGATCACGCGACCAAGCGCCACTGGGCAACCCAGTGCCGTATTCGCGTTTTACGAGGCCTACTTCTCCAACTACATCGAAGGGACGGAGTTCGAGCTCGAGGAAGCGGAGGCCATCGTGTTCGCCGGGCAGATCCCTCAGGGTCGGCCTGAGGACGCGCACGACATCATCGGCACATTTCGACTGGTGAACGACCCAATCGCCAACCGCCGCGTGCCTACGAGCGCCGATGACCTGATCGCAGTGCTCCAGGCGCAGCACAGCCAGATGCTGTCGGAGCGTCCCGACGTGCGTCCGGGCCAGTTCAAGGAGCGCCCCAACCGTGCCGGCGACACTGTGTTCGTTGCTCCGGAGCTGGTGCGCGGGACGCTAACCCGTGGCTATGAGTACTACGCCACCCTTCCTGCCGGGTTCGCGCGCGCGGTGTTCGTGATGTTCCTCGTCAGCGAGGTACATCCCTTCGACGACGGTAATGGGCGCATCGCCCGCGTGATGATGAACTCCGAGCTCACCGCGGTGAGCGAGCAGCGCGTGATCGTCCCCACGGTGTATCGAGACGACTACCTCCAAGCGCTGCGGGCGCTGTCACGCGGTGGTCGTGCCGAGCCGATCGTGCGCGTGATCGACTTCGCCCAGCAACATGCGGCGGCGATCGACTGGTCCGAGCTGAACATCGCGCGCAGTGAGCTCGCCGCCACTCACGCGTTCGAAGAGCCGGACGGTGCCGCCCGACTCAAGCTGCCCTGAGCGTCCAATCTTTAAGTTCATGTTGCGCAACTAGTGGCCCTCAGCAGGTGTTTTGCGGCACACAACGATCTCTGGGAGGGATCCTCAGAAATGAAGCTCGGCAGAACGCGCCTTGTGGGCGCCATCATCGCCTGCCTCGTTGCGGGCGCGCTGTTCGCCGCGTCGGCGTTTGCGGCAACTGTTCTGGGAACTCCGCATCGCGACAAGCTGACGGGCACAGGGAGCGACGACACGATCGCGGCTCTCGGCGGTCGCGACGTGGTGCGTGCACTCGGCGGTAACGACACCGTCACCGGCGGCGCCGGCTTCGACCGTCTCTACGGCGGCGCCGGCAACGACACGATGAACGGGAACGGGGGGATCGACTTCGTCTTCGGAGGCGACGGCGACGACGACCTGTCGGGCGGACCGAACCTCGACTACCTGTTCGGCGGCAACGGCAACGACAAGCTCCACGGCGACAGCGGCCCCGACCGTCTCTACGGCGGCAAGGGCGACGACACGCTGACCGGCAACCCGGGGCTTGGCAAGGACCGCATGTTCGGCGGTCCCGGCAACGACAACATCACCGGCGGCGCCGGGCCTGACCGTCTGCACGGCGGTGACGACAACGACGTCATCAATGGCGGCAACGGGAACGACCTGATGTCCGGCGGCAAGGGCGACGACCAGCAGCACGGCGGGATGGGCAACGACCGCATCTTCGCCAACCTCGGCGTGGACGAGAGCTGGGGCGACGACGGGAACGACCAGCTGTGGGCGATGGCCCGCGGCGACGTCCAGGGCCCGAACGACACAACCGGCGACACGCTCCACGGCGGCAACGGGAACGACACGTTCCACGTCCGCGACGGCGAGGCCGACAAGATCGACTGCGGCGACGGCAACGATCGTGTGATCGCCGACTTCGCGGACGTGATCGTCGACGCCACCTCCGACAACCCGAACGGCTCCTGCGAGCAGGTCATTCGGAAGGCCCCGAAGACCGGCGAGGACCGCGCGGAGAACAAGTACCAAAGTCCTCGGGAGGACAAGAGGACCCACTAGGACCGGCTAACTGCCTGGCCGGCCCACCTCCTGGGCCAGAAAGACCCCGTGTCGGGCGGGGTCTTTCTATTTCCGCAGAGTCCTGAGAGCGAAGCGGTTACGCGAGGCCGGAGGCCGAGCTTCCGGTCGGTACCGCGGGGCAGGATGCCCCGCGGAGCACTACCAAGCCCCCTTGGCCTTGACCACCGCGGGGATCGTCTTCAGCAGGATCGTGAGATCGAGGAAGACGGACCAGTTCTCGAGGTACATGAAGTCGAGCCGCACCAGCTCGTCGAAGTCGAGCTCGGAGCGGCCGGACACCTGCCACAGCCCGGTGATCCCCGGCAGCACGAGGTAGCGCTTGCGGTGCCAGTCGGCGAGCCGCTCGTAGTCGCGCTCAGGCAGCGGCCGCGGGCCGACCAGGGACATCTCGCCGCGCAGCACGTTGAAGAGCTGCGGCAGCTCGTCGATCGACCAGCGGCGCAGGAAGCCGCCGATGGGAGTCACGCGCGGGTCGCTCTTGATCTTGAAGATCGCGCCACCCGCCTCGTTGCGCGGCTCGAGCTCGGCCTGGCGCTGCTCCGCGTCCGCGAACATCGTGCGGAACTTCAGGCAGGGGAAGGGCGCGCCGCCGATCCCCGGCCGCATCGAGCGGTACAGCACCGGCCCGCGCGAGGTGAGCTTGATCGCCAGCGCGCTGAGCAGCATCACCGGCGACATCAGCACGCCCAGCAGCACCGAGCCGACGAGGTCGAACGTGCGCTTGATCAGCCAGTCGGCGCCCTCGAACACCGGCGGCTTGAGCTCGAACAGCGGCAGCGTCTGGCCGGGCACGAACTCGACGCGGTCCATGAGGATCTCCATCGTCGACGGCGCCACCCTCACGCGCACGCCGTGGCGATGGCAGCGGTCCACCAGCTCGACGGCCTCGTTCTGCGGGAAGTCCGGGTCGGCGATCAGCACCTCGTCGATCGAGCCGAGGTAGCGGTCGAGCTGGTCGAGCGGACCGAGGTCCTTCAGCCCGTTCCCCTGCAGCGGGGTGAGCGAGACGAAGCCCACGGCGTCGACCTCGGGATGCTTGCCGCCACCGAGGGCGGCCGCAACCTCCTGGATGTGCGGACCCGAGCCGACGAGCACGGCGCGGCGCCGGTAGCCGGCGGCGCGCAGCATCGCCCCGCTGACCTCCTCGAACACCCAGCGGAAGGCCGACACGTAGATCAGCGCGAAGATCAGCGAGCCGTAGAAGATGTAGAAGGAGCTGAACTTGTGGCCCTCCACGAGGCCGTAGATCAGCAGCACGACCATCACCTGGAAGAGCGAACCCACCACGCGTGCAAAACCCGGGCGGCTGGCGCGCGGCCCGTACAGCCCCGAGCGGGCGAAGAGCAGGATCGTGACGAGGCACGCGAGCGGCGCCACGTCCATCGCCTGGTGGTAGGAGAGCACGAGGTCCGACTTGCCGCGGACCGCCGCCTTCAGCTCGAGCGCCGTCCAGATCGCGAAGAACACGCCCAGGATGTCGAGCGTGACCAGCGTGGCGCCGCGGAGCAGCGCGCGGCCAGCCTCGAGGCGAAGGAGCAGAGGCTTGCGAGCTCGGACGTCGCGAGGTGGCAGCTCCGCCGGAGCCGCTCTCTTGACCTCTTGAAGCTCGCGCACTAGCCCACTGGCCATTCTCGCCCTGCCATAGGAAACCGTTCCGGCGGAGAAACGTATCGGTGCGTACGCAGCCGCTCGCGCGCTGCAACGCCATGCGCACGCTCCCCGAGTAGGGACTCTAGCGGTGGGATCGGCCCGGTGCGCAATGGTTATCCCACCTGAATGAGGTATGGCAGGGGGGCGAAACCGGCCGCATTCTGGACTTCCGCAGGGGAATGCAGGAAGCAGCGATACAGACAGCCGCGCTCGATCTCTTGGAGCGTCACGGTGCCCAGATCATGGGTACGGCCAAGCGCTACTCGCTCAGCGCCGAGGATGCCGAGGACGCGTTCCAGCGCGGCCTCGAGATTCTGCTGACGAAGGCGCCCTCCACCGACGAGGACGATCTCGTGCCATGGCTCAAGACCGTGGTGAAGCACGAGGCGTTCGCCATCCGCAAGCAGCGGCAGCGCGCCGAACTGGCGGGCGACCGCGAACTGCGCGCCGGAATGGCGCCCGCGGCGCACACGCAGGCCGAGCGACAGGAGCGGCTCCGCGTCGGCGCCGAGGCCATCAGCCGGCTGAAGCCGCAGGAGGTCCGCTGCCTCCTGCTGCGCGCCGAGGGCTACTCGTACAAGCAGATCTGCGAGGAGACCGGCTGGACCTACACGAAGGTCAACCGCTGCCTGGCGGAGGGCCGCAAGGCGTTCCTCGAGCGTGTGGCGGGCATCGAGGCGGGCGCCGAGTGCGATCGCCTGGCGCCGCTCCTGTCGCGGCTCGCCGACGGCGAGGCCAGCGCCGAGGACATGGCCGCCCTGCGCCCGCACATGCGCACCTGCCTGTCCTGCCGGGCGGCGCTGCGCGAGTACCGCGGCGCCCCCTCGCGGGTGGCCGCGCTCCTGCCCGTGCTGGCGGCGCCGCACGTGCTCGGCCGATTGCTGCACCGGCTGCAGGTGCTGTTCCTTCGCGCCCACGACTCGGTGGCGCATGCGGCCGACGTCGTCAGCGTCCAGAAGATGGCCGCCGCAGCCGCCGCCACCGCGGCGCTAGCGGGCGGCGGCGTGGCGACCGTGGCGTCGCTACCCGCGAGCCATCCCAAACATTCAGCGCACGCGAGTCGCCCTGCGCAGCGCCGCGATGCGGGCGTGCGCGTGGCGGTGAAGCGTTCTGCGCAACCACCCGCGGCCACCCGGCACAAGGTCAACCCGGCTCGATCCACAGCCGACCGCCGTCCCGCTGTGCTCGTCGCGCAGCAGGAGTTCGCGCCTTCGCCGACGCGGGTCGCGCCCACGCGAGCGCCTCAGCCCAAGCCTGCGAAGGCCACGGGCGATGGCGAGTTCGGGCCCTAGTACGGACCTAAGGCACACGCTGAGCCGCGCCGGCTTGGGGTGCGCGATGTCCCCAATTGGGGCGTCTATCGCCTGCTTGACTTAGCTCGTTTCCCGCCGTTAGTGTCGCGGCGTGATTCGTCAAAGAATCCTCACCATTGTCTCGGTGCTCGCAGCGCTTCTCGTGTCCGCTCCAGCAACGCTCGCGGCGTTCCCTGGCAGGAACGGCATGATCGCCTTCAGCAGGACGAAGGGCGCGTCACACCTGTTTGACATCTGGGTCATGGATCCGAGCACGGGCAAGGAGGTGGACGTCACGAACACGCCGGCGATCGCCGAGGCCCAGGTCGCTTTTGCGCCGGACGGCCGCACGATCGCCTTCGCGTGGGGGTCGACACCGTATGACCCCACTACATTCGTCGGCGCTGGTATCGGTGTGATCCAGTCAAACGGCGCCGAGAGGAAGCAGGTCGTGACTGCGGGCGCCGGTCAGTCAACGGACGAGCCCGCCTGGACGGCCGACGGAAAGACGATCCTGTTCCGGCGCACAGATGGGGACGGCAGCTCGAGCGTCTGGGCGGTCGATGCAGCCAGCGGAGCCCAGCGGCAGCTCACGGTCGGGCCCACCGACAGCTCCCCCCTAGGCTCGCCCGACGGCCGGCGGATCGCATACTTCCACCAGGTTCCCTTCGTCTATCCCGCGCCTAACCCCCCGAGCCAAGAACTGATCGCTGACGCAAACGGCGCCAATCCTGTGGCCGCGGGCCCGAACAAGATCAGCGACTGGTCTCCGGACGGCCTGCGCTTCGCCTATTTCTTCGACTCCGGCTATCTGCACAGCATCTCGACGAGCGCCATCGACGGCAGCGATGCGCACCAGCTCGCGGACCTGTCAGGAAGAGACGACGACCCTGCGTTTTCACCAGATGGTCAATTGGTGGTCTGGAGAAACAAAGGTACCGGCGACCTCTGGACCATCGCCTCAGGCGGCGGGCAGCCTCGTAATCTCACCCATCAGACCGGAGACGAGTTTGACCCATCCTGGGGCTCAGCGGCGGCGCCGGACACCACCCCGCCGGCAGGGAAGCTGACTGGCAAGAGCCGCCAGAAGCTCGCCAATGTCGTGACGGTCACCGTGGGCTGCGACGAGGTCTGCACCGCGAGGGCCAGTGGGACCGTGACCTTGAAGAAGCCAGCCCAGTCCTACAGGCTGCCGGGCGCGTCGCCGCAGCCGGTCGCCGCCGGAGGCACAACCGCGCTGAGTCTGCGCGTCCCCAACAAGACCGGCTCTGCGCTAAGGAAAGCTCTGAAGCACCATCGCAAGGCCCAAGCTCGGCTGAAGATCGTGGTGACGGACATCGCGGGGAACGCCAGGGCTCTCGCGCGCACGCTGACGCTCCGGCTGTAATCGCCAGACCGCCCACCTGCGACCGCCACTCGACCGCGCCTCTGGTCAGCTCGCGGCCGACCGTCAGCCGGCGCGGACCTTGCTGGTCGTCTCGCTGAAGCCGTGACAACCGCAAGGACTACAGCGTTGGACGAGAAGCCAGTCGCGCCTGAGGCGGCGACCGCGCAGAAGGTGGCCGCAGTGGCGGCGGTGACGGCGGCGGTAGCAGGTGGCGGGGTGGCGACCGTGGAGAAACTGGACCGGCATGCGCCGCCACCGCGGAAGCCGGCGGTCACGCATGTGCGGCGGCACGTCGTGGCGAAGCCGAAGGCGCGGCTGAAGCCGCTGCCGGAGCCCGCGCGCACGGTGGCCGCGCACGTGACGACCGCCCCGTGAAGGCGCCGGCCGTGAAGCGCACGACGGCCACGACAACGCAGCACGAGTTCGAGCCCTCGCCCGCGCACACGCCGGCGCCCAGGCCGGCACGCGCCGCGGGCAGCGGCGAGTTCGGCCCCTATCGCAGCAACTGGTCGACCAGCGTGTCGCCGAGCCAGCGCTCGTACTGCTGCGGGGTCCAGCCGCGCTGGCGGACGAGCAGCTCCCACACGTCGGGATGGTTCAGCGTCCACAGCAGGTCGGCGCCGCGGGTCACTCCCAGCCCGGGGCGCAGCGCCTTCAGCTTGTGCAGCCGCTCCACGACGGCACGCTGGTTGTCGTAGAACTCGGTCCCGATCCGGTCCCATAGCGCGCCCACGTCGGGATCGGAGTGCGCGGCGTTCCGGATCACCGCCAGTACCCCGCCGGCCCGCTCCTTCACCAGCCGTGCGTTGTGCGCGCCGAGACGCACGGCGCGCTCGGGATCGGTCTCGGCCAGCACCTCGCGATACCAGGCCCGCTGGGGTATGGGGATGTCGGCCTCGTCGCCGCGCAACAGCAGGTTCCAGAGCGCGCGCAGGACCCCGCTCTTCGTCTCGAAGGCGACGTACACCGTCTTGAGCGCCACGCCCGCCTCGGCGGCGATCGCCGACATCGGCGTGGCCGCATAGCCCTGCTCCTCGAACAGCCGCTGGGCGGCGTCCAGGATCTGCCGCCGCGTGGCGGCCGCCTGCTCGCGGCGGCGCGGCGATTCGTAGCGGCGCTTGACTCCCCCGGCCATTTGACTACTATGACACAGAATTCATTACTCTAAACGTGTATCTAATTGCTTCAAGAGGAGATTTGAGATGGAAGCCAAGACTCTCAGTGAGCGGGACCAGATGCGGAGAGGGCTGCACGCGATGTGGTCGTCGGTCGCCGGCGGCTGGGCCGAGCACGCCGACTACGCGGACGCCCGCGCCGCGGCGACCACCGCGCGCATGCTGGAGCTCGCAGCGCTTCAACCGGGCGAGCGCGTGCTCGAGCTCGCATGCGGACCCGGGGGCTTGGGCCTGGCCGCCGCCGAACGTGTCGGGCCGAACGGAGAGGTGGTGCTTTCCGACGTCGCGCCCGAGATGACCGCGATCGCCGCGGAGCGGGCAGCGGCGGCGGGCGTCGGGAACGTCAGCACCGCGGTGCTCGACCTCGAGGACATCGACCAGCCGGACGGCCTCTACGACGCGGTGCTGATCCGCGAGGGCTTCATGTTCGCCCTGGATCCAGCACAAGCGGCGCGAGAGCTCGCCCGCGTGCTGCGCCCCGGCGGACGCGCCGTCCTCGCCGTTTGGGGGCCGCGTGAGCGCAACCCCTGGCTCGGGCTGGTCTTCGACGCCGTGAGCGCCCAGACCGGCGCGGTGATCCCGCCTCCCGGCGTTCCCGGCCCGTTCGCACAGAGCGACGCGCACCGACTCCACAGCCTGCTGTCGGAAGCCGGCTTCGAGCACGTGAGCGTCAGCGAGCACCCTGTGCCGCTGCGAACGCGCACGTTCGACGAGTGGTGGTCGCGCACGACCGCGCTTGCCGGACCCATGGCGAAGATCCTGGCCGCGATGCCGGCCGAGGCCGTCGACGGAATCCGCGACCGCCTCGTGGAGACCACCCGCCCCTACACGACCTCACACGGCCTGGAGCTCCCAGGCGTGTCGCTGATCGCGGCGGCGTCGCTCCGCTAAGTCTGCGGACGATCCGCCGGCGGGCTGCGGCTGCCTACGGATTTGCGCCCGCCGGAGGGCAATTAGCGTCAACTACGCCAACTGAACCAGGAGAAACCGATGACGCTCCCCAAGGAGTACAAAGACCTCTCGCTCGCCCCCGTGGCGGCGGCGATCGACTTCAACCTGCAGCGGCTGCGCGATCGGACGCCCGAGGAGATCTACTACGAGGTCTCGCTCGAGCTCAACCGCCCGCACATCGCCGATGACCCGAAGGAGCGCGCTGAGTGTGTGCTCGCGGTCGCGCTGCGCGATGTCGAACTGCACGGCTGGACGGCCACGATCTCGGAGGACAACGCGCGCCTGCACCTGTCCGGCGGCTCAGTGGCCATCGATCTCGGTCTCAGCGCGACGCTCCTCCGCTACATCGCCGACGGCGCCGTGAAGGCCGCTCCGCCAGCGTTCACAACGGCCGGTTAGCACTACTGCCCCAGCGAGTCCGCCGGTTTACGCTGAGCCGCGGACTCGATGGTCAAAGGCGGCATCAGACTGGCATTGACGGTGGCGGGCTTCTTCGCCGCGGCGTCGCCCGCGCTCGCGACGACCATCTATTCGTCACCCACGAGCAACCGCTCCACTCAGCCGTGCGCTTCGGACACTCCCTGCCGGCTCGACTACGCGATCGCCGTGGCCGGCAGCGGTGACGACGTCTCGCTGGCTCCGGGCAAGTACTACGAGACGGGCACCACTCCGTGGCCCGGACTCCCGCCCATAACCAGCGGCGTGACCCTGCACGGCTCCGACGACGGCGACCTGCCGGTGCTGTTCGGCCACGTGTTCGTGAACGCCCACGCGTTCCTGGACGTGCAGAACGGCGGCGCGGTCAGGGACGTCGAGCTGCGCTCGGACACCGAGCCGGCGGCAGGCAACTTCTACGGCTACACGCTCGCGATGGGCCCGACCGCCACTGCCGACCGCGTGATCTCCCGCTCCACCGGCACCCCGGGCGTGTCGATGACCGCCTGCTCGATCCTGGGTGGCACGCTCACCAACAGCGTCTGCCAGGGCAGCGGGCCCGGCAGCGTCAATGCGGTGGGAGCGAACTCGAATCAGAGCACCACCTACACACTGCGCAACGTCACCGCCTACACCACCTCCGGCATCGGGATCTCGTTCGGCACCTTCAACCAGAACGTGACGCTGAACGCGCGCAACGTGATCGCGCACGGGTCGACGTACGACATCAACGTGGTGGCCAACGATCCGGCCGGCGTCGCGACGGCGAACCTCCAGTACTCGAACTGGCTCACCGCCAACACCAGCGGCGGCGGCACGCACACGATCGTCCCGGGTCCCGGCAATCAGACCGCCGCGCCGGCATTCGTGAACGCCGGGGCCGGCGACTTCCGCCAGGTGACCGGATCGCCGACCATCGACGCGGGCCTGACCGATCCCGGCAACGGCACGCTGTCACTCGGCGGCCTGCAGCGCACGCTGGGCCTGCGCACCGACATCGGCGCCTACGAGCACGTGCCCGCCCCGGCGGCCACCACCGCGGCGGCGACCAACGTCACCGACGGCGCGGCAAAGCTGAACGGCACCGTTGCTCCCGACGGCGTGGCCGCCACCGCCCGCTTCGACTACGGGACCACGACGGCGTACGGGCGGACGGCGAACGCGACCGGCGTGAGCGCCGCCCAGGGAACCGTGCCGGTCAGCGCGAACCTATCCGGCCTCGCGCCCGACACGACCTACCACTACCGGCTGGCGATCACCGCCGGCAACGTGACGAGCCGCGGCCAGGACCGGACCTTCCACACGCTCGCCATTCCCACCGGGCCGCAGGTCACGCCCACGGTCGTCTCCGCGGTCACGATCGGCAGCCGCTGGCGCCTCGGCAGGAAGCTCCCGATCGTGAGCCGCAAGCGGCGCCCGCCGGTCGGCACGAACATCGTCTTCACGCTCAGCAGGGGCTCGCGCGTGGACCTCAGCTTCAGCCAGCGCGTGAAGAGTCGCTGCAAGCACAACAGGAAGCGCCGCTGCTCGCGACTGGTCTCGCGCGGCAGGTTCTCGCTCGCCGGCTACGCCGGACGCAACAGAGTGCACTTCGAGGGCCGCATCTCCGCCGGCCGCAGGCTCAAGCCCGGCCGCTTCGTGCTCACGGTCACGCCGGCGGGCACGAACAGCTCGAAGACCGCGAGCTTCACGATCGTGCCCTGAATAAGCTGGGCCCCGTGCGGGCCCGTCACGTTCAGGCGCTCGCGGCCCTCACGGTGCTCGCTGCCATCCTGCGCTTCTCCACGCTCAGCGTGCAGAGCTACTGGTTCGACGAGGCGGTCACCGTCGGGCTCGTCAAGTCGGGCTTCGGCCCCATGCTGTCGAGCATCGGCGGCAGCGAGTCGACCCCGCCGCTCTACTACATCCTCGCCTGGGCCTGGTCGCACGTCTTCGGGACGAGCGAGGCGGGGCTGCGCTCGCTGTCGGCGCTCGCCGGCACGGCGTTCGTCCCGGTCGCCTACGCGGTCGCGGCCACGCTGGCGTCGCGCCGCGTGGCGTTCACGATCGCGGCGCTCGCCACGGTCAACCCGCTGCTGATCTGGTACTCGCAGGAGGCGCGCTCCTACGCGCTGCTCGCGCTGCTGTCGGCGGCATCGCTCCTGCTATTTGCACGCATGCTCCAGCGCCCGGACGGTCGCATGCTGGTGGCCTGGACGCTCGTGTCCGCGCTCGCGCTCGCCACCCACTACTTCGCCGGCTTCCTGATCCTGCCGCAGGCGATCTGGCTGATCGCACGCTGGCCGAGCCGGCGGCAGCCGCTGCTGGCGGCGGCGGCGCTCGTGATGGTGGCCGGCGCCCTGGTCCCGCTGCTCACGGAGCAGCGCAACCGGGAGCTCACGTCGTTCATCACCGCGCAGTCGCTCCTCGGGCGCCTCCTGCGCGTGCCCAAGCAGTTCCTGATCGGCTACGACGCGCCCCACGACACCGCGCTCGCCATCGCGGCGGCCTGCCTCGCCGCGGTCGGGCTGCTGCTGGCGTACACGCGGGCGGTCGAGCGCGAGCGCCGGGCGGCTCGCATCTGCATCGTCGTCGCGGCCGCCGGGGTGGGGATCCCGCTGCTACTGGCGCTGCTCGGCGCCGACTACCTCGACACCCGCAACGTGCTCGGCGCCTGGCTGCCCGCCCTGCTCGTCCCGGTAATCGGATTCGGGGCGCGCAACACGGGCCGCAGCGGCCTGCTCGCGGCGGCGGGGCTCGGGGCGATCATGCTGTTCGTGTCGATCGCGGTGTGGACGAACCCGCACTACCAGCGCGACGACAACAGGGGCCTCGCGCACGCGCTCGGGCTGGCCACGGTGCCGCGGGCGATCGTCTCGACGCCGGCGTTCGCCCCCACCGCGCTCGGCGTCTACATGAAGCAGCCGCTCGTGGTGCCGACGCAGCAGGGCCTGGTGGTGCGCGAGGTGGACCTGGTGGGCCTGCCCATCCGCAGCGCCGGACTGACGCAGGCTCAGAAGCCACCGCGCACCGTGCCTCCCCCGCCGGCGCCAGGCATGCAGCTCGTGGAGCGGCGCTTTGCGAAGACCTACAGCCTGGTGCGCTACCGCTCGCCCACGCCCGTGGGCGTGTCGGTCGCGAGCCTGCTGGGCGAGAAGCTCGACCCGCGGGTTCCCTCCGTGGTCTACCAGCGCTAACGCTTGCGCAGCACGTGAGTGTCGCCCACGCGGCGGGTGACCCTCTGGGTGTCGAGGTGCTCCAGCAGCGCCTGGGCGTACTTGCGCGATGTGCCGAGCGCGTCGCGGACGGAGGCGATGGTGGCCTCGCCGTCGCGCTCGCAGATCGCGATCACGCGCTCCTCCAACTCGGCCAGCGGCTCGGGGTGGAAGTGGAGGTTCCGCCCGACCCGCACGGCCTGCCCCGCGGCCACGAGGCGCCGCAGCCGCTCGGCGGTCTCCCGAGCCGAGAGCCCGGTCTCCTCGGCCAGCTCGTTGTCGGTGCGCGGGGTGCGCCCGTCGGCTCGCAGGAGCGCGGCCATCCGCAGCGCCGCCTCGTCGAGCGGCTCGGGCTCCGGCGACGCCGGCTCGGGCGCCGCCGGCTCAACCGCGGGCTCCTCCACCCGGCTGTGCTTACGCGGGTGCGGGTCGACCACCACGCCGCCGCCGATCGTGTCGGGCGGGGCGAGCTGGCGCAGAATCAGGCGATCCCCCGCCGCCGGCACGAGTGGCGCCTCGAGCCGGAGTTGCGCGAGCCCCGTGACGAGCTCCTCGTCCTCCAGCGGCACCACGCGCGCCGGCGCCTCGCGCGTGCCGTGGTGCACGTGCACGCGGGCGCCGCGGCGGAGCGGCCGCGCGCCAGGCTCGAGCGTGATCGCGGCGTCGACGAGGTACGTGGGCGCCAGGTCGGCCGCCGGAGTGCTGATCACATCGCCGCGGCCCAGCTCGCGCCAGCCGATGCCCACCAGGTTCAGCGCCACGCGCTGTCCCGCCTCGGCCCGCTCAACCGGCTGGTCGTGGACCTGCGCGGACCGCACCCGCGCCACGAGCTCGCGCGGCAGCACCCGCACGGTGTCGCCCTGCCCGATCGAGCCGGACCACAGCGTGCCGGTCACCACCGTGCCGATCCCGCGCAGCGTGAACGAGCGATCGAGGTGCAGGCGCGCGGCGCCGTCCGCCGAGGCACGGCCCGACAGCCCGGTCGCCGCACGGTCGAGCGCGGCACGCAGCTCGCCCAGCCCCGTGCCGGCCAGCGCCGAGACGGGAACGATCTCCACGCCGGGCACCAGCTCCCTCACCTCCTCGGCCGCCAGCTCCGGCTCGCCGAGGTCGGCCTTCGTGATCGCGACCACCCCGGTGTCCACCCCCAGCCCGTGCAGCACCGCCAGGTGCTCGCGGGTCTGCGGCATCACGCCGTCGTCGGCCGCCACGCAGAGCAGGTAGAGGTCTATCCCCGAGGCGCCGGCGACCATCGTGCGTACGAAGCGCTCGTGACCCGGCACGTCCACGACCGACAACTGCCGGCCGCTCGGCATTGTTAAGGGTGCGTAGCCCAGCTCGATCGAGATGCCCCTCGACCGCTCTTCCGGCAGACGATCGGTGTTCTTACCCGTCAGAGCGTTGACCAGGGCTGTCTTGCCGTGGTCGATGTGACCGGCGGTGCCAAGCGTGAGCGGCGTGAAGCTGGGCCGAGGCGTGGCCATCGGGAGGATGTGCTACCGGAGTGCAGCGAGCACGCCGCTCACCACCGCCGACGCTTCCTCGTCGTCGAGCGTGCGGGGGTCGAGCAGGAGCCAGCCCTGCCGCGCGCGGCCCACGATCGGCGTCTCCGCCTCGCGCAGGCGCCGCGCCAGCTCATCCAGGCCGGCCGCGCCGGGATCGACCGCGCAGACGGGCCCGCTCAGCTCGAGCAGCGGCAGCGCGCCGCCGCCCACCTTCGCGGACGCCGTGATCACCTGGGCGTCGATGCCCTGAGCGGTGAGGCCGCCGCAGATCAGCTCGGCGCGGGCACGGAGCTCGGCCTCGCCGGCCGTGAGCATCCGCAGCACGGGGATCTCCCGCAGCGCGCCGGCCGGGTCGCGGTAGAGCTTCAGCGTGGCCTCGAGCGCGCCGAGCGACAGCTTGTCGATCCGCAGGGCGCGCGCCAGCGGATGCTTGCGGCAGCGCTCGATCGCGTCGCGCGTGCCCACCATCAGCCCCGCCTGGGGCCCGCCGAGCAGCTTGTCACCCGAGAAGCAGACCACCGCGCAGCCGGCGGCCACCGAGCGGCGCACCGGCGGCTCGTCGCTCAGCTCGGGTACCCGCTCGGCGAGGGCGCCGGACCCCACGTCGTCGATCACCGGCACGCCGAGGCCGCACAGCTCCTCGATCTCGACCTCCTCCACGAAGCCGACCGTGCGGAAGTTCGACTGGTGCGCCCGCAGGATCGCGCCGGTGTCGGGACCGAGAGCGCGCTCGTAGTCGCCGAGGCGGGTGCGGTTCGTCGTGCCCACCTCCACGAGCCGCGCGCCGGACTGCGCCACCACGTCGGGAACGCGGAACGAGCCGCCGATCTCCACGAGCTG
>Ga0134126_10002228_pt1 | contig 24544 bp, 22 predicted proteins | sample KB31752_FD_96881 | JGI IMG/M metagenome (GOLD analysis project Ga0134126, IMG submission 96881) | Terrestrial soil microbial communities with excess Nitrogen fertilizer from Kellogg Biological Station, Michigan, USA - KB3-175-2 | ecosystem: Environmental > Terrestrial > Soil > Unclassified ... | reverse complement strand
CCCCGCGTTCATAGCTATAGCCGATGACTGCGACGGTGTCATCGGAAACAAGCATCTCGTCGTACCAGGTGGAGTTGGGGTTGATCTCCGGACCAAAGGCATCGACTGATGAAATCGGTTCCAATGCGCCATCGCTAATCTTCACCGTGAATAACCGGCCGCGGCGCAAAACTACCAGATGGTCGCCGTGGAGTTTGACAATACCGCCCTCATCAACGCCTGCCTGTTGAGTGTTGGTAATCGACTCCGCGGCTTTGCTCTTCGCGACCGCGGTGGGTTGAGGCGCGCTATCTCCGGCAATGCCCGCCATATTCGACTCCGCCTTCATGTCGTACAGGCGTCCGCGTTGGCGTTTTGCCAGCTCACGTAAATAGTTCGCGAGCTCCTGATCGGAGCGGAACGGCCGCATCGTATTCTTAACCGGAACGAGTGCGATTGGTTCCAGCGGTGGGATAGTTTCAGACGGCCACTGTGCGTAACCAACCAGCGCGGCCAGGAAAATCGTAGCGATGATCGCGAGTACGAAGGGAGTTCTCATGGTTCCAGCCACCTCACTTTATTTCGCTCTGCTGTTGTAGTACGAGCGTTGGAAGATGAACGCTGCGCCCGAATGAAACTTGCACACAGTTAGAGCCCCAAAATTGAAATTTTGTTCCGTTGAGGAAAAGAGGTAAGACGTGAAGCGGCTCGAATGCAACGGTCAAGCGATTTTCTGGGACCGCGGGCGCCCTCGCCCGCAAACGCGCCGCAGGCGCGCGGGCTTTTGGAAGTAGGCCAGTTCTTTCTCGCGCTTCGCGCTCATTTGCGGGCAGGACGCCCGCGGTCTCAGCAGCTCACCAGGTGTTTTCGCTGAAACCCGGGGCTAAGTTCATCCAATCTGAACCGTAAGCATGGAAATCGAGCCGCCGTCGAATCCTTCCACCGGAAAGCTGATCTGCTCGCCCTCGCGTCGCAAGCCAATCACATACAGCAGAGGCAAGTAATGATCAGGCGTCGGTGCGGAGAGCAGCGCATCACGTCCCAGAGCTTCATAGTTGACCAGCGGTCCATCCTCACCATTGAGCAACAACTCGCGCGCGCGCGTTTCGAAGCGTTGGGCCCAGTCGAATGGTTCGACGTCGTGCTTGCCCCAGGCATACGTGTGCAGGTTATGCACGATGTTTCCGCTGCCGATGATGAGTACGCCTTCATCCCGCAAGGGCGCCAGTAGTTTCCCCGCTGCATAATGAAACTGGGGCTCGCGCGTCTCATCGATACTGAGTTGCACTACCGGAATATCCGCCTGCGGGAAAACATGACAAAGCACCGACCAGGTGCCGTGGTCCAGTCCCCAACTTTGATCAAGTTCGACCGGGATAGGCGCTAACAAGTCGCGAACGCGCGCTGCCAGTTCAGGACTACCAGGCGCGGGATATTGAATCTCGTAGAGTTCTTTGGGAAAGCCTCCGAAGTCGTGAATCGTGCGCGGCGACGGCATCGCAGTCACAGCGGTTCCGGGAAGATACCAATGCGCGGAGACGCAAAGTACAGCTTTGGGTTTGGGAATCGATGACCCGATCGCCTGCCAACGGTTGGTGTAGTGGTTCCGCAGGAGTGCATTGAGGGGATTGCCATGCCCAAAAAAGATCGCAGGCATTGGTTTACTCATTGGGGAACCCAAGGTCCTTCCGGGAAGTAATCCACGAAACGACACGAACTAGTACGAACGTTAGTGTGCTTTGTCATTTCGTGGATCGTATCCGGTCACAGGCTTAATTCTTTTTGTAGAGGGCCGGCAGTTGTTTCTTCAGATTCTCGACCTTAGGCATGTCGTTGATGACGATATACGGCTCATCCGGATGATTGACGAGATAATTCTGATGATAAGCCTCGGCTTCATTGAAAGATTTGAGCTCGCTGACTTCAGTAACAATCGGTCGCGCAAACACCTTAGCCTGGTTCAATTGATCGATATAAGCCTGCGCAATGCGCTTCTGTTCATCGTTCGCATAGAAGATAGCCGAGCGATACTGCGTGCCTGTATCTGGTCCCTGACGATTAAGTTCAGTGGGGTCGTGGGCGACGGAAAAGAAGACCTTGAGCAGTTGCCCGTAAGAGATCTTCGCCGGGTCGTAAGTGATCTTCACTGATTCGGCATGACCGGTTTCGCCAGTGCCGACTTTTTCGTACTGAGCAGTTGCAGTTGAACCTCCCGAATATCCTGACTTGACGTCTGAGACGCCTTTCACATGTTCGAAAACCGCTTCCACGCCCCAAAAACAGCCTCCCGCGAGCACAGCGATCTGTTCGCCCCTGGTGCTTGCGAGCGGAGCATCAACTGCTGGATCCGGAATTGAGCTGGGTGTTGCCGCGATTGAACTGCAGGCGACCATACCGACGCCCACCAGAAAAATGACAGAACTCAAAACAAAGTATTTATGCATAGTGATTATTCCTCCGCCTTAATATACGACATCACGCGCTATTTGGATTGTCGGCTCCCAGCGAACGGAATAGACAATCACTTACGCGACGCGGGAATGGGTCGCCGCTTCTTTGGGTAAATCGCTTTCACTGTGGAGATTAAGCGTTTAACTGGCGGCGCCGTTTCACCAAGCTTGCGCGCATCATCAATTGCGACCTGACGCGCGCGGCGAACATAACTTCGCAGTTCGGGACGTTCGAGATCTGACTGACTCCTGATCTTGATGTGTCGAATCTGTTTGCCCTTGCCCTCAAGAATTCCATCCGGGTCAGCGAGGTTAGCGCCCTGGTTGAATCCGAGGTTCACGCCTTTCGAGTAGACTGCGATGTGAAAAACACCATCGCTCAGGCGGTCCGTCGGGCCGTAGCCGATGGCGACCGCGCTGTACGCGTCGTAGATGTTCTCGTGGCAAGGGGCCATCTCCTCGAGCACCAGCGCGCGTAGATCCAAGGCAAGCTTCTGAACCTCCCGATCATAAGGCTTGAGAAACTTGATGAGTGCTGCCGGGGGTTTGTAGCGAGGCAATTGTTTCGACTCCTGAATTGTTTTGAAATCAACCCATTACCGGTCAAGTGCTTGTCTGGGAGCGCGGGCGGGCCGCCTGCATCAGCGCGAAGGGCGAAAATGAGTTAGGAGTTACTTCCGAAAGACTGCGCGCCGGCGGCGCGTTTGCGGGCGGGACGCCCGCGCTCCCACACAAGCACTTGACCTCATTGCCCCAGTCTAGCCGTTTGCGTACATCCTGATGATGCGTTCAATTGCGCGCCGGCAAACAGCGCAAAAATGGTTCGTACGCGAAAACATAATGCAATCGACTTCCGGCCGGTAATAGCCTCGCGCTTCATAGATGGCGCCTTCGAAAGCGCCAACCCGCCCGGCATATTTTTCTTTTGCAAATATAGCTTGCTCGTGCTTCAGTTCCTCGCGAAAGAGTGCCTCCATCTCGCTTTCCGGTCGCCTGTCTTTTCGCAGTTGGGCCCGACGCTTTTGGATCTCGCGCGAGTATTTTTCAAAGTTTTCCTTGTCCCACGGCGTCGGAACAGGCGTGTCAGCCGCCACCAGGTCCTTCCATTTGAGAACTGCCCGCAAGTCGCCGGCAATGGCGGGCGTTGAGCCGGTGAACAGGAGGGCGCTGGCATTTGGTTCCCAAGGCTCGACGCGTTCGCCGGCTGGTGCGTAGGCCACGTCGGAAGTGTAGTACTCATCGGCGAGCCCTGCGAAGTGATGGCCAAACTCATGCACAAAAACATAATTGCCAAACGCGTTGTCCGCCGCGACCGTACTGTAGAGGTTGAAGATGCCGCCGCCACCGTAGGTGCGATTGTTGACGAGCACCTCGATAAATTCGTAAGGGGCAAACTGCGCCACCCTGCGCAGCGCATGATTGTCGAAGGTCAGCACATAGCGTTCAGAGCCGAAAGCGTCGTAAGTCGCGCCCAAAGGGGAATCGCGATAGACGCCTGTTGACGGTCTTGAGACTCCACTCTCCGCCGCTGAAGGACAAAGGCCCCACACGTTGAAATCGCGTCGATGCTCCTTGAAGGGCGAGGTAGCGAAGAGCACTTCCGTAAGGCGGCGCGCATCGGCTGCGAACTTGCCCTGCTCGCGGGCAGTGTAGCCGTCACCCAGAATCACAAAATCAACTTTCGTCGCCGGATCGCCCATTTTCTGAATCGGGATCAGGCGCGCCGGCGCCGTGATTTTGGAACGATCGATAAACATGTCTTTGGGATCAACCCTGGTTGTCCAGATGTCGCGCCATGAGTTCTTCGCATCTCTTTTCTTCAGAACGATCTCGACGGGCCCATCCGGAGCAGGGAAGCGCAGCGACTCGCTGAAGGTTCGCATCATGTTGGCGGCTTCGTCCGTTGTCTCCCACTCGCCGAAAATCGAAGCGAAGCCTCGCGAGTAGAGCACGCGCTTAGTCGCTTGATCGCGAACCTCAAAAAAATATTTGCCGAGGTTCGTATCGTCAATGGTCTTGCTCATGTCACCCGGCCAGGGCAGTGGTTCGATCTGGATTCGATCGACACTAAAGACTTCCTGTTTCGAGTTGCCGGTGTGGTAGTAGTCCACGCGCATTGTTTGCGGTGCTGCGGAGACGGCAATGGAGCAAATGAGCAGCGCGGCTAACCCAAGCATGAGAGCTGGAATGTTCTTTGTCATGAGTGCAAACATAGCCGAAAAGTGTCGTTGCGAAAAGGTCGCAAGCAAGGCCAGGGAGTAGGAGGCAGGAGGCAGGACCAGGAGGCAGTAATAAATCACTTATCCGGTGCGACGTGTGTCCTTGGCTTCCGCATCGAGTAGGGCATCAAGGCGGAGTCGATCAGAGTCGGAAATCCTGGTGAAGCGGATCCCAAAGCCCAAGCTGGGCATTCGATACATCACCACCGCCTGCAGCGAAATATATTCGCCGTCATGTAGCGTTAACCTAAGATTGAGCGTCTCACCAACCTCTACTGGTGCGAGCGTGTCAATAAAACATCCGGTGGCACTAATGTCGACCGTGCGCGCGAGGGACTTGCTGCCAGAACCCTCCCATGATGCTTCCATGACCAGGGGAAGACGCCCATGTTTCCTTTTTTCGTCGGTCATTGTAAACCGGTTGTGGTTACTCTTGGTTATTGCTGAGGCCGTCAGGGGCGTGACGACTGCTTTGAAGGTGCTCAGGACGTCGGCGTCCAGATTTAGGGCAATAATACTCCATGTGAGAGCTATCAACTAATATCATTTCAGCTAACTGGGCCTATACGGTGCCTATTGTCCGTTCAAACGCTTATTCGGATTAGCGTCGTGTTATACTCCGACGTTCTTCCAGCGCGCCGTCTGCAGCAAGTAACAGCCTGGCCAAAGCCCCGGAGAGTTGAGTAATTACTAAAAGTGAGTAGTGTCCTAGAGATCATTCCGCTGGGCGGGATAGGCGAGTTTGGAATGAATTGCATGGCGGTGCGTTACGAGGATGAAATGATTATCCTCGACGCCGGCATGGGGTTTCCTGAAGAGACGGCCTATGGCGTTGACGTTTGTATCCCGAACTTCGACTTCCTCCAAGAGTATCGCGAGCACATCACCGCTATCGTGCTTACTCACGGGCACGAAGACCATCTCGGCGCCCTTCCTTACGTCCTGAAGAAATTCAACGTCCCGGTTTACTGTTCTCACTTCACTGCCGGACTGGCTGAGAGCAAGCTGCAAGAACATAACCTGCTTGGCGATACGCTGATGCATCGAGTTGAGCCTCGCGATGTGGTGGACATCGGCGTGTTCAGCGTGGAGTTCATTCGCGTTTCTCACTCCCTAATCGACTGCTTCTCGCTTGCGATCAAAACGCCCGTGGGCACGATTATTCACACTGGTGATTACAAGGTTGACGAAACGCCGGTGATTGGCGAGCCGATCGACTTGCGTTCGTTCCGGCGTTATGGGCAGGAAGGCGTGTTGGCGTTGTTATCGGATTCCACGAACGCCACGGTTCCCGGCCGCACGCCCTCGGAACGTGCCGTCATTCCGGCGTTTGAGGAAATTTTTGCCGAAGCGCGGGGGCGGATTATCGTAGCTGCGTTTGCATCTTCAATTCATCGACTACAGATCGTTCTCGATATCGCGCAACAGTTTAATCGCAAGGTTTGCGTGCTGGGCCGGTCGATGATGAAAAACGTTGAGATCGCCGATCGTCTCGGTTACCTGGACATTCCCGACGGCTTGCTGATATCGCTAAATGAAGCCAAGCAGGCGCGGGATCATGAGGTGGTGTTTCTGGTGACCGGCTCCCAGGGCGAGTCTCGCGCAGCCCTGTCGCAGATGGCGTCGCAAAGTTACAAAGGCATGACGATTGACGAAGGCGATACGGTAGTGCTTTCTGCACGCATCATTCCGGGAAACGAGCGTTTGATTTCTCGCATGATTGGCATGATCTATAAACGCGGCGCGAACATTATTGAGGAGAAGCGACGTCTGGTGCACGTGAGTGGGCACGCATCCCAGGAGGATATTCGAATCATGACTGAGGCCGTGCGGCCGAAGTTTGTGGTCCCGATTCACGGCGAGTATCGCATGCTCTTTCGTCACAAGGAGTTCGTAAAGAACCACCTTGGCTACGCCGAAGAGAATATTATCCTGATTGAAAATGGCGACGTGCTCGAGCTTGATGGCGAACGCGCGTCAGTCGTCGAAAAACGCGAAGTGCCACGCACGTTTATTGATGATAGCGGTTTTGAAGAGATTACCAGCGAGACTGTAAAGCAGCGTCGGCAGATGGCCTATGAAGGGCTGGTGACTCTGATTGTGACCGTTGACGCGGAGACGGGTGAGGTCCAGGGTGACCCGGAGATTGTCACCCGGGGCGTACGCGGTTTTGACTCCACGAATGGATCTTTGAAGGATGCGCGGCGTGTGGTTGCGGCCGCGATCGCGGGCGCTTCACGTCAAACACTCAGCGATGAGAGTCTCTTAAAGGAACATGTACGCGTGGAGTTGAAACGATTTATTCAGAAACTGACAGGCGCAAAGCCAGTCATCTTGCCGGTTGTCGTTCAGGTTTAGTCTCTAGTTTCGAGTTCCGGGTTTCGAGTTTCACGTACCGGCATTCGAACTCGAAACCCGGAACTCGAAACTAGAAACTTGAAGAAATGAATTCCTTTCAGGACAAAGTCGTCATGATTACCGGTGCCTCATCCGGCATCGGACGCGGACTGGCCGTTGAACTCGGACGCCGCGGTGCGAAACTTGGTCTGGTTGCAAGACGCGCTGACGTACTCGAGGAAGTGATTCGCGAGATTGAGGCGGTTGGCAGCAAGGCTGTTGCGGTGCCCGCCGATGTGCAGGATGCGGGCTCGATGTCCGCTGCAGCGGAGAAGGTCCGCTCCGAGTTAGGCCCGATTGACATACTCATCGCCAACGCCGGCATCGGACCGACGCGAGACGCGGCGGAGATTGATGCTAAGGAAATCGCCGGCGTTATTAACGTGAACGTTATTGGTGCGTCGAATAGCGTTGCGGCAGTGATTCCTGACATGGTGGCGCGGCGCAGTGGACAGTTGGTAGTGATATCGAGTTTGGCTGCTTACCGGGGCCTGCCAAAGTCGGCAGCTTACTGCGCCAGTAAGGCCGCTGTTTCAGCGTTCTTCGAGAGTCTGCGACTGGATCTGATGCCGAGGGGCATTGCCGTTACCATAATCCATCCGGGTTTTATAAAGACACCGTTAACGTCCGGCCGCGATGCGCAGATGCCTTTCCTGATGGAATTGGACGATGCGGTAAAAAAAATGGTGCGCGCGATCGAGGAACGCCGGAAGCGCTATTCATTTCCGTGGCAGCTGGCGACGATTGTTCGTCTGGGGATGATTATGCCGTTTTGGATGTACGATCAGATTTCACGAGCGAATTCGTTTAGAGAATAGGACTAATCAGTGGTCAGTGGTCAGTGGCCAGTGGCCAGTGGCCAGTAGGAAGCTGGTTCATCCGTGGACTTTGAACAGAAACTTGATTAGCCTCGCCCGAGTGACCACTGACCACTGATTCCCATGACAATTCTTCAAGCCATCATCCTGGGCATCGTTCAGGGATTAACTGAATTTATTCCTATCAGTTCCACTGCTCACCTTGTTTTTGCATCGCGCTTGATAGGCCTTTACAACGGCATCGATGCAACGCTTCGCGCCGAACAAACAACCGCCACCATCGCCGTCATTCAACTCGGCACGCTGCTGGCTGTCCTTGTCTATTTTGCGCGAGACATCATCAACATCACGACGGCGTTTGTGCGTGACCACATTGCCTTGCTAAGTGGCAAGCGTCGTGTAAACGGCAGCGTGCAGTTGTCGCCTGATGCCTGGCTGGGATGGCTGGTGATCCTTGGTTCGATTCCGGTTGCGGTCGTGGGCCTCTTATTCAAACATCAGATCGAGGGAACGTTTACCAAAAACTTGTGGGTGATTGCGACGATGATGATCGTGGTGGCGGTCTTATTGGCGATTGCGGAGTTCGCAGGAAAAAGAGAACGTTCGATGGAGCAACTGGGAATAAGCGACGCGTTGGCGGTAGGTTTTGCTCAGGTGCTGGCTTTAATACCGGGATCGAGTCGCTCGGGTTCCACGATCATGGGCGGTCTCTTTGCCGGCCTGACACGTGAAACGGCCGCCAGGTTTTCCTTCCTTCTTTCGATCCCTGCCATCGCCGCCAGCGGCGTGCTGGAACTCAAGGAAGCCATACACAAACTTCCCCCGGGAACTCACTTACCGCTAATCGTAGCCACTATTGTCTCCGGAGTGATTGGCTACGCCTCAATTTGGTTTCTGCTGCGATTTCTAAGAACACACTCCACCGGGGTCTTCATCGTCTACCGTTTGCTGGTAGGCGCCGCCATTCTCTTCGCACTTGCTGGTGGTTACATTTCCGCGGCTGCCTGAATGCAATCGACCAACCCTTGCGTAGGGCGACCCGCCGCGCAGGTTGTTCTGACTTACTTCTTCGCCAAACGTTCAACCTTCGCGTGGTCTCCTCTCTGGAAGCGGGTCACAACAGTTCCAGAATCAAATCACTACCAAAACGTTTCCCAGTTCAGGTACACTGAGCAGGCCCCCCTCTTTGCATCGACCTGAATGCAGGTCCTCCCATAATTTTCTAAAGGCGGTGAGTTTTAATGAATGACAAGAATCTCCGAGGCGCGACTGTGCCCTCCCAGAGACCGCGCAGTCCACGGGTACCGGTTGAGTTTGCGCTCGGAGTAGAGGGAAAGACCGCCGGCGGTGAATCGTTCAGCATCCAGGCGCAGGCGATTAAGATAAGCCGGGCCGGGGCCACGATTCTGCTTGACGCAGATGTGGCGCTGGGATCGATTCTGAAACTAACCCCTCCATTTGGGCGACCTCTTGATGCAGAAGTGAACGGAGTCTGGACTGATGCGATTGATGGCCGCCGCCGAATTGGTGTTAAACTGCTGGACGATGATGGCTGGTTTGCAGACTAGGTTTTGCCGAATAATATGAACCTCACATGAGCGTCAAACGTTGGATCTTGCGGGAGCAGGACCCGCTTCAGGTAGCCTCGCTGGCTCGCGCTTTGACTGTCTCACCCACAATTGCGGCTTTGCTTCTTACGCGCGGTTGTGCAGACGAAGAATCCGCCCGAAGTTTCCTTAAACCATCCTACGATCAACTTCATGATCCTGACTTGATGCTTGGAATGAGCGACGCCGTACCTCGTTTGCTTCGAGCCATTGAGTTGGGTGAACCCATACTGGTTTATGGCGACTACGATGTAGACGGCACGACCGGAACCGCTGTGCTGCTGCGAGCGTTGAACCTGCTGGGGGCGAAGACTGGTTTTCATGTTCCCCATCGCTTCACAGAAGGTTACGGCATTCAGCAAGCCGCCCTTCAAAGAGCGGTAGCCGAGGGTTACAAGCTTGCTATTAGCGTTGACTGCGGCATTCGCGCGCATGAACCGCTTTACTGGGCGCGAGATAATGGCCTCGACGTAATCATCACCGATCACCACTTGCCGGATGAAGGCGAAGGTGTTCCACCTGCCTATGCCGTTCTGAATCCCAATCAACGCGGTTGCAGTTATCCCGATAAGAACCTCGCCGGGGTTGGCGTCGCCTTCAAACTGGTCGACGCTCTCTTTCGCAAGCAGGGGCGCGAAGCGCAAGTGAATTCCTTTCTGAAGATTGTTGCTATTGGCACTGTCGCCGATGTCGCAAAGCTTACGGGCGAAAATCGCACGATTGTGGCGCTGGGTTTGCGGGATCTTCCGAAAGCGACGAATCCTGGTTTGCGCGCGCTGATGGAAGTAGCCGGCTGCGGTGAAGGCATGACCGCTTACGATATTGGTTTTCGTCTCGGGCCGCGGATCAATGCGGCCGGTCGCATGGATGCCGCGCGCGCTGTGGTTGAACTCTTCGGCACCAGAGACATTGATGAAGCGCGCCGGCTGGCTTTACATCTCGACACCCGCAACCGCGAGCGAAAGGAAGTTCAGCAACAGATCGTTGAGCTGGCGGTTACTGAACTGGAAAACACTGCCGCCGAGCCAGGTGATTCTTACGTGGCGGTAATCGCCGGCGAGGGTTGGCACCGGGGAGTGATTGGTATTGCGGCCTCGAAAATTGCTGAACGCATCAATCGTCCCTGTGTGGTGCTGTCGATTGACGGCGACGTGGCCCATGGCTCAGGCCGCAGCATCGAGGCTTATCATCTGCTCAACGGCCTGACGGAATGCGCCGATTTGTTTGAAAAGTTTGGTGGACACTCCCACGCAGCAGGAATCACGATACGGCCGAACCGAATTGCCGAACTTCGCCGGCGCCTAAACGACCACGCCGCCAGCTGCCTGACGGCGGAAGACTTGCAGCCATGTGTTTACCTTGATGCGGAGTTGCCGACCCAGGAAATCACCTTTGACCTAATTGCTGAACTAAACGCCCTGGAGCCTTATGGGGCGGGCAATTTGCGCCCGATCTTTCTGGCTCGCAACTTGTGCATAGTCTCCGAACCACGTCTAATTGGACAACGGCATCTAAAGATGTCTGTTGCTGGTCCGAACGGTCGCCCGCTTGAGACGATTTTCTGGAATGGAGCGGAGCGAATGGCAGATTTCAAACGCGGTGTCGACATGGCTTATACGATCGAGACGAGTAACTGGACGGGAGAAACGTTTCTGCAGTTGTCAGCCCAAGACGTAAGGCAGCAGACAGCAAACAGCAAACAGCCGCACACGTGATCTTGGATGGATGAGAGATGTACCTTCAGAAGCAACTCAGCTGGGCTGACGGTTCGGCTGTTTGCCGTTTACTGTTTGTTGTTTGCTAACTAGAGCAATGCAGGAAGTCACCAGAAAAAAAGCAATCGCTATAGGCCTGCGCGTGCATGCTCCGCTAGTCGTGCGTGCCGCTGCGCTCCTGACTCTCGCCGCCGCGCTGATTTTTGTAGCCATCTCGTATTACCGACATCGCAACAACACAACTTTTCGGCTGACCTCAAAGTCGCCTGAGCTTTCAAAAGAGATAAAGGGGATAGTTGAAGGCTACGAGCAAAGGTTAATGAAAGAAGGCCGTCTCTATCTGTGGCTGCGAGCCGCGCGCGACATTACTTTTACTGACGACCATCACGAGCTCGTGGACGTAAACCTCGCCGTTTATCCTCCGGTGGGCGATAAACCCGATCAGATTGTTGCTAACAAGGCGATCTATGATCCGAAGACTTCTGTGATTACGTTTGTCGGCAACGTGAAAGTAGAAACAAAGGACGCGTTGAAAGTCAGCACGGAATCGATTGCCTACGATCAAAACAGCGAGATCGCGCAAACCGACCTGCCCGTCTCTTTTGACCGTGAAAACGTTTCCGGCCACTCGACCGGAGCGGTGGTTGAGTCGAAAACAAAGAAGCTCGAGTTAAAGAAAGATGTCGAGATTACCGTAGCTCCTGAAGCCATAAAGGATCCGAAAGCCAAACCCTCGTCGAGCCGTTCGCGACCCGTCGTCATCCATTCGGCCCATGCCCTGTTTGAACAAGAGTCGATGAAGATGACGTTCTCTGGTGGGGTTACTGCCGAGCAGGGCCGTGATCTGATGAGCGGGGACACGCTCTACGGAACTCTCAACGAGCAAAAGCATTTGCAAAAGCTCGAGGTCCGCACAAACTCTTATTTGCGCACGATGACTGAAGGCAGGGCCGCGGAAGTGCATTCGGTTGACATGGATTTCTTTTTGGATAAAGACCAACAGTTGGAGCGGGCGGTAGCGATGCGCAATGCCGGCGGTAAAACGCTCGACGCAGATTCGGATTTACAACTCGAAGGCGCAAACCTGATCGAAGTCCTGTTTCAGGCCCAAGGCGATCGTAGTCTGCTGAAACAGTTGCGCACCGAAGGCCGTTCAGTGATTAACCTCTCTGCCCCTAAATCGAAGGCAAACGATCCGCGCGCGGCCAATAAACGGCTTACCGCTGACACCGTAAAACTCAACTGGCATGTGACCGGTCGGGACTTGGATAAGGCCGAAGCCGTGGGCAATGCCGAATTGTTTGTTGATCCGGTAACGAAAAACGCGGCGAGCGATCGGAAAACGCTAACCGCACCGCGTATCGATTGCGATTTTTTTGAAAGCGGCAACATCGTTCGCACGGCGGTTGCCACCGGAGGGGCCAAAGCGGTCATCGAGCCGGTGCAGAAAGTAGAAGATCGCGGTACGCGCACGCTGACGTCACAAAAAATGATTGGTGTGTTTGTGCCCAGCACCCAGGACATCGAGAGAATGGATGCGCAAACCGACGCCAAGTTCAATGAAAACGACCGCAACGGCGTGGCTACTAACATTTCCTTTACGGCTGCCGACAACACTGTTCGTCTGCGTGGCGGTGAGCCAACCGTTTGGGACTCACGCGCGCGCACTAAAGGTGACGAGCTTGATTCGGATCTAACCAACAAGGTTTCCTATAGCCGCGGGAAAACAGCAACCACTTATTACAGTCAGGAGCAGACCAACGGTGCCACTCCTTTCTCCAAAGTTAAAAGCCCGGTGTACGTGGTGAGTGACAGAGGCGAGTTTCACAACGAAAGCGGAGTGGCCTTCTACACCGGAAATGCGCGCGCCTGGCAGGACGACAATTTCGTGCGCGCCGACAAACTGACGATCTATGTCAACGAGAAACGGATGGACGGAACCGGTCACGTGCAGAGCCAGATCTACAATGCGCGGCGTCGCATGGGAGGTACGAGCAGTACAGTGCCAGTGTTTGCTACGGCGGATTCGATGACTTATTCGGATATTAACCGCACGCTTCATTACGAAAGCAATGTTGATATTCGTCAGGGATCAGATCGTATGACGAGTGGGGTTGCCGACGTCTATCTCATGAAGGAGTCGAGTGAAGTAGAGAAGACCATCGCCGAACGCAATGTGGTGTTAACTCAGCCAAACAGAAAAGGCACCGGCGACTGGCTCCAGTATACGAGTGCAGACGAAGTGGCGGTGTTGAAAGGTAACCCGGCCCGAGTTGAAGATGTGGAAAAGGGAAGCACGGAAGGCAACCGATTGACCCTCTATACGCGAGACGGTAGAGTGATCGCGGATGACGTGAGAGGTTCGCAAGCACCGGGGCGAATCAAGTCCACGCACAAAGTTAAGAAACAGTAGATGCCTTTTTTGGAGTGCGGTGACAGGTCACCGCACTCCAAAAGTTAGCATGAGCACACGGACGGAGGAGGTCAATATCGAGCAGCGTCGCAACGAAGAGGTTCCTGTTGACGTTCCTCAGGTGGCGCGCCAAACAGCCTTGACGCCGTCGGCCTCCGCTTTGGCGGCATCGCATCTGGAAAAAAGATATGGCAAGCGTCGAGTAGTCGACGATGTCGGGCTACATGTGGAAAAGGGAGAAGTGGTCGGCTTGCTCGGTGCAAACGGTGCGGGCAAGACGACGACGTTCTACATGATCGTGGGGCTCGAGCGACCGGACAACGGAGCAGTCAGTCTTGGAGGTCGTGATGTCACCAGGCTGCCGATGTACTTGCGAGCGCGCCTTGGGCTGGGATACTTACCTCAGGAACCTTCAATCTTCCGCAAACTGACAACTGCGCAAAATATCCTCGCGGTACTCGAAACGATGGGCCTGCGCAGGCGGGAACGCCTTACCCGGCTTGAGGAGCTGTTGGAAGAGTTTGGTATTGCACACGTTCGCAATACGCGCGGCGATGCCTTGTCCGGAGGCGAGCGAAGAAGAACCGAAATCGCGCGGGCCCTTGCTACAGAACCCCAATACATTCTGCTTGACGAACCTTTCGCAGGTATCGACCCTAAAGCTGTGGATGACATTCAAAATGTCATACTTTATCTACGTAATCGTGGCATTGGAATCCTAGTCACGGACCATAATGTCCGCGAAACCTTGGGAGTTACAGACCGGGCCTACATTATGACGGACGGTCGGATTTTCCGCACCGGGGTACCACGCGAACTGACCGAAGACCCGGAAGTGCGACGACTCTATCTTGGCGACAAATTCCGTATGTAATCTTCAAATTTGATCGCTAAAGCTAAACTGGGACGCGCAAATGCGCTCCAATCGAGTATAATCTCCCCGCAACGTACAGTTGCAAAATAACAAATTTCACAGTGTTCATTCGAAGTAAGGAATGTCTCTTAAACTAACTACCAGCCTATCCCAACGCCTCGTGCTGACGCCGCAGTTGCGCCAGCGCATCGAGATGTTGCAGATGACTACCCTCGAGCTCACTGATCTGATCCAGCAGCAGATTCTTGAGAACCCGGTTTTGGAAGAGGTGGCGACTCAGGAAGAAGTTGGTGAGTTAGCGGAAAAGATTTTGGACCATCTCGCGAGCGCTGACCCTGGAGCCGCGCCGGACGAGCCGCAGCGGTTGGAGGCTGCCGAACCTGAACTGGGAAGTCCTTCTTCAAATGGATCGGGTGATCTTGAAGGAGTGTCAACCTACGCCGAAGGTGATGGCGAAGGCGATGGTGGTCTTGGCGAAGGACATGAAGTTTCCGCTGCCGATCTCAGCGAGGATTCCGTAGGCGACGAGATTGTCGGTGAAGAAGGCAGTCGCGATGCGTTTGAAGAAATCGATTTCGGCAGGGAGTTTCAGGATTACCTTGACCCCGGTTACAAGACTCAGGAGATCGAATATAAGGAAGACGCACCCACCTTCGAACAGTTTTTGACCCGGGCCCCGTCCCTTGCCGATCATCTCGAGTGGCAGCTCCACATGAGTCCAATCGCGGAGGATATTTGCGAGGCGGCAATCAGCGTCATTGGCAATCTCGACGCGGATGGCAGGCTGAATGCCACCAATGAAGAAATTGCCGCGATGGGTGGCTGGAGCCAGGAGACCGTGGAAGAAGCCCGCCAGGCTGTAATGCATTTGGACCCGGTTGGGTGTGGGGCGCGTGACGTCAGGGAATGTTTGCTGGTGCAGTTGGAAGTAAAGGGTGAAAGCGAGCGCCTCGCGGCACGCCTGATTAGCGAGCACCTCTCTGAATTACAGCAACACAAGCTGCCGCACCTGGCCAAACAGATCAATAGTGATGTTGACACGCTCTTAAACGAATTGCAGTTCATTCGCACGCTCGATCCTTATCCCGGACGGCGTTACTCGTCTGAGGAGCCCATACTGATTTCTCCGGAAATCTACATCGAGAAACTCGATGAGGCGGACGACGAATACATAATCTATTTCGCGGACGACGGCAGTCCGCGACTGCGCGTGAGCCAACAGTATCAGCAGATGCTCGGTAAGTCGGACGTCAGCAATGAGACCAAAAGTTTTATTCGCGAGAAGATGCGTTCGGCAGTCGACCTGTTGCGCAATATTGAGCATCGCCGTCAAACGATTTACAAAGTGGTGGAGTCAATCGTTCACCGGCAACAGGATTTTCTTGATAAGGGCGTTCAGTACATCAAGCCGATGATGCTCAAAGACATCGCCGAAGATATAGGGATGCACCTGTCGACTGTCTCGAGAGTAGTGAACAGAAAATATGCGCATACTCCGCAGGGTGTGATCGAGCTGCGCAGGTTCTTTACCGAAGGCATGATGAATGAGGACGGGGAAGAAATTTCCACGCGCATCATCAAGCTGAAAATCAAGAAACTTATCGAAGAAGAAGATTCGCACAATCCGATCACGGACGATCAGGTTGTGAAGATACTCATCAAGGATGGCATTAAACTATCGCGCCGCACGGTCGCCAAGTATCGCGATCAGATGAGCATCCCCGGCTCGCGCGAGCGTCGCGCTGTGGTCTAGAGACGCACCGTAGCTTGAGCCGGAAATAGAGTTTCGCCCCCTGAGTTATTAATAATTCGCCAAGCTTGATCTGAGTTTGGCAAGCATTACTATTTCTGAGGGTTGAGAAGGGAACAGCAGCCATGAGGTTTGAGTACACAGGTCGTCACGTTGAAGTTTCTCCCGGCATCCGCAAGCACGTAGAAGATCATTTCAAAAAACTGGAATACATTTTTAACGGCACAACTGCCGCGTGGACCCACGCTGTCATCGATGTCGAAAAGAATCGTCACAAAGCAGAGTTGATCGTCCATTGGCGAGATCACACCTTAACCGCCAAAGACATCAACGCCGATATGTACCTTGCCCTGACCCGGGCGATAGCAAAGATCGAAAAACAAGCGCTCAAACTGAAGACGAAAAAGATCGATCGGAAGCAGGGCGCGCGAAAGACCTCAGTAGTGGCCCCGACGCCGGATGGCAAAGTCGAAGCAAGTCCGCGTCCGCCCCGGATCATTAACGCGCGTCGTTATTCAATCAAACCAATGACTGCCGAAGAAGCAGCTTTGCGGCTCTCGTCTGACCCCGATCAGTTTGTAGTCTTTCGCGACGCCGACACCGATCGCGTTGGCGTGCTGTATAAGCGCAGCGATGGAAACTACGGCCTGATCGAGCCCTGAAACTGCCTGCAGCAGGCTTCAAACAACCTCTGAACAAGCGAAGCGCCATGCCTGGCTATTCATTTTCGCGGCTTTTTAAGAGCCGGATGCTAGCTCGAGCGAAGAAATTTGTTTGCAAGCGGGCGGCTATCAGGCACGGGTTAGTGCTATAAACATCTCGCCCGTCCGAGGCGAGGAGCACATAACACTTCCGCATGGAAAAAGAGATCGACAAAAACGAGGAAAAGAACAATTCGGTTCCAGACATAGTCATCATTACCGGGTTGAGCGGTTCTGGGATGTCGGCCGCCACCAACGCCTTCGAGGATCTCGGTTACTTCTGCGTCGACAACCTGCCCCTGACCATGTTGCCGACATTTGCGCGCCTGGTTACTGCAGATGGTGACGAACAAGGCATTAAGCGGGCAGCACTGGTTATCGACATTCGTGAAGGAACTTTTCTGACTGATTTCGCGAAGCAACTGGATGCTTTGCGAGCTGAGGGGCTTTCCGTCTACGTCCTTTTTCTCGAAGCGTCAGACGATGTCCTGCAGCATCGCTTCAGCGAGACGCGGCGACCCCACCCTGCGGATACCGGACAAACTCTATTGCGATCGCTTGCCGCGGAGCGCACTGCGATGTCGCGCATTCGTTCGCTTGCCGATCAAATTATAGACACCTCAAATCACACCGTTCATACACTTCGTAGTCATCTCATTGAAAGATTCAGCCCCGACCGCAAGGGTGGACCGATGCGCGTGCAGGTGCTGAGCTTCGGCCATAAATACGGCAACCCCGGCGATATGGAATTGCTTTTTGACGTCAGACACCTGCCCAACCCTCATTTTGTTCCGGAGCTAAGGCCGCTGTCGGGACACGATAAACGCGTGGTGAAGTATCTGAAGGAGCAGCCTGAAGTGGAAGAGACTCTTGGACGCTTCTACGATCTGCTGGAGTATCTGCTGCCGCAGTACCAACGTGAAGGGAAGTCGTACGTGACTGTGGGAATCGGCTGCACCGGGGGACGGCATCGCTCCGTGATGATCGCCAACGCGTTGGGCCGTAAATTGAGACGTGCCGGTTTCGATGCTCAAGCGGTTCACCGCGACGTGAGAAAATCAAATCGTCATCGTTAACTGTATTTCCTGTTCGAGGAGGACATTTCATGAGCGCTAACTCGCCACCAGGCACACCGAAAGAAGATGCGCGCCGGATTTCAGGGGTGATTGTCACGCATGGACATCTGGCGGGTGAATTGTTGGCTGCGGCTGAAATGATCGTTGGACCTATTTCATTTATCACCGCCGTCTCGATCGGTTGGCACGACGATGTCGATGCCGCTCGCGATGAAGTGCAGCGGGCCATCACTCGCGTTTCGCAGGGCGCCGGCGTGCTGTTGTTGACGGACATGTTTGGCGGCACGCCTACTAACATTGCCTCGATGTTTTTGGACGATGGCAACGTTGAAGTTGTAACCGGAGTAAACCTGCCGATGGTCATAAAGTTGGCCGGCCAAACCAGCAGCGATTCTTTAGTTGAAACCGCGAGACGCGTTTGCGATCTTGGGCGTCAGGGAATCTATCTTGCCGGCGATCTGCTGGCCCCTCCCGAAAAAAGCAGCACAAAGTAATGGTGGAGCGCACTCTTTTGATTAAACAGCGACTCGGGCTGCACGCCAGAGCAGCGGCGAAGCTTGTTCGGGTCGCAAGTGCTTTTCAAAGTCAGGTGCAATTGCGTCGCCTCGAAGGCGAAGTGACTGCCGATGCCAAGTCAATTCTGAGTGTGCTTATGCTGGCTGCCGGTCGGGGAACAGAGTTGCAGGCCATCGCCGATGGAGTTGATGAGGAAGCTGCTATGGAGGCCATCGAGCGGCTATTTGCCGAAGGTTTTGGCGAAGTGGAAGCGGAGTCTTCGCTATGACGCAATCAGCTCAGGAACTTCGCTTCCAGGGGCTGGGAGTTTCCGAAGGCATCGTGATCGGGCAGGTGCTCCGAATGCACGACGGCACCCAGCGAGTTTACCGGTGGAGAATTGAGCCAGACGACGTGGAAGCGGAGCGCCAGCGCTTCCGGGCCGCAGTCACGTTGGCAAGCCGGCAGGTGTTGGGCATCAAGGAGCAAGCAGAAAAACGGTTCGGGAAAGATCACGCTTACATCTTCGACGCGCACCTGCTGCTGCTGGAGGACGAGAAGCTCATTGGTGACATTGAGCGCCATATCACTTCTGAACATGTCAACGCCGAGTGGGCCGTTAAGGTGATTGGCGATCGTTTCCTTTATCTCTACTCGGAGATTAAGGACGACTACCTTCGCGAGCGTGGTTCAGATATTGAAGACGTGATGCGCCGCCTGCTGGTGGCCCTGAGCGGTGTGCAGTCGCCGAATCGCAATCTTTCCGAGGATGCGGTGGTAGTCTCGCAGGATCTGTTGCCCTCAGCGGTAGCGGAGTTGGATCTGGATCACACGCGCGCGCTGGCCACGGACACCGGAGGTTGGACCTCGCACACTGCGATTCTTGCGCGCGGAGTTGGTATTCCTGCCGTAGTCGGCCTGCGCGATTTCTATCGCCGCACCAGAACCGGCGACAGAGTCATTGTTGACTCGACTCGTAACCTGGTCATCCTTCATCCTTCTGCAGCAACCCTCGAACAATATCAAAACGAGACTACCAGTCGTGACAGCCGGCCAAGAACAGCTGGTCGGGCTGAGACTGGTCCGGTCCGTACTCAGGACGGTGTGGAAGTAACGCTGCGCGCCAACGTTGAGGTGCCTTCAGAGTTTCACGCCGTGGAAACCTACGGTGCGTCCGGGGTTGGGCTTTATCGATCTGAATTCTTGCTGGCGCGGCGCGGCGCGCTGGTTTCAGAAGATGAGCAGCGAGCGGCGTACGATGCGATTGCAAAAGTTGCCGGCGATCACGGCGCGGTTATTCGCTTATTTGATCTCGGTGGTGACAACTTGCGCGAGCAGTTTCAGGAGCAGGAAAAAAATCCAGCCCTGGGGCTGCGCGCTATTCGCTATGCCTTGGCGAATGAACCCATCATGCGTGAACAAGTGCGCGCCATTCTGCGCGCCGCCGCGAATGGATACCTGAAAATTGTGCTGCCTATGGTTGCGGACTTGAGCGACGTCAAACGCGCGCAGGCGATCATCCAGGAGGAAGCGAAAAACCTGCGTGAGTCGGAAATCGACTTCAAAGAGGTCAGCGTGGGGGCGATGATTGAAGTGCCGTCGGCAGTTTTCATGGCCAACAAGATTGCGCAAGTCGTCGACTTCTTCGAGCTCGGCACCAACGATCTGGTGCAATACACGCTCGCTGTTGATCGCGGCAATGACGAGGTCGCAGACTGGTTTCGCACGCTTCATCCGGCAGTTCTACATAGCATCGATCAAAGTCTTAAGGCCGGTCGCCAGGCCGGCATTCCGGTCATCGTGTGTGGAGAGATGGCCTCTACGCCGGCTTATGTGGTGTTGCTCGTGGGCCTTGGCGCCACGGATCTAAGCATGACACCGTCTTCCATTCCGCGTGTTCGTCGCGCCATCGCGGGCATCGATACGGAGAGCGCCAGGCGCATTGCAGAAGACTGCCTCAACTGCGACACAGCAGATGAAGTCGAAGGGCTGATTCGTGAACGCTTCACCCAGCTCTGGCCTGAGCTGTTTGATTCAACGAATTTGCCGGCTCCGAGACAAAATCAAATCAGCTGATTTTCCCGGCACCGACTCCTCCGTCCTCAACAAACTGAGATTCTTCTAAGAAATCACCCTCGTTTAGCAATTTACTATTACCTGAGCATCCTGCTCAGCAGCCTTGAAGCTGAATGCCCCAGCTGAATTGTCTGCGAAAAATCATTTGAAAGAGTGAGAACGATGATGAGAAGCCCTGTTTTTGCCGCCCTCGTTCTAAGTGCCTCCCTGGCGATGACCGCATCGGCTCAGGTGAAATCGGTGGCCGCAGCAAATACCCAAGCCAGTTCTACAACTACCGCAACAGAGCATTCCTCGGTTTACGCGACTCGGGCGCGTGTTCTGAGGCAAACTCCACCCGCTGATTCAACAGCTGAAACACCTGCTGCGCCTATAACCCAACAAGCGCAGGTAGAGACCAGTTTCAACAACCATCCGAATTTGAGTCGCCTGCGCCGTACGGAGCCTGTTGCTCCGATATCGGATTCAGAAAAAAAGACGGCGGCAAAAGTCTCCATTACCGCAGCTTCCACTCAGCTTTATCGAGTTGGACCGGGGGACGTGCTGGACATACAGCTTTCCAATTATCCGAGCCGGAATTCAACCCTCTTCACGGTGCTTCCTGACGGCGTCCTGGAGTACCCGCTGGCAGGTAATCCGATTGTCGTTGGTGGGATGACTACGGTCGAGATAGCTACTCTCCTGCAGCAGCGAATCAAGATTTTCGAAAATCCAAAAGTGAAAGTCGACGTGCGCGATTACGCCAGTCACGCGATTACCATCGTTGGTCTGGTTACCGCTCCGGGAACCAAGATTTTGCGTCGGGAAGCTGTACCCCTTTACACGATGCTGGCTGAGGCATTAGTTCTTCCTGACGCTGCGCGAGCAACCATCACGCGACCAGGGGCCCCGCCAATCGTTGTGGACCTCAAGGACGCCAGACTCTCAGCGGCGCTGATTGTGCCCGGAGATTCAATCAAGGTAACAGGCGCACCGCCGGCGCCAGCCCAGTACTTCTTTGTAGGCGGAGAGATCAGGTCTCCCGGTCAGAAACCCTTCCATGCCGGACTAACGCTCACACAAGCGATCCTTGCGAGTGGGGGAACGAAATCCAGTGCTGATCTAAAAGTGAAAGTCTCACGACAGGGAACTGACGGCAAACTCGCTAGCGAAGAATTTAACCTGCGAAAGATACAGACCGGAAAAGCCCCGGATCCAATTTTGCACAGCGGCGATCGGCTGGAGGTTACTAACGCGAATTAAGTTATTGGGTCAGATCAAACTACCTTGGGCGGCCTTACAAGAGGCCGCCCTTTATTTTTTGTCATTAACACCGCGGCTTTAGCCCGGTGACCATGTAGATGGAAGGAAACTGAAACGGTTTAAACGGCAATTACATAGTTGACTCACTGAGTTAAAGAGGCGGGCTGGAAAAAGGTAGTCAGGATTTAAGGTCCGCAGGACCGTCATCAAATAGCCACGGCCGTGAGGCCTTGGCTAATCGAAAGAAAAATGGTTGAGCGCCGAAGGTGTGGTACTAAATGAGGCAAGAAATTGAAATACACTACTACCCTAGATCTTGTAAGGGCGCACGCAAACAAACACTTTGCGTTACAATGGCCCGCCTCTAAAAGCGATGAAGAATCCATCAGCCCGACTAGTCCACGTCTTGATCGGAAAGTCTATCGTCGAAACGCTTGTCGTCGGCGCACTCGCGGTGTTTACCTTCATGACGATTTTGCCGCCGTACTTCCACGGTTGGGGAGAAGTCACCAAAAACGGAATATCAGGTTGGGCAGTCAACAATGCATCGCCGTGGGGACGCGTCGAGGTCCAGCTTTTCATTGACGATCAGTTTGTTAGTGCGGGAATCGCCAATGAACCGCGGCCGGACGTCTCGGCTGCCGGCTGGGCGAAGGATCCGTGGCACGGCTATACGTTCCCGCTAAAATCTTTGTCGCTCGGCAGTCATACAGCGCGGGTTTACGCTGTGCACGACAGTGGAGCGGGCGCGAGGAAGTCGCTGCAGCTACTCGGTGATCCAATTCCTATCGTAGTTAACGAGAACGGGATCTTTCCGCTCAGGTTCATGATTCAGTAGTGTTGATTGTGATGGCCTCAGAAAGCCAAACCAACGAAGTCGCCTCTACCATGGCGTCAGCCCGAGCGCTTGCGCTTTGGGAAATTGCTTCGGTAGTCACTTCCTGCCTGCTGGTTGAGTGGGTGATATTTTCATTTGTAGCCAGAAGCAAGGTCATCGCGACCATTCCGGTGTTGCTGGCCCTGGGCTTGATGCTCTATTCCCATCGAGAGCGCGGTGAGACGCTTAGCGAGATTGGGTTTCGGACTGATAACTTTCTCGCAGCCTGCCGGCTGTTATTACTGCCAACCGCGCTGGCAGTCCTGCTGGTGATCGCAGTGTCTTGGCTCACGAGCCACTCAATATTCATGGCGCCGTGGCGAAATCGTTTTATTCTCCTTCCTTTGTGGGCCTTGTTTCAGCAGTATGTTCTCAACGGTTTCATAAATCGTCGCGCGCAGTTGGTATTCGGAAAGGGACTGAAAAGCGTTGTGCTGGTGGCGATTATTTTCAGCTTGTTTCACTTTCCTAATCCCTTGCTCGCCCTGCTGACGTTTGTCGGCGGTTTGATCTGGGCGGCCGCATACCAACGCCAGCCAAATCTCTTTGCCCTGGCCCTATCACATGCTTTGTCTTCGCTAACACTGGCGCTCGCGCTCTCGCCAAAACTGTTGGAGGGTCTGCGGGTTGGTTTCAAATACTTCGGCTAGACAGGCTGTGCCTCTGGTTAAAAGTTTTCGACGCAACCGCTGTACGCGTTGAACACGCCTTGGTATACTCTGCGGGCTCAGCGAGTGGAACAGGTCGGGCGGTCGCTGCTGGAATTAACTGCTCAAATCTTCAATTTCAGATTAAATCTGAATAACAGGCTTGAGTTTCAGTCCAGGAGAGGAAAGTCCGAACACTACAGGGCAGCGAGCCCGCTAACGGCGGGGCACCCCAAAATTTTAGATTTCAAATTTGAGATCTGAGATTCGGGGTGACGACAAGTGCAACAGAAAGCAAACCAGCCCTTTTTGAGATCTCAGATCTCAGATCTGAGATCTGAAAGGGTGATGGGTGAAATGGTGCGGCCCGCAAGGGCTTAATGTAAGAGCGCACCGGCGTGTGTGGTGACACATGCGGCCAGGCAAACTCCTCGCAGTGCAAGATCAAATAGGGAGGCGTCAAAAGGGCTGCCCGCCCGAATTCCGATTCGTCGGGATACGACCTCCGGGTAGATCGCTTGATCCAATCTGGCAACAGTTGGACTAGATGAATGATCGCCACTCCGATCTCAAATTTGAGATCTCAAATCTGAGATTTGAAATTTGGGATCGGAGACAGAATTCGGCTTACAGACCTGTTTCACTTTGCTGAGCAAGAAAACATCCCAGAGCTTCACAAGTTTTACTCATAAACGCTGAAAGAGAGGCCCCGAAAGATGGCGAATCGTAAGGGAGTTTTTATTGGCGCCTACGTGCCCAACCACCTCAAAGAGTCTTTGCGAAGGCGAGCCGCAGCCGAGCATCGCACCCTCTCCCAGGAGATCACGAGAATTCTGGAGGAGGCCGTGCACGGCAAAGGCCTGCCCCCGGGCAGCGTTGATCGACGGAATCGCGAATCCGTCCCGCGGCGACGAAGTACCGATCCAGCTCCGCGCCGGCGTAACGTCGATATCACCTACACTCCTGGAACAGGCAAGTCGGGCGAAGAAAAAAGTTAGCGATAGCCGAGACGTCTGGAGTTAGTCTTGAAGATCCTGGTCATAGCAGCGCTGTTTTCCCTCCTGCTGCTACTGCTGTATTCCCGCATCTATCCGTACCTGCTGATCCTGAAAAAGATCTTCGGCGTGGCAAAGACGATCACTGATTCACCAGCCGGGACGTCCCGAAGTGAAACTGCAAAAACCGATGGGAAGTTGGTGCGTTGTGTT
>Ga0134126_10002227_pt1 | contig 24545 bp, 4 predicted proteins | sample KB31752_FD_96881 | JGI IMG/M metagenome (GOLD analysis project Ga0134126, IMG submission 96881) | Terrestrial soil microbial communities with excess Nitrogen fertilizer from Kellogg Biological Station, Michigan, USA - KB3-175-2 | ecosystem: Environmental > Terrestrial > Soil > Unclassified ... | reverse complement strand
GCAGATGATCAGGTAAAGCTGCGGGGCCACCGCATCGAGCCACAAGAAGTTTCCGCGATACTGCGCAAGGCGCCGGGCGTACGCGATGCCCTCGTGATGGTACGTGGAGGGGACAAAGAAGGTGGCGCCCCTCGTTTAGTCGCGTACGTAGTTCCCCGCCCAGCGAAACACTTGTCGACGGGTGAACTGAAACAACACGCGAGGACTACTCTACCCGAGTATATGGTTCCGAGTTCCTTCGTGCTCCTCTCCCAGTTCCCGCTGTCGGCTAACGGGAAAGTGGATCGGAAATCCCTGCCTGATCCCGAATCCGAAGCCGATGCGGAACAGAGCGATGTTTTAACACCGACGGAGGAATTGATCGCCGGCATATGGCAAGGCTTATTAAAGCTTGGCCGCGCGCATAGGAATGACAATTTCTTTGAACTGGGCGGCCATTCATTGTTGATCGGCCAGATGGTGCTGCGGGTTCGGCAGATCTTGGCCGCAGAGATACCCATGCGGCTCATCTTTGACTTTCCCGTTCTGCGCGATTTTGCCTCACGTGTGGAACTGCTTGCGGAACGGAACGGAAGCGTCGAACAGCTTTCAATCCCGCTGTTACTAGATCGCCGTACGGCGCCGCTTTCTTTAGCCCAGGAGAGGCTTTGGTTTCTGGACCGATTCACCTCTTCCAGCCACGCATATAACATTGCCGGGGCGCTTCGTCTCAAGGGCAAGCTGGATCGCGACGCAATGCGCCAAAGTCTGCAGGAAATCATCCTCAGGCATGAGGTGTTGCGTACAAGCATTATAGAAACTGAATCCGGCCCCCTCCAGCAAATCCACACGCACGCTCCCGTGAATCTTGAAGAAAGAGATCTTCGCGAGCCCGGCGCAAAGACAGTAACTGACACATCAATTATCGATTGCCTCCGCGAAGAGGCGAGCCGTCGCTTTCGTCTCGATGAAAAATCGCTTTTTCGTGCCGGACTCTTTCAGATAACCGATCAGGAATACGTTCTCTGCATTGTGATGCACCACCTCGTTGCCGATGGCTGGTCGATCGGCGTGCTGCTCCAGGAGCTCAAGGATCTCTATCGTGCTAAGTGCCAGGGACTCAGGGCCAAGCTGCCAGGGCTAGCGGTCCAATATGCCGATTACGCCGCGTGGCAGCGAGAGATATTGGAACGTGGCGGAATGGATCAGGGGATCGAACATTGGAAAAAGCAACTGGCCGGCTTACAGACCTTTGAGCTACCCACCGACTTGCCGCGTTCCTCGGAACCCTGCTACGCGGGCGGAATTGTCAGAGTAACGCTCAGCCCCACATTGAGCGCTGAGTTGCGCAAGTTGAGCATCAGTGAAGGAGTCACGCTCTACATGGTGCTTCTGGCAGGCTTTACGGCCCTGCTTTACCGTTATACGAACCAGACCGATATCACGCTCGGCTCCGACGTTGCCAATCGCAATCACATCGGCACCGAAGGCTTGATCGGGCTGTTCGTCAACCAGGTAGTTGTGCGGACGCACGTAACTGCCGATTCGACTCTCCGCGAGGTCATTGCCAGAGTTCGCGATGTCCTTCTCGCTGCTTACGCGCACCAGGACGTGCCATTTGGAAAGATTGTGGAGTTACTGCAGCCCAGGCGTGACTGGAGCCGCAATCCACTCTTCCAGATCATGGTCATCTTCCACAATACGCCCGTACCGCCACAGATCCTGGGCGATCTGATTGCAGAGCCCATCGAGATCGACAACGGCACGGCAGTCTTTGATCTCAGTCTGGCCTTCGTGGTTGGACAACACGACGAGATTCGCATTTCACTGCGGCACACAGCATTGTTTAAAACCAGCACAGCCGAGCGCATCCTGCACGATCTGACGATCGTGCTGCAACGTATGGCTGACAAGCCGGAGCTTCACTTAGGTGAGCTGGAGGTATTCAAAATGGAAGATACGAGAGTGCAATGCAAAAATGCTACCGGAGAAAAATCCCGCTTCAATCGCTTGATGAGCGTTAAGGCCAAGCCTGCCGCAATATCTCCGAATGCGCTGGTGAGTTCCGATTTTCTTTATCCCAACACGCGCCTGCCGGTGGTCTTTCAACCAGCTGTACGCGACCTGGATGGATGCGCATGGGTGAGAGAGCATCGTCAGGAAATCCTTGAGAAACTGGCCAAGGCAGGCGCCGTGCTCTTTCGTGGTTTCGACATCGATACTGTGGCGCAATTCCAGGCGTTTACTCGCAGCCTGTGCCCGACCCTGATCGAGTATGGGGAGAGGTCTTCGCCGAGGACGAAAGTGGATGACGGGGTCTATACCTCGACCGACCATCCGGCTGATCAGCCGATTCTGCTTCACAACGAGCAGTCGTACACGCTGCATTGGCCGATGAAAATCCTGTTTGGGTGTCTCCAGCCGTCGCTCACAGGTGGTTGCACGCCGATCGCCGACAGCCGAAAGATTCTGAGACGTTTACGACCACAGACAGTGGAGAAATTCCGCTCATTGCAGATCATGTACATGCGCAACTATGGCGATGGTCTGGGCCTGCACTGGACTGAAGTCTTCCAGACCAGAGACAAATCAGAGGTAGAGCGTTATTGCCGCGAATCGGCTATCGAGTTTGAGTGGAAGCCCAACGATAGACTTCGCACCCGGCAGGTGCGTCCCGCAGTCAGGACCCATCCCGAAACGGGCGAGGAGAGCTGGTTTAATCACATGCTGTTCTTCCATATCACCAGCCTGCCCCCTAACGTCCGCGATGCCATGCTTTCCGGCCTTTCAGAAGAGGAATTTCCTTTCAATACCTTCTACGGCGACGGTTCCACCATTGAGCCCGAGGTACTCGATGAGGTCCGCGAAGCATACGCAAATGAGACGCTCGCCTTTCCATGGCAAAAAGGCGACCTGTTGATGGCGGACAACATGCTTGTGGCTCACGGACGGCAGCCCTATACAGGCCCACGCAAAATCATGGTGGCAATGGCGGAGCCTTGCAGCAGTGAGCCCCGCGCAGCGGGAATCGGCCGATGAGGTCATATGACAACTGATCTTTTGAACGGATTTGCGCTGTCTTCTCAGCAGCGTCGCCTCTGGCTATGCGAGTCTAAGCGGGAGGTAGGATGCATCCAGGCAACCATCTCAATCGATGGCCCGGTCGATCTGAAGCGCTTACGAACAGCAGCCGAAGCGATCGTACATGATCACGAAATTCTGCGCACGCACTTCATTACGGTGAGCGGGATGAAAACGCCGCTTCAGATAGTATCGGAGGACTCCAACTTTGCCTGGGAAGAAAGGATCCTCGAACGCACCGGCGATCTTGTGTCGGTCCAGGCCGAGGAGCGTACTCGAAGCTTCGACGTTGCCCACGGTCCAGTCGTGCGCATGATTTGCTGCCACGTTAGCGAGGCTTTAACAGAGCTTATCGTCACCCTCCCGGACCTTTGCGCTGACCCACGGACGATGGAGAACATGGCGAGAAATCTGGCAGAGGCCTACCTCAACCCAGAAAAAGCGAGACAGGAAACACTTCAGTACACGCAATTTTCTGAATGGCACAATTCGTTAATTGATGAAGAGGATGCCGCCGCAGGGATTACCTACTGGAAAGGGCAGGCTTCCACTGCACAATCGGCTGTCTTGAAATTCCCCTTTGAATCAGCTCGGCTTGAACAGAAGGGCCGCCGAATCGCGGCTCATGATGTCATGTTCCCCGCCGATACGTTGGCCAAAATCAGCTCTGCAGCTCGCGAGTGCGGCATCGAGGATCAATCCCTTTTTCTTACATGCTGGGCCGCGCTACTGAGCCGATTCACCGGGCGACCTCCGGCAATCTCGATCACCATAGAGGGTCGAGAACACGAAATGTTGGCGAAGATCCTCGGACCGGTTGCTAGCTCGGTTCCTGTGGTATGCAAATTCGACAATTCAACTGTGCTTGAGTCCGCGGTTAAAACGATCTCGCAGTCCCTAAGTGCGGCCCAGGAATACCACGCATATTACCGTCCACACGAAATCGATGGCCAGATTTCCTCGGAGACAGCGTTCGGCTTTGCTTCGTACGATCAATCCCTGGTTCCACAAGCGGGCTCGGTGACATTCAAGGTCACAGACATTTTTACTCCGGACGAGACATTGGATCTTGAGGCATGTTTCAGTACATCAAAAGAAGCGCTCGCCGTTCGCCTCTACTATAACTGCGAGCGATTTTCTGAATCCTTTGTTCGGCAGCTTGGCGACTGTTTAGCCGCCTTCGTGCAGAATATGGATGCTCACAGTCCGATAGACGCGATCACCATATTTCCGATTGCTGATGCAGCGCCGCTCCCGAAGGCTGCAAGTGCAGCAGACAATGAACTCTCTACGGCTACATTACCTCTGCTCTTTGAGCGACAGGTGGAACGCACACCATCCGCGATTGCGGTGATGGATGAGAGAGCCGAGTTGACATTTTGTGAACTCAACCGAAAAGCCAATCAACTGGCGCAATACCTGATTCAACTTGGGGTGAAAGAGGAACACTGTGTCGCCATCTGCCTGGAGAGGTCGCTTCTGCTGCCGGTCGCAGTTCTTGGTGTTTTAAAAGCAGGCGCCGCCTACGTTCCGCTCGACCCTGGGTTTCCAGCTCAGAGGCTGGCCTACACTTTAGCCGAGACGAGTGCGCGAGTTGTTCTCACACAAACCTCACTGGCCGGGACATTTTGCAACTCAACAGTCGACACAGTCTGCCTTGACGAGGAGCGGGCAATTGAAGATGCCAGTGATTCGAACCCGTCAGGCGCAGGCTCACCGCACAACCTCGCTTATGTGATCTACACATCCGGTTCGACGGGGAGGCCAAAGGGTGTGATGGTGGAACACCGCTCTGTTGTCAATCTCATTCGGGCTCTCAACCAGGCCATCTATGCAGACTTGGCGACGCCCCTGACAGTAAGCATGAACGCGCCATTCGTTTTCGACGCTTCCGTCAAACAATGGGTGCAACTGCTGAACGGCCATACGATTTGTCTCGTTCCGGAGGATCGCAGGCTTAATCCGGAGTCTCTGGCCCTATATATAAAGGATAAGGGCATCAACGTACTCGATTGCACACCATCACAATTCAAGCTGCTGCTGGAAAGTGGCAGGTTCCGTGGTGGTAAAGATGGTCTGGCGGCGGTACTGCTGGGAGGCGAAGCGCTCGACGAAGCAACCTGGACCGTACTCCGCAGCACATCAGGTACGCGCTTCTACAACGTTTATGGCCCGACTGAATGCACTGTAGATGTTACTGCCAGTTCCATAGCGTCCTGGGCGCATCCTGTGCTGGGTCTACCGCTTAGAAATGTGCAGACCTACGTGCTGGATCGTCACCTTCGCCCGGTTCCCAATGGCGCGCCCGGGGAGCTTTTTGTCGGCGGGGCCGGAGTCGCCAGAGGCTACTGGCGACGGCCCGAACTTACTGCCGATAGGTTTATTCCAGATTCCTTCAGCGGATCTGTTGGGGCTCGGCTTTATCGTACAGGTGACCTCGTTTGCAAGTTGCCCGATGGCCAGCTTAAGTTCCTTGGCCGCCTGGACGAGCAGGTGAAACTTCGCGGATACCGGATCGAACTGGGCGAGGTTGCGTCAGTGCTGAGAGAAATCGAGGGGGTGCGTGACGCGTTGGCCCTCGTACGCAACGACGATCAAAACCAGCCTCGACTCGTGGCATATATCGTACGCGAAGCGGGCGCGACTCTGGTCGCAGAGACTCTCAGAGTTAAGGTGCGGAAGATCCTGCCGGACTATATGGTGCCTTCTTTTTTCCAGATCCTCGACCAATTCCCCCTTACTCTGAACGGCAAGATTGATCGCCAGGAACTCCCCTACCCGGCTCGCGACCAGAACGGCGCCACCCAGGACTACGTAGCACCTCGAAGTGAAACGGAAAAGGTCATCACCGAAATCTGGCAACAGGTTCTCGGCGTGAGCAAGCTGGGAATCCATGACAACTTTTTCGATCTCGGTGGACATTCCCTTCTGATGGTTCAGGCTTACAACAGACTGCGCACGGCATTCCAACGCGAGATCTCAATGCTGGAGCTTTTTCGCAATCCAACCATTGCAAGCCTTTCGGAATATTTCAATGGAGTGCCCAGCAGCCGTCCAATGCTGGACAAAGCACATCAACGCGCCGGCAGGCGCATTGCGGCTGTAAGCCGCTCCAACAACTAAACATTCAGGAAACAGATATGAGTCAGTCAAAGCAGAGCGGTTCTTTGCCCGCAATTGCAGTCATCGGGATGTCCGGGCGCTTCCCCGGCGCCCGCAACGTTGATGAGTTCTGGCGCAATTTGTGTGAGGGCGTGGAAGCGATCTCACATTTCGAGCCATCTGAGTTGGAGATTAGTGGCGACGCTGCGGTCATTCATGACTCTCGCTACGTGAGTTGCAAAGCGATCCTTGAGGACGTTGAGCTCTTCGATGCATCTTTCTTCGGTTACACTCCACGCGAAGCCGAGCTTGCTGACCCGCAGCAGAGGCTGTTTCTGCAGTGTGCCTGGGAGGCATTGGAGAACGCGGGTTATGATCCGCAACGTTACACCGGGTCAATCGGCCTTTTCGGCGGCTCAAGTTTCAATCACTATCTGCTGGTCAACCTCTTATCCAACCGAGAACTGATTGACTCCAGTGGGTTCCTGCAAACTTCCATCCGCAACCGTACCGATCACCTGACGACCAACGTTGCCTATAAGCTGAATCTAAAAGGTCCCTGCGTCACGGTTCAAACTGCGTGCTCAACTTCACTGGTTGCGGCCCACATGGCCTCACAGAGCCTGTTGAACCACGAATGCGACATAGCACTGGCGGGAGGTTCTTCCCTCAGCCTGCCGCAGAAAGCAGGATATCTTTACCAGGAAGGCGGCATTCTTTCTCCCGATGGACACTGCCGCGCCTTTGACGCGAAAGCACAAGGCACGGTGACTGGAAGCGGTGTTGGCATCGTGGTCCTTAAGCGCCTTGAGGATGCACTGGCAGACAGAGACAATATCGACGCCGTAATCCTGGGATCGGCTATCGGCAATGACGGCTCGTCGAAGGTAGGTTACACAGCACCCAGCATTGATGGACAAGCCCAGGTAATTGCAGAAGCGCAGGCCGTCGCTGGAGTCGAAGCCGATTCCATTACTTACGTCGAAGCTCATGGCACCGGCACAAAGATGGGAGATCCCATCGAAGTTGCAGCGCTCCACCAGGTATTCAAAGAGAGAACTCAGCGCAAAGGCTTTTGCGCGCTTGGCTCAGTCAAAACCAACATTGGGCATCTTGATACAGCGGCTGGCGTTGCTGGGTTGATCAAAACCATCCTCAGCCTGAAACACAAATCAATACCGCCAAGCCTGAACTTTGAGCAGCCCAATCCAGAGATAGACTTTACCAACAGCCCCTTCTTTGTGAATACCAGCCTTCGAGCATGGAACTCACAAAAGCCTCGCCGGGCCGGCGTATCTTCGTTCGGGATTGGCGGAACAAACGCTCACCTCGTGTTACAAGAAGCGCCCGCGTTTGAGCCTGCGCAAACGAGCAGGCCTTACCAATTGCTTGTGCTTTCTGCCAGGACCAGCACTGCTCTTGAATCCGCCACAACCAACCTTGCGAGCGCAATCGAAGGCCATCCTGAGCTCAACATTGCGGATGTTGCCTTTACTCTGCAGGCAGGCAGGCGCGAATTTAATCATCGACGTGCAGTCGTCTGCCGTGACCGCGATGACGCACTTCAGGCATTGCGAACCCTTGATCCCCGTCGTGCGACGACCGGCTTCTATGAACCCAAGCGCCGGCCGGTTACTTTCATGTTTCCAGGGCAGGGCGCCCAGTACATCAACATGGCCAAAGGCTTGTACTCCACCGAGCCAGGTTTCCGTCGTCACCTAGATGACTGCGCCAATGAGTTGCAGAATTATAAGTCCGGCCTGGACATTCGTGATGTGCTCTTTCCCGCGAATGAGACCGACGCGTCTGCCGCCACTGCACGTTTGAATCAGACTGAAGTGACCCAGCCAGCTCTCTTTGTGATCGAGTACGCGCTGGCGCAACTGTGGATAGAGTGGGGTGTTCAGCCGGAAGTAATGATCGGTCACAGCATCGGTGAATACGTGGCCGCGTGCCTTGCGGGAGTTCTGTCTGTGCACGACGCTCTCATGTTGATAGCGACACGAGGACGGCTCATGCAGGCCTTGCCGGCGGGTGGCATGGTCGTGGTGCCTCTTTCCGAGGAGGACGTCAGGCCCATGCTGAAGGACGGGCTCTGCCTCGCAGCGGTCAACGGCCCCGCTTTTTGTGTAATCTCCGGTCCTACGGAGGCTATTCAAAAAGTGCAGGAGGAACTGACGGCAAAGGCCGTTGCATGCCGGCGTCTATCCACCTCTCATGCATTCCATTCAAGCATGATGGATCCGGTTCTCGAGTCCTTCGCCGGCGTGTGTCGCAAAGTAGACTTCGAGGCACCAAGAATTCCATATCTCTCGAACCTTTCAGGAACCTGGATCACAAAAGAGCAAGCAACGGATCCCGGTTACTGGGTACGCCACCTGCGCGAGACCGTCCGCTTTGCGGATGGAATCCGTGAGTTGGTAAAGGACCCCGATTCTGTTCTGCTTGAAGTAGGGCCGGGGCGCACTCTGGCCACCCTGGCACGCTGGAACCCGTATCGAGCGGCGGGCCAGGTTGTACTGAACTCGGTGAGGCATCCGGATGATCGCGTTGACGACCTTGCATTCCTTCTCACCACGATGGGTAAGCTATGGTTGGCGGGCGTTTCGGTGGATTGGGCTGGCTTTCATGCCGGCGAGCAGCGCCGACGTGTTCCACTCCCGACATATCCTTTTGAACCGCAACGCTACTGGATTGAGCCACGCAAAGAGACCCACGGACTTGCCACACCGTCAAAAACACAGAAGCGTGATTCCGTTACGGACTGGCTTTACTCGCCAGGTTGGAGGCGGATACCAGCACTATCCAGGCACTCTTCTGAGGAGAGCGGCCGATTCCTGATTTTCATGGACCAGCACCAGGTCGGTGAGCGTCTGATAGCAGCGCTCAAAGCTCGCGGATGCGAGGTGCTCAGCGTGACTCCGGGCGCGAATTTTGCCGGTGATGGACGCAACTTCAGCATTCGTCCCGGCGCCGCCGAAGACTATCAAGCCCTATTCAATGACTTGGAAACTTCCGGGCGTTTCCCCACAAAGATCGTACATCTCTGGAATCTTGTCAGAGCCGACGGGAGTCGAGAAACAGCCGGCAATGCTTTTGATCTCAGTTTCATGAGTCCCGTGTTTATTGCCCAGGCAATCGGCGCCTTGGGTGCGAAGGCTGGCTTCACGGAGCTTCTGCTGGTTTCGAACTTATTGTGCGAAGTCACTGGCAACCCCGTAGTCGCACCAGAGCGTGCGTTGCTCACCGGCCCTTGCCGGGTCATTCCTCAGGAATATGGAAACATCCGGTGCAGGCAAATTGATCTGGATGTGACTTTGAATCAGGATCCTGAAAATGAAGCCGTAAGCCGGCTTGAGGTGGAAATCATTTCCTCCCCGACAGATAGCATTGTTGCCCACCGGAACGGACATCGTTGGGTCCCTACCTACGAGGCCCTGCAGATGGATTCTTCCTCCAGCCCACTGCCAGTTCGCCCCAGAGGCACTTATCTGATTACGGGTGGCCTGGGCGGATTGGGTCTGGTCTTTGCCGAGCAACTCGCCGAAGCCGCTCAAGCTCGGCTCGTGCTGACCGCAAGGTCCAGTTTTCCGAAGCGCGAACATTGGGAGGAATGGCTGGAGGAACACAGCATTGATGATCCGGTCAGCGCGAAAATTCACAAGCTGCAGAGCCTGGAGAACATGGGCGCGAACTTGATGATCCTAAGCGCTGACGCGGCGGATGAGACCCAGATGAAGTCGGCCATCGAGGCAGCCCGCCGGACATTTGGTGCAATCAACGGCGTGATCCACGCCGCCGGTGTGCCGGGCGGCGGAGTGATCCAGCTAAAGACGCGAGAAAGCGCATGGCAGGTGATAGCGCCCAAAGTCAATGGGACAAAAGTACTGGCATCCCTGCTCCGCAATGAAGCTCTGGATTTCTTCGTTGCATGCTCCTCGCGCAGCTCAATTCTCGGCGGGTTCGGTCAAGCGGATTATTGTGCTGCTAACGCGTTTCTTGACGCTTTCGCTCATTCGAGCGGGACAGCAGGTTTGCCTTCTGTAATCTCCATCAACTGGGATGCCTGGCGCGATGTGGGCATGCTCGTAAACAAAGCCGCTCAGGCGGGGGTCGGGACATTGCTCCCAGCCAAAGAACCCATTGGCCATCCCCTGCTCGATACCCGCTCTGAGGAATCGGCACAGCGTGAAATCTTCACTACTACTTTCAGCCCCCTGACGCACTGGGTGCTCGATGAACATCGTATTGTCGGCAATGCAGTCATTCCCGGAGTTGCATATCTGGAAATGGCCCGCGCCGCAACCGAGAAGTATGCGGGGAACGCCAGCGTAGAAATTCGCGACGCCTTCTTCCTGGCTCCGTTGGGACTTCGCGATGACGAGAAGCGTGAGGTTCGTCTGCTCGTGGAACAGGAAAGCAATGGACATTCGTTCCGTGTCATCAGCAGGCCGGGGGAAGACTCCGGCGGTACTCAATGGCATGAATACGCGACCGGCAAGATAGCCTTTGTTCCTCCTTCGGCTCCGCGCCAACACGATCTTGCTGCCATTATGGAGCGCTGCAACCTGCGCCATGTGGTGCTTACGGATGACAGCAAACGGGACGAAGACCTGGGTCCACGCTGGCAGGCGCTCAAACGCGCATATGTTGGCGAAAACGAATTGCTGGCATTCCTGGAACTTCCTGATCAGTTTGCTCCCGAATTGCAGGAATTGAAATTGCACCCGTCGCTGCTCGATCGAGCTACCGGAACCGGCAAGGAGTTCCTGATCCGTGAAGGCGTTTACCTTCCAATGGGGTATCGCAGGCTTCGTATGAAGCGGCCTCTCGAGAGCAAGATCTGGGTCCATATCAGGTTCCGTGATAATCAGGATGACAAGCGACAGACCATCACCTTCGACATCGTATTTATGGATGAGCAAGGCGAAGAACTGCTCGACATTGAAGCGTTTTCACAAAAACGGATCAATGACATCACGGCACAGGTAAAAGTCTTTGCCAATCGAAGCTATCGCCGTAACAGCGAAGCGACCGAAGAAGCTCGAGGCCAGAGTTCTCTCGCGAACGTTTACAGCGAGGAACTGCAGCACGGCATAACACCGAAAGAAGGACGAGAGGCGCTGCGGCACATACTTTCTCTGAGAGGCGAGCAAAAACAAATCATCGTCTCTACCAGAGATCTGCAAGCATCCATTGGGGAGTCAGGAATGAACCGCCATCTCGCATCCGTGCTGGAGAAGGCCACCAAAACTGCGAGTGTACAGCCACTGCATGAGCGCCCGGAATTGGCGTCGTCTTTTGCGGCCGCCGATAACGACACTGAAAAAGGGATCGCGGAGGTCTGGCAGAACATTCTGGGGATTAAAGAGATTGGGGTGCACGACAACTTCTTCGACCTTGGCGGCGATTCGGTACAGGCCATCCAAATCATCGCCCAGATCAACCAGCTCGGATTTGACTTAACGCCACAGCAGCTCTTCCAGCACCAGACAATTGCGGATCTTGCGGCGATCGCCACGGCGTCAAAGGCAATCCATGCAGAACAGGGCTCCGTCACCGGGGAAGTACCTTTGACCCCGCCTCAGTTGTGTTTCCTGGAGCAGGAACAACCCTCGTCCCACCATCACAATCATGCGGTCTTGCTGGAAGCTGCTGCTGCAACTGATCCGCAACTGATAAGTCGCGCCGTCCAAGTCCTCATCGAACATCACGATGTCCTGAGGGCGCAGTTCGTTAGAGATGGGAATACTTGGCGACAGGAGATCGGTGCACCGAGAGTTTTAGAAAGTTTCAGCGTGGTAGAACTCGGGGGATTTAACGCGAGTGACCAGAACCGCGAATTCGACGCGGCAATCCAGAGGGTACAATCCAGCTTTAATCTCGAACAAGGTCCCCTTTTTCGGGCGGTGCTTTTCCAGTTTGGGGCAAACCGGCCGTCGCGCCTTTTGTTCTCGGCCCACATTCTTGTCGTTGATGGCACCTCGATGGGAATTCTTGTGGAAGACTTCCAGACGCTCTATCAGCAGCTCTCGGCCGGCTCCGAGCCCAAGCTTCCGGCCAAGACGACGTCTTACAAGCAATGGGCGGAAAGACTGCCTGGCTTTGCGGCTTCCTCAGAAGTGCTTGCTCAGGCCCGCTATTGGACATCCGCGTGTTACGCTGTCCCTCCACTCTCGGCCGATTTGGCCGGAGGCGAGAACAGCGTCGCGTCGGTCCAAACCACCACGGCCCGCTTGTCAGTCGACGAAACAAGCCATCTATTGCAGGATGTTACACGTGCTTATCGCACCCAACTGAATGAGACGCTGTTGTTCGCTCTATCCAGAACCCTGGCAGAGAATGCCGGCACAAATTCAATCCTGGTTGATGTGGAAGGAACCGGGCGGGACGAAGTTTTCGCCGACTCAAGCCTCACCCGTACGGTTGGGTCATTTACATCCGTAACACCCGCACTTCTTGAAATGCCACACCAAACCAGCCTGGCGGAAGCGATCAAAGCAGTCAAAGAACAAGTCAGAGGGATTCCCAATCCCGCAATAAGCTATGGACTGTTGCGATATCTTGCAGAGGATCCCATGATCGCTTCAGCCATAAGAGCGATCCCGCAGGCCAGCGTGCGATTCAATCATCTCGGCCAATTGGAATTGCCTGTCAGGCGGCAGGCCGCGTTCTGGCCCCTTCATGATGTGGTCGCGTATTCCACCAGTCCACGCGCTCACCGGCAATATTGGTTCGAAGTAACTACATCGGTGTTCCAGGGTGAACTCCATGTGGCATGGACGTTCAGCAGCGCGTTACATCGCCCGGACACAGTCGCAAGGCTGCTGGAGGGCTTCATGAATACTTTGCGTTCTCTGATTGCAAACGCAGAGACAGTTGATGCATCTGCGATGAGCCCTTCAGACTTCCCGCTGGCCCAACTGGATGAACAGAATCTTGAAAAACTGAAACATACTTTGGAAAACGGTCCTGCAGCGAATCAAATGAAATCTGGCATCGATGGGGAGCAGGCATTCGCCATTACGAAAACAACGAACGGAAATGGGCATCTACCAGGGAGCAACGTGAAAACAACACTCCTTCAACATCCCAGCGTTGCACAAGCTCTGGTGAGCAGAGACGATGATGGAACTGGCAAAGTAACTGCCTACGTAGTCTTGCGTCCGGAGTATCGCAAGCAATCCAAGCATGCAATGAAGTTCGGCCTCTTTTACTTCGCTGATAGCAATTCGCTCAGCGGTGGAAATAAATACCGGCTTTACATGGACGGGGCAAAATTTGCCGACCAGCATGGCTTCACGTCGATCTGGACACCGGAACGTCATTTCCATCCGAAAGGCGGCCTCTATCCGAACCCATCCGTACTCAGTTCCGCGCTGGCGACCATAACCGAACGCATTCATCTTCGCGCAGGGAGCGTGGTGATGCCCCTGCACAATCCTCTGCGGGTAGCGGAGGAATGGTCCATCGTGGACAACTTGTCCGGCGGGCGCGCCGGAATCTCCTTCGTTTCCGGATGGGTGCCCAACGATTTCGCGTTCTTCCCGGAACGCTATGCCAATAAGCGCGAAGAGATGTTTCGCGGTATTGAACAGGTTAGAAAACTTTGGCGAGGTGAGAAGATCACCACGCTAGACGGCGTGGGCAAGATCACGGAAATCGGCGTCTTCCCAAAGCCTATCCAGGCTGAACTGCCTATCTGGCTCACGTGCAGCAAAGGCGCCGAAATGTTCATCAAAGCCGGAGAGCACGGCTTCAACGTGCTCACCTCTCTGCAGGCGCAGAACATTGACGAGGTGACTTCCCATTTAGGAGTTTATCGCCAGGCAAGAGAGAAGGCAGGCTACGATCCGGATGGCGGCGAAGTAGTCATGATGAAGCACACCTTCCTCGGCAGCGATAAGCCGACCGTGGTGGAAAAAGTACGCGAGCCACTCACAAATTTCCTTCGCTCGCACATCGACCTGATCAAGACGTTCACCAGCAGCCATGAGATTGACGCCGGCCTCGACAAGAAGGAAGTGGTGGATTCCGTTGCTGCATTTGCTTTCGAGCGCTACTACCGGACTGCTTCATTGATCGGCACACCCCAGAGCTGCCGGCCGATGGTTGACCGCCTCAAAGCAATTGGCGTGACCGAGATTGCATCTCTGATTGACTTTGGCGTGGACGTAGACACGGCACTTTCAAGCCTCGTTCATCTGGACGCTCTGCGTCGGCTATGCGAGGGAACGGCGGTTGGCTGGAACGAAGACCAATGTGCGGCTCTCGCTCGTTATCTTGAAAAACACCTGACTGCTTCCGAGGTCCCAACGGCAATCCAAATTGTCGATGAACTCCCAGTCCAATCACCGCTGCAAACACACGCTGCAAGCCATGCATGAGGCGCTTAAAGTTTCGTCGTGCCGAATCGGGCTTATACCACCTGCACAATGAACAACGTTGAAGATATTTACACCTTGACTCCTCTCCAGGAAGGCATCCTGTTCCATATTCTGTACGCGCCGGGGAGCGGAGCTTATGTTGTCCATATCCGCTCCCGGGTCGAGGGTGATCTCAACGTTCCGGCTTTTCGGCGCGCCTGGCAGAAAATTATGTCGCGGCACGCAATGTTGCGTACGGCATTCTTGTGGGAGCACGTAGAAAAGCCGTTGCAGGTCGTTCACAGACAGGCTCCCATCCACTGGGAGGAATGTGACTGGCGCTCTCTGCCTGAACAGGAACAAGATTTACGGCTAAAAGACTATTTGCAGGCAGAGCATCGCACAGGATTCGATCCATCGACTGCCCCGCTATTTCGCCTGGCTCTGTTCCGCGTGCGAGATGACTGCTATGAATTTGTCTGGAACTACTCGCACCTTTTACTGGATGGCTGGTCGGTACACCTGATTTTTGACGAGGTATTCGCCTACTACCGGGCTTATTCGCGGAACCGCGATCTTAGGATTCCCCTGCAGCGGCCCTTCAGAGACTATATTGCGTGGCTGCAACAGCAGAACCCTGCCGGAGCTGAAAGCTTCTGGCGCAAACACCTTAGGGGCTTCTCCACTCCCACCAGCGTCAGTCTTGGCAGTTATCACGATCCAGTTGAAGAACGCAAAGACCATCAATATCTGGAACTCTCCGTCAAGCTGAGCAACGAAGACACCTCGCTTTTGGGTACTATCGCACGACGCCACCGCCTTACTTTGAATACTTTCGTCCAGGCAGCCTGGGGATGGCTTCTCGGCTATTACAACCGAACAGATGATGTGCTGTTTGGAGCAACAGTGGCGGGACGGCCCGTTCGTCTTCGAGGTTCTGATTTCATTACCGGAATGCTGGTCAATACTCTGCCCATGCGCATTCGCATCAGTCCAGATGAACGACTGCTGGACTGGCTGAATAAGGTGCAGACGGCGCAAGGCGAGATACAGGAATACGATTACACTCCACTACTTGAAGTAAAGGCGTTCAGTGAGCTGGACACCGCTTCATCTCTGTTTGAAAGTATGGTGATATTTGAAAACCATCCGGCCGGAGATGGTTTTCAGCTCGGCGACAAAATGCGCTTTGTCTCCGGCCATGTCTTCCAGAGTACAGGCTACCCATTGACTCTAATGTCTGAGCCCGGCGAACGGCTGTGGCTCAGGTTGATGTATGACGCCAATCGCTATCAACCGCCGGCCATACAAAAAACACTCGATCACTTGAGTACCCTCCTGGCTTCAATGGCGCGAAATCCCGAACAAAGAGTGGGTGAACTATCTGCGCTCACCCGCCGCGAACGGCAGCAATTATTGCTTGAATGGAACACGACCGACACAAATCAGGGACGTGATTCTCTTTTTCTTGACATGTTCCACGCGCAAGTGCAGCGCAACCCCGATTCCATCGCTGTCCAGTTTGGCGACCGATTCCTTACTTACGGCCAGCTGAATAGGCGCGCTAATCAGCTGGGACACTTTTTAGCCAAATGCGGAGTACAGCCCGAGGTGAAGGTTGCAATATGCATGGATCGCAGCCTGGAGATGGTTGTGGGCCTGCTGGGAGTTCTGAAGGCGGGAGGCGCGTACATTCCGCTGGATCCTCACTACCCTCCGGAGCGTCTGGCGTATGTTCTCGAAGATTCCGGCGCAGCACTGCTCTTGTCTGAGCGAGACTTACTGGGCCGGCTATCGTTCGGAAATATACAAACAATTTTGCTCGATGGCGAGTGGACAAAGATTGCGTTGGAAAGCTGTGACGATCCGTCGTCCATTGAAGTATTGCCGGACAGCCTCGCCTGCGTGATCTACACGTCGGGCTCGACGGGCCGTCCAAAGGGCGTACAGATCCCTCACTCTGCCTTGGCCAATTTCCTGTGCTCGATGGCAACTAAACCAGGGATGACCAGCGAAGACGTGTTGCTTGCCGTGACTACGCTTTCGTTTGACATTGCCGGTCTGGAACTTTATCTGCCTTTGAGCGTCGGGGCGCAGATAAGAATTGTGAGTCATGCCGATGCAGTCGACGGCAAACAGCTGCGTAAGGAGATTGATTCGGGTGTGACGGTCATGCAGGCGACTCCCGCAACATGGCTCCTGCTATTGGAATCAGGATGGGAGTGGAGCCCTGGCCTGAAGGTGCTTTGTGGCGGAGAGTCATTTCCGATCGAACTTGCGGAGAAGTTGGTTCAACGGGCTGGATCTCTGTGGAACATGTACGGGCCTACCGAGACCACAATCTGGTCCTTGCTGGAGCACATTGAGCGGGGGACTAAGAAAGTGTTGGTTGGCCGACCAATTGCCAACACAAAAGTCTACGTGCTCGACAAAAACATGGAGCCTTTACCGCCTGGAATTGCCGGAGAGCTCTACATCGGTGGCGCAGGTCTGGCTCGCGGATACCTGAACCGTAGTGACCTCACTGCGGAACGTTTTGTGCCTCATCCGTTCACTCTTCAAGCGGGCGAGCGGCTCTATCGCACCGGCGATCTGGCACGTTTTTCAGAAGAGGGGAAGATTGAAATCCTCGGCCGTGTTGATCAACAGGTTAAGATCAGGGGATTCCGCGTTGAACTTGGTGAGATTGAAGCCGCCCTGCACGCGAACGAACGCGTGGAGCGGGCAGCTGTAACTGTCTCGGAACATGGCGGAGGCAACAAGCGCCTGGTGGCCTACATAGTGCCGCGCTCCGAAATCGCGGTGGACCAATTAAGGGCGGCACTCCAGCAACGGCTGCCGGAATACATGGTTCCGGCCAACTTCGTGATGCTGCAGGAAATGCCGTTGACTGCAAACGGAAAGATCAATCGCAAGGCACTTCCAGCACCTCCATCCGACAGCCACGTGCATGAAGAACTTTACATTTCACCCCGCACCGATACGGAACGATCACTCGCTTCAATCTGGGCCGATACTTTGCACGTCGATCGTGTCGGCATCCACGATAACTTTTTTGCCCTGGGCGGCCATTCTCTACTGGCAACTCGTGCTGTTGCCCGCATACGTGACACCTTCAAAATGGATGTCCCGGTACGAGCTGTGTTTGAAGCACCGACAATTGCAAAGCTGGCCGGCCTGATTGATAACTCAAGAACAAGCCGGAAGCCATCCGACGCACCATCACCCGAATCAACCGCAACGGACTTACCCGCAATGCCATCTATGCAGCGCATGCAGCGCGATAGCGTCTTTGTTGCCGCTGACGAAGAATAGTTGCCGTTTTTGCCTTTCTATATTTTCAGGACCCAACCGTGAGCACCTCCACCATAGGAAGCAGCACAACCGCCCAAAACGGACTGAGGAAGGTATTTCGCTTTCCGGCGTCGTTTTCGCAGCGCCGGCTCTGGTTCCTCGAACAACTGGAACCCGGCAGCTCGTCTTATAACCTGCCTAGCGCTGTTCGTATTGAAGGACCACTTGATCGCAGTGCCCTTCAGCGAGCCATGAACGAAATGGTACGGCGTCACGAGTCCCTCCGCACCCGGTTTACCTCAATTCACGGTGAGCCTTACCAGGTGATCGAGCAATATCTCCAGCTTGAGATTCCAACAGCCGATCTCGGCAGAAATGGACTGGCCTCTGCGGCTGACTGCCGGGCGGACGTTGAGCTGATGCGCGTCATCAGCGCCGAAATTCGCAAGCCATTTGATTTGAAACGCGGGCCGCTACTCCGGCTGACGTTATTTCAGCTGGGAGAAGCTGATCACATTCTTTTGATGGTCATGCACCACATCATTTCCGATGCCTGGTCGATTGGCGTCCTCATGCGCGAGTTCTCCCTGCTGTACGGAGCATTCAGTGAAGGTTACTCGGCACAGCTTCAGGAATTGACCATTCAATATGCCGACTTCAGCGCATGGCAACAAAAGTGGTTAAGCGGACCTGTTCTGCAAAAGCAGCTTGGCTATTGGAAAAAGCAACTGGCGGATGTTCCTGCTCTGGAACTACCCACTGATTATCCCCGAACTGCATCGCCCGGAGATGCCGGCGCCTTTCTGCACTGGAATCTTTCTTCAAGTCTGACCGGTGCACTCAAGGAGTTGGCGCAATCTGAAGGCGCAACATTATTCATGACGCTTCTGGCAGCTTTTCAGCTATTGCTCTCGCGATATGCGGGCCAAGCCGATCTTGCAGTCGGAACCCCAATTGCAGGCCGACGCATGACCGAAACGGAAGCGCTGATAGGGTTCTTTGTTAACACATTGGTCATCCGTACTGATCTTTCCGGCGATCTGACTTTCCGCGAGTTGCTGAGGCGAGTGCGCGAAATCACCCTGGCAGCGTACTCACACCAGGACCTTCCGTTTGAAAGGCTTATTGAAGAGCTCAACCCACGCCGCGATTTCGGGCGCACACCGCTGTTTCAGGTAATGTTCGTTCTGCAAAACGCCAGCCAGCCGAAACTGCACCTTCGTGATTCAAAGCTATCCGCTTTTGACGTCGAAAACGGAGCTGCAACATTCGATCTGACATTGGTTGCTGCGGAGATTGATGGTGAGCTTCGCGGCATAGTCAATTACCGTACCGCCTTATTTAAAGAAAGCACCGTACGGCGGCTGCTTGCACACTGGAGCAATCTTCTCGCAACAATTGTTTCTCATCCGGACAGAGCTGGTTCCGGACTCTCCTTGATGAGCTGCGCTGAACGGCAACAGGTGCTGCAGGAGTGGAACAGCAACTCAGCACCCTACCCTCGGACAAGCGCACATCGCCTGTTCGATCTGCAGGCGGAGCGCACTCCAAAAGAGGCGGCCGTCATTTGGAGTGGAGGCAAGCTCACATACTCAGAGCTTCAAAGCCGCGTGTGGCAGATGGGCGCCTGTCTGCGCGACTTTGGGGCAGGCCCTGAAAAAAGAGTTGCTATCTGCGTTGAACCGGGCGAGCACCTCATTGCCGCGATACTCGGCACCCTGGCGGCGGGAGCTGCTTACGTCCCGCTCGATCCTGATTATCCAGCTGAGCGCCTGCGTTGGATCATGAATGAAACACACCCAGAAGTGGTGATCACTGAAAGCCAGTTTCGAGATAAATTCCTGCAATCGGGTGCGAGGCTCTTTTTCATAAATCAGGAATGGGACAGGATTGCGCAGCTTGAAGCGAAGCCGTTCAACACTCAGGTGGATCCGGCGAACCTCCTTTACGTCATCTATACGTCCGGATCAACCGGAAGGGCCAAAGGCGTAGCAATTGCTCAAGAGTCGCTGATCAGCCGCATTCATTTTCTTGCAAATGTATATGGAATGAAGCCGGGAGACAGGTGCCTGCAAATTCTGTCGCCCAGCTTTGACGCCTTTGGCGGAGGCATGTATGCAGCGTTATTTTCTGGCGGCGGTGTTGTCTTTCAGCCACCCGAAGTGATTCTTGATCCCGCAGGGCTGTTGAGTTCGATTGAGCAAGAGTTGATCACGCATCTGCGCATTCCTGTCGGTTATCTGAGGCAGTTCCTGCTGCACCTTGTGGAGAACCAAAAAACAGTACCGGATCACCTGCGGATAATCGTTACCGGTGGCGAAACCATTTCTCGGTCTGAGATGAGGGAGTGGCTGCAACGCTGTGCCCCTCATGTTCGTTTCATCCATGAATATGGACCCACAGAGACCACCATCACCGCAACTCTCTTCGAGGATGACCGTTCCGCCGTTAGCATCAGCCCACATCGCTTTGTGATTGGGAGACCTCACCCGAACACGCCGGTCTATGTTTTGACTGAAGGCATGGAGCCAGCCGGCGTGGGTGTCGCCGGAGAGCTTTACATCGGCGGAGTTGCCATTGCGCGTGGATATTTCGGCAATGGCCACATGACAGCGGAAAGGTTCGTTCCGAACCCATTCGCTTCTGAACCAGGAGCACGGCTCTACCGCACCGGCGACTGGGTGCGGTGGATGGAAGATGGCAGGCTCGAGTTTCTGGGACGGCGGGACGAACAGGTGAAGATCCATGGCTATCGCGTAGAACTCGGCGAGGTGGAAGCGGCGATGCGTGCGCACGAACGGGTGAAAGAGGCAGCCGCAGCTATTCGTGAGGATGGGAATGGGAATAAGTGTCTGGTCGGGTACGTTGTGCCGTCGCAGCGACCGTTGATTCCTGCCGACATTCGCAGCTATCTCCAAGAGATCCTACCTGACTATATGGTGCCCGCCGCATTCGTGGAGGTCGCGGAATTGCCTCTGATGCCGGGCGGCAAACTCGATCGCAAGGCCTTGCCTCAACCATCCTTCGAGTCAGAGAAGCCGACACGAACGTCACCGCGAGACCCCATTGAAGAAATACTCTGCGGTATCTGGGCGGATCTGCTGAAACGGGAATTCGTGAGCATTGAAGATAATTTCTTTGAAATTGGCGGGCACTCATTGCTTGCAACGCAGCTCATCTCCAGGGTGCGCCTGACGTTCGGAGTTGAACTGCCCTTACGAACCTTATTTGAAAGCCCAACCATTGCAGGACTGGCTCAACGCATTCAGGAAAGCAAGGAAAACAGTAAGGCCAGCGTTCTAGCGCCAATCCAGCCAGCAGATCGCAACAAAACGGTACCGCTCTCCTTTGCGCAACAGCGATTGTGGCTGCTGGATCAGTTGCAACCTTTCAGCCCAGCTTATAACATGCCGACCGCGCTACGTGTCCGCGGCAAGCTCGATATTGCAGCTTTTCACTCCGCCTTGAACCAGATTGTTCGCCGACATGAGGTACTCCGCACGAGCTTCCACGTGGTGCATGGCGAACCAGCTCAAATCATCTCAGATGAACTCCAGCTTCCCTTGCCGCTAACAGATTTGTCTGCATATGGCGCGGAGGAGCGAGAGTGCGAGGCTCTCCGCGTGGCGCAGGTAGAAGCTGCCCGTCCTTTCGACCTGGAACAAGGACCATTGATCCGTGGCCAACTTGTGCGACTGGCGGAAGAGGATCATTTGCTGTTGATTACCATGCATCACATCGTGAGCGACGGATGGTCCATGGGCATCATGGTGCGTGAGTTGGCGTCGCTCTATGGATCATGCTCTTCATCGCAATCTGCAACGTTGCCGGAACCGACGATCCAATATGCCGATTTCGCCGTCTGGCAACGTGCATGGCTGAAGGACCAGGCTCTTGACGAACAATTGGAATACTGGAGGAAACAGCTGGCCGACTTTCCGCTCCTTGAACTTTCCGCCGATCATCCGCGGCCGGCAGTGCGCAGCGAACGCGGTTCTGTCCTCACATGGAGCGTTGGAGCTGAGCTGAGCCGCAAACTTATTGCCCTGAGCCGAAGCCAGCACGCCACTCTCTTCATGACTCTGCTTTCGTCCTTTCAGTTATTACTCTCGCGTTACAGTGGCCAGAAAGACATTGCGGTTGGCACCCCTATTGCGGGTCGTCGCTGGGCAGAGACCGAAAATTTGATCGGATTCTTCGCCAATACCCTGGTTTTACGGGCTGACCTTTCCGGATCTCCCAATTTTGTCGAGTTGTTGCAGCGCGTGCGAAAAACCACGCTCGATGCATATTCCCGCCAGGACGTCCCGTTTGAAAAGCTGGTCGAGGTTCTTTCTCCTGTCCGCGATCTCAGTCGCACGCCGCTCTTCCAGGCAATGTTCATCCTGCAAAACGCGTCTCAACCGCACCTGGCACTTGGCGACGCTTCCGTTGAGCCGTTCAATGTGGATTCAAAGACTGCAAAGTTCGACCTGAGCATGGCGGTAGCGGAAAGTAGTTCAGGACTCCGCTTAGCGATCGAGTACAGCAGCGATCTTTTCGAACAAGATACTGTTCAGCGCATGGCGCAGCACTATGAAAACCTGCTCGCGGCCATCGTCGCGTCTCCTGAGAGGCCGGTTGCCGACTATGAAATGCTCTCTTGGGAAGAGTCCCGGCAATTGCTGGTGGACTGGAATGATACGGAACAACGCGCTTCCTCTTCCGCCTGCTTGCCGGAAATATTGGAACGGCAAGCTGCGCAAACCCCTGACGCTCTTGCCGTGAAGGATGGTGAAAACGAGCTTACGTATGGTGAACTGATCGAGCAGGCGCGAAAGATGGCTCGTTACCTGCGCGACCTTGGAGCGGGGCCGGAAGCACGCGTAGCGGTCTGCATGAAGCGTAGCACGCGGTTGGTTGCAACGCTGCTGGGTATTCTCGAAGCCGGTGCTGCTTATGTCCCGCTCGATCCAGCATATCCCCACGATCGCCTCCGATACATGCTTGACGACGCCCAGGCGCAGGTTCTGATCACCGAAGAGTCGTTTATCGGTAAAATTCCGCTATTTACAGGACAAACATTGCTGCTCGAGCAGCAATGGACAGAGATCCAGGCACAGAGCGCAGAGCCCCTCCCGACGGCAGTGGAACCCGACAACCTGGCATACGTGATCTATACTTCGGGCTCCACAGGCCGCCCAAAGGGCACCGCAATTTGCCATAGCAGCGTCTCCGCATTCCTGCACTGGGCGCATCAGGTCTTCTCCAGCGACGAATTGAAAACCGTTTTGGCCGCCACTTCGATCTGCTTTGATCTCTCAATATTTGAAATCTTCGCTCCTCTCGGTTGCGGAGGCTCAGTACTCATAGCAAAAGATGCTCTTGATTTTGCCTCGATGAAAGATGCAAATCGAGTAACGCTGATTAATACCGTTCCTTCGGCCATGCGGGAACTTTTGCGTATGAATGCTGTGCCCGGAACTGTGAGGGCCGTAAATCTGGCGGGTGAAGCGCTCCCAGCCAATCTTGTACAAGAAATTCACGCAAAGACACACTCGTCCCGCCTATTCAATCTCTACGGTCCTTCTGAAGACACAACTTATTCGACCTTCGCCTGCCTGCCGCGAAGCGAAACCATTTCAGTCGTACCTATCGGCAGGCCGATATCGAACACGCAGGGCTACGTCCTCGACAAGCTCATGCATCCCGTGCCCGTGGGAGTCGCGGGTGAACTATATCTGGGCGGCGCTGGACTGGCCCGCGGCTACCTGAACCGTCCTGATCTCACTGCGGAAAAGTTTGTGCCGGACCCATTTGCAGGCAAAACCGGGTCGCGTTTGTATCGAACTGGTGATCTGGTGAAGTATTTGCCAGACGGAAATCTGGTGTTTCTCGGGCGTATGGATCACCAGGTGAAAATTCGCGGGTTTCGCATTGAGCTGGGCGAGATTGAAACCGCGCTGGCGCGTCATCCGGCAATCCAGACAGCGGTCGCGCTGGCCTACGAACAGGCTTCCGGCGACCAGAGCCTGGCTGGGTACGTTGCGCTGCGACCGGGAAAGACAGTGAGCGATCAGGAATTGCGGGACAGCCTGAGACAGACGCTGCCCGAATACATGGTACCGTCGCAGCTGTTTGTGCTGGAAGAATTACCGCTTACGCTAAATGGCAAAGTGGATCGCAAACGTCTTCCCAGTCCCGGTAAAGAGAAAGCGGCGCCGAAGCAGAGCATTACTGCGCCTGTCACAAAGACAGAGGAGGCGTTGGCCTTGATCTGGGCTGAGGTTCTCTCGATTGAAAAGGTTGGGCTGGATAACAACTTCTTCGATCTGGGCGGCCATTCGCTGCTTGTGCCTCGTGTGCGCGCGGCCGTGAAAGAAAAGCTCGGCCGCGACGTTGCCATGGTCGACTTCTTCAGTTATCCCACCGTTCGTGGTCTGGCCCGCAGGCTGGAGCTCAGTAATGCAGATACCGAACCGAGCGCTCATGTTGAGGAGAGCCATGAGCGGGCCAGCAGGCAACACGATCATCTGCGTCGCAGACGAAAGGCGCAGCAACAGCCCGAAAAGGAGACCGCATAGCGGCGCAATCCGCCATGACAGATTCTCTCGACAGGATTGCTGTAGTTGGCATGGCCGGCCGCTACCCGGGCGCGCAGGACCTCCATCAATTCTGGCAAAACCTGAAGGAAGGAAAGGAGTGCATCAGCTTTTACACGGCTGAGGACCTCACTGAGGCCGG
>Ga0134126_10002226_pt1 | contig 24552 bp, 18 predicted proteins | sample KB31752_FD_96881 | JGI IMG/M metagenome (GOLD analysis project Ga0134126, IMG submission 96881) | Terrestrial soil microbial communities with excess Nitrogen fertilizer from Kellogg Biological Station, Michigan, USA - KB3-175-2 | ecosystem: Environmental > Terrestrial > Soil > Unclassified ... | reverse complement strand
GTACCGCCGGCCTGCGTGAAATTCCCGGTGACGTAAAGCTCGCCATTGTAAACCGCCATCGAACCCGCCTGACCCGCCAAGCCCGCGCCCAACGCCGACCAGGAACTGCCGTTCCATCTGGCGATGTTGCTGGCCATGATTCCTCCCGCATTGGTGAAATTGCCCGCCACATAAACGTCGCTCCCGAGCACAGCGATGGCATGAACCAGGGGCATGGAGCCCGGGCCGGTCACTCCTGTTCCCAATGGCCGCCAGTCGGTGCCGTCCCAGCGACCGATATGATTGACGAGCACGCCGCCGGCCACCGTGAACGCGCCACCGGCATACAGGTCCGTGCCGCTGGCCGCCAGTGCATAAACATAAGGATTAGGGGAGTTGGAGATGCCCGCTCCCAAAGCGGACCAACTGCGGCCATCCCATCGGGCCAGATTAAGAATGTTCGAGCCGCCCGCCTGCGTGAAGGCGCCACCCACATAAACATTGGTCCCGTTCACCGCGATCGCATTGACGTTTCCATCCACCCCCAACGGCCCAAAACGGTCATCCCAGTTCTCATCGCCTGCCACCGCCAATAATCGCACTGGCAAGACGACCATCGCCAGCAGCAGCAACTTTCGACTTTGGATTTCGGTCTTTGGACACTGGACAGTGGGTGCGTAGGTCATCTTAGGGTCTTTGTTCTGCTGTGGCGCAACCAAAACGGCGGATAGTGATTCAACGTGGTGGCTTCATGCGGAGAATTCCAAACGCGGCCTGTCCTGTCGAGCAGCATTTGAACTCGTCGCCACTTCATTACGCTAATTATGCCAGCCCGCGGTATTCCGTTGCGGCTGGCTGTGAATAACTATTTGCGGAAGGTGATGGACATAATCGCAGTGAAGTTTTTGAATGCGTTCACGCTTCGTGAGTTTTGCGCGAAGTGGTCCTTCCTCGCCCCAGGCTCGCAGCGCTCGTGTGAGCGACGTGCAGCAATAAATCCGCGGTATGTTCCAAGACTCAGTTGTTCCGATTTTCGGTCATGCCCGGGCGAAACAAATAACCATGTCCGCGAATGTTGCGTATCGTCAGCACAACCCTGAGATGAACCAGTCCTTCCCGCGTAGCAATCTCGGATCTGTGACTTCGTCGTTCAGGCACCGCGGACCAAACGGTGTCACCCGCCATGAAATCAATCCTCCTCAAACTGTCAGGTCGCGCAAGCGACCTTGCCGGTGTCGAACCCCTGATCGCTCTTTTTCTGGGAGCGGCGCTCCTTGCCGTATTTCTCTCTGCCGTCGGGCAATCCAAATCTCACGCCGACCCGTCGGCAAAGTCCAGCCTGCTCTGGACTCTCTACGGACGTTTCACCTGTCTCACCGGGGCATTGATGCCGGTGGTGCTGCTGATGGCAACGATTTCGGTCCTGCGCATCTACCTGCGTCAGGCGGTGTCGAATTTTCAACGCACGCACGGCCGTGTCACACGGGCAAATTATGACGCAGTGCGAACGATCTGGGGGGCGGAGCAGGAGCAGGGTGAATTGAAAGTTGAAATCTACACCGACGAGGAAATCACTGAACGCATCGAGTCCGAAGATCTGACCAAGCCCGCCGTTTTGCGGAAAAAGGTCGTGCGGCGTCCGGTCACCGCCAATCCGTTCATTGCGACACGCCACGACATCGTGTTGAAACGGAATGCGCGAAAGAAAGGCTCAGCTTACTACGGCGGTTATGAAACGACTTGTCGTTTTTCATGGCAATTGAACAATCCCGCCGCGACTCCGCAGAAATGCAATCTGGTATTTCCGCTGCCTGCCGCCCGCGCCATGTATGACGACCTGTCCGCCACGCTCAATGGCAGGGATGTGCTCCCGCAGATGCAACTCAAGGACGCGACGCTGACGCTGACGCGCGAGCTGCAACCGAACGAAACACTGGATTTCAAGATGGCCTTCAAGAGCCGTGGCGTGTCGTTCTGGTATTTTCAGGTACGGGAGGCGCGGGAGATCCGCGATTTCCTGTTGACGCTCACACTGCCAGACCTGCCGAAGACGAAGCTCAACTATCCCGGCGGCTGCATGACACCCACGGACGTTCAGCCGACCACCAACGCACCAGGCAGTGTACTGACTTTCCGTCTCGACCACGCCATTTCAAATCAGGGCATGGGCGTCGCGCTGCCGTCGATGCCGCAGCCGGGACAGGTTACGAACGCCGTGCTCGGAGAAACCGAGCGCGCCTGGTTGTTAATCTTTGCCATGATGGTCTTGACGCTGACCCTCACGCAAGTCGGGCACGCCATCTTGATCAGCATTCTATTCGGAGCAGCAACAGCGTTCGTTTACGGGTTGATGGGCGACTTCAGTGACCTGCTGTTTGGGTTTTTCGGAACGGCGGTGTTGATCCTGATTCCGTTGTTCCTGTTACTGGCAAAGCTCCTGACGCGAGTGGCAGGCGGTGGCGCCATCAAGGCGCTTGCTCTGCAATTCCTGATCATCGGGATTCTTTACCCGTGTGTGGCGGGATTGGACTCCGGCCGACAGACCCTTTATCTGGATCTCTGCGCCGCCGGCTTTCTCGCGTTCACGGCGTGGCTGCTCGCGACGCGCCAGCGAAATCGGCCCGCGAAGCGGACAAACGCGGTCGCCGCGATGCAGTCGGCATGAGCCCGGAAATAAACACGCACGCCTCTGGTGCATGGCGATCAGACGCGGCATTGCAGTACCGGTTGATCGGCGGCTGCGAGAATCCGTTATGTCCGGCTTTGGACAGACGTTGCCTTTGATTAAGGCAGGATGCGGTGACACTGGGTTTCATTCGCGGACTTGTGACCACGAGTGTACCGCGCTGGCGCGGCATGATGGTTGCTCGACAAACGGATATGCGGGTTGTCGCTTTATCTCTGTTGTTGATGTGCGCCATTGGTTGTGATCAATCAAAGCCTCAACCACCTGCCTCTAAAGCCGCAGCTTCCACCCCGGCACCTGCTCCGGCGCAAACCTCTCAACCAGTGACTCCGGTTGAAACGCCCGCTTCGACCGCACAGATCGAGGCCACGAAACCCTGTTTCCGCTGCGGTGGATCGGGAACGATTCATTGTGCGGCGCCCGGCTGCGAGGATGGACAGATTGAGTGTCCCGGTCCGTGTTTGAAACTGTCGAAAGGGGTGTGGGTACACATGCAGGTCGCAGGCCATAGCGCCGACGACGTGTGGCAAAAATTTCCGAAAAGCAGTGGAGGATGGGAGGCGTGGAACCAGAACCATGTCGGGGAGGTCATCGAGGTAAAAAATGGAGTGCCCGTAAATGTCGGCAAGTGTCCCGTCTGTAGCGGCAGCACGCGCGTGCAGTGCCCAACCTGCTTCGGCACCGGCAAGGCGGTATGCAATCTGTGTGGAGGGAAAAAGATGATTCCGGATTCCTGGACAGAATTCGACAACCCGACACAGAAAGTGAAACCGACAACGATCCAGTTGACGGACGGGCGCAGTCTGGTGGGCAGAATTCAGATGCGGCTCGGCTCCAAAATCTATGTCAGGACGGAGGACGGCAAACAAGTGGAAGTCAACACAGGCGAGATCGTATCTGAAAAGCCCGTTCGGTGACGGAAATGTTGCGGCAGGAGCTGAGTATTGGTCAGAAGCTCGGGCTGCAGCTAATTATTTGCCCGCAAATCGCAGGTTGCTGACAACGCCCTCGTCATGATTCCGATAACATCCCTGGTGAACTGTCCGCGATCCTCACTACAACGCCGGAGTTGAAGCCGGAGGATGCTGTATAGGAACCGGTCGTCCAAAGACGCCATGTCATTGAACCGGGAATGAAACCGGTCAGTGAGTTTGGCGTGCTGCTTCGCCCCACGGGCGAGTTCGACCAGCGTCATCCCAGTCGGAGTGGCGGCGTAACTCGACGAAAGGTCCAGATTTTTCCACTCAAGCATGCCGGGCAGGTTCGTTCGAGGCGGCCGACGGTCGCCGCTGCACCTCACGGGCTTTGCAATCATTTGAAGTGGATGCGAATCGTCTGGGTGAGCCGCCCGAACAATGACTGTTTCTTTGGTTTGGTCGCAGCTGTCGGCAGTGTCGCGCCCGGAAGCGGCTCGCACGGCGCGGAGCACGACGGACAAAACGCACGGATCTTCCCTCCGGCCAGCCGGAGCACATGCACGCACTCTTCGCAAAAAAGCTTATGACACTTGACGCATTTCAATGTTGCCCTGGTCCCGTGATGGTTGAGGCACGAGGCCGAACCGTCCGGCATGGTCGCGGACGGGGGAGGTTGCTGGACCTTCACCTCAGGAATCGGACTGTGCGGGGTCTCCTCGACGGGGTGCGAATGCAATTTCAACTCGGCGCTGCCCAGGCGCAGGACCTGGCCTGGCACCAGAGGAGCTTCATGGATTGCCTGACCGTCGATGTACGTCCCGTTCGTCGAGCCAAGATCGCGAACCAATACGGAGCTTCCGGACACGACTATTTCGCAGTGAAAACTTGAGACGGTGGCGTCGTGGACGCGGAAATCGTTGGTTGGATTGCGACCGAGGGTGTTGAACCCCGGTTCCAGTTCGAATGTGCCCGGGTGCGTCAGACCTGCCAACACAAGCTTGTTCATAAGCGTCACGCGGGCCGTGCAACAGTGTATTGTGCCCGCTGTTTATTGTCGAATGGTCGTCCGCTCACAAGGCTTTTGGGCAGCGCGTTTGGCTGTCATCAGGTTTTGGCCAGGTCACGCCGCGGAAACAACGGCGCGGGTTCGCCTATGGAATGGCCGGAGACCAATCCTCCCCAGGCCAGGCCGCTCATCTGGTCTGGCGAATGGCTCAGACCGAGTTGCGCGTAAATGTTCTCGGCCGCGGTCGGGATGAACGGCCACAGCAACACGGCAAGTATGCGGCACGTCTCTGCGAGCGTATAAAGGACCTGATTCAGCCGACCGGTTTTTGCCGGGTCCTTGGCCAGTTTGAATGGGGCTGTTTTGTCCACATATTGATTGGCCAGGGTCACGATCTCCCAGATACATTCCAGCGCCTCCTGCGGGTGGCTTTGGAGCAGTGACTTTTTCGTATCCCCAACGTGCAAAATGACGAATTCGCAGAATTCAGGTTCGTCGAAGCGATCCGGCACGACGCCGTTGCGATAACGCTTCAGCATCGAGAGCGATCTGTTGATCAGGTTGCCCAGGCCATTGGCCAGTTCGGCCGCGTACCGCGCCTGAAAACTCGAATCAGTCCAGTTGCCGTCCGGTCCAATATCCAGCTCGCGGACGACGTAGTAGCGAAACGCGTCCACACCCCATTCATCAATGACGGCAATCGGGTCCACGATGTTGCCGGTGGTCTTGCTTATTTTTTGACCATCCTTCTGCCACCATCCGTGAACAAGCAATTGCTTGGGCAAGGGAAGGCCCATCGCCTTGAGCATGATCGGCCAATAAACCGCGTGGAATTTCAAAATGTCCTTGCCGATGACGTGAATATCCGCAGGCCAGAGTTTGATTTCGGGTTTCGGGCTTCTGGCTTTTGTCCCCAGGGCGTCCCCCAGCGCGGGGTCATCGTGCGCGACGGGAACACTGATGTAATTCACGAGTGCATCGAACCAGACGTAGGTGACAAAATGGGAATCGAACGGCAGCGGAACGCCCCAGTTAAGTCGAGCCAGCGGACGGGTGATGCAAAGGTCCTCGAGTTCGTGGTTCTTCAGGAAGCCGAGCACTTCGTTGCGGCGGGAGGCGGGTTGGACGAAGTCGGGGTTGGATTCGAGGTAGTCAATCAGCCATCGTTGTTCGGCCCGGAGTTTGAAATAGTAGTTGTCTTCAACCAGTTCGGTCACCTCGCCGTAAGCAGGATCAAAGCTCCCGTCCGGGCGTCGGTCCTTGTCGGTCAAAAACGTCTCTTCTTTCAGCGAATAGAAGCCCCGGTATTGCGCTTTGTAAAAGTGGCCTGCCAGGTGCAGTTTCGTCAGGATTGCCCGGACGACCTCTTTGTGGCGCGGTTCCGAGGTGCGGATGAAGTCATCGTTGGAAAGGTTCAGCTTTTTGGCAAACTCCTTCCAGACCATCGCCAGTCCGTCGCAGTATTCCTGTGGTTGTTTCCCGTTTTCTGACGCGGCCTGCTGGACCTTCTGACCGTGCTCGTCGAGTCCCGTCAGAAAAAAAACGTCTTCGCCCAGGCTGCGCCGGGCGCGGGCGATCACGTCTGTGACGACCTTTTCATAGGCGTGGCCGAGGTGCGGCTCACCGTTCAGGTAATCAATTGCCGTCGTGATGTAAAACCGTTTGATCACGCGCCTACTTTGTCGGACGTGATCGTTCTTTGCAACCATCGTGATCGGTCTGGGCCGGCAACAGGAATGAGCAACGATCCAAAAACAGCAGTGGAACGCTCTACATCACCGCAAGGCTTCCCACGATGGCGGCCAGCAACCAGATCAGCGCCACTGCTTGCGTCCGGCTCAGACCGCGCCGGGTGAGCCGGTGCGAGAGATGATTGTTGTCGCCGACATAGAACGGCCTGCCCAACCGCCAGCGTAGCAATACAACCCTCCGCCGACCACCGAGAGGCACCGCCAGAACGAGCAGTGGTTTCAAAACGGCCAGCGCCTGGGGATGCTTTTGTGAGTAAAAGTGGGGCAGGATGGCAACAACGGCCAGCAGGTAACCGATCAGATGACTGCCCGAGTCGCCGAGGAAGGCGGTGGCTCTCGGGAAGTTGTAAGGTAGAAAGCCCAGCAAGGCACCCGCACAGACCAGCGCAATCAGCGCGACAAGATATTGTTGCGCGGTGGCGGTAATGATTCCAAAGCACAACGCGCTGATCGCGCCCAATCCCGCGCAAAGGCCGTTCATGTTGTCCATGAAGTTGAACGCGTTGATGACAATCAGGATCCAGAGCACGGTGATGGCGTAGCTGAAGACGAGGCTGTGAACGAACAAGGTGACACGGGCGCCGGATGCGGCGACGAGCAGCGCAAAGCATAACTGGCCGCTGAATTTCACCGCGGGCCGCAACTCATGTTTATCGTCCCACGCGCCCAACGCGGTCATGCCGAGCGCTCCAAACGCGATCGCAGAAAGCTCAAGAAAACGCTTCCGCAGGCCATACTGGAGATCGGCCGTGTGCGACCCAAACACACCGAGTTTGACGGCCATCGCTCCAAGCGCGAGGGCGATCAGCAATCCGGTCAGCACTGCGGGGCCGCCCGCAAGTGGCACGGGGGAATCGTGAATTTTACGGTGTCCGGGGTCATCCACCAGGTCCGCGCGCAGACACACGCTTCGCCAGAAGGGCAGCGAGGCGAGCGTGATGAAGAACCCGCCGGCAAACGCGAGCAGATAGACGTTGAACGGAAACCTCATGGTTTGCCTGGGGCAGGAAGCGTCGTGAAATCAGGAGACTCGCACGCGTGGCCGGGACGATCCTGTATGTTCCCGACGCCTGCCGGATCAGTGACTCGATCCTGCCTTCAATTGCTTGAGTCGTTCGGAAACTTCCGCCGCTTCTTTGTGGGCGTCCGGCGGGACATATTTCAAATACAATTCGTAGTTCTTGACAGCGGCGGCCACGTCCTTGCGCCGGGATGCAATTTCGCCCAGCCCATAGTAAACGCGATACAGCGTGGGAACCAGCCTTTGCAGCGTTTCGTAATCGCGTTGGGCCGCGTCCAGTTGATCGCTCTGCAAATTGGCAATGGCGCGATTCATCAGCGCGATGCGGTTGTCGGGCTGTAGTTTGAGGAGCTGGTTGAGCGGGGCCACAGCATCTTTGTAAGCCTTCGTTTGAATGCAAATGGCGCCCCGGTCGAGCAGCGCTTGCGGGTTATCGGGCTCCTTTTTCAGCACCGCGCTGACGGCGTTGCTGGCTTCATCATAGTCTTTGAGCTGCATGCACACGTAGGCCTTGTTCAGCAGTGCGGCTGTGTTGCCAGGGTCCAGCTTCAGGCTCTCCTCCAGCGTCGAGAGCGCGTTGGTCAGACGATTGGCCTGTACATACATCTGGAAGAGCGCATCCGACAGCCCGGAGTTTCGCGGGTGTTGCCGGCGGGCATCGAGCAGTATTTTTTCCGCGGTCGCCGCGTCGCCTTTGTTAAAATGGGCCGTGGATTCCAACCGGGCAAGTTCCACAAGATTGGTGGAATTCAGCGGGCGCGAAGTCTGGCGGGAACGGATTTCACCAACTGTCTCCAACGTCTTGTCGGGGATGCCGCCAGCAAGAAACACGCCGGCCAGCAGAAAGCGCGCGTCCAGATTGTCCGGGTCGAGTTGAAGGACGCGCATCAATTGCAAGGCTGACTGGCGGAAAAGGCTTTGCGAGGCAAAAGTCTGGGCGAGACGGAAACATACTTCAGGATCGTCGATCGGACCGTTTGCGGCGAGCAGCGAGTTCCAGTCCCGATACCTTCCAACCCTCTCTTCGAGATTGCCTTTGGCCTTTGCCGGGGCGGTCGCACCCGTGCGAAGCGTCTGGTTGAAATCAGAATTGATTTCAACCGCCACGTTCTGCGGGTTCAGTCTTCGCGCGCGCGCGAATGCCCGCGACGCGTCGTCGATGCGGCCAAGTTTTTGCAGATCGACGCCCCACCAGTTCAGGGCGCGTGAGTACCAGCGGCCAACGGCGCGGGCATCGCCAATCTCACGACCGATCAGTGCGGTCACCCGGTCGAGTATGGGGCCGGCTTCGTTCCAGAATCGCTGGTTCTCGGCCACTGTCTGTTCGGACAGCCGGGGAGGGGCAATTGCGTTGGTGGCGTAGGGCACAAGGCGGTAAACCATTCCATGCGGCTCCAGATAGAGTGGCTCAAAGTAATATCCGAAACTCGGGTTGAGGTAATAAGTTTCGTTGCTTTTCGCCATGCCGCTCATTTCGTAAATCAGAAACACCGGATCAACCTGGGCCAGCGGCGCCACCGTTGCCGGGAGGGCGGGCCAGCGTTCCGGAAAACGCCTGTGCAGCGACTCCTGATAAGGCGTGTAGCGCAGGAGTCGCGTGTCCGTCAGAATGGGATCAGGTTTGCCTTCGACGTGAGGCAGATTGCCCTGCACCAGTGCAAGAACGTAAGGGTCGTCGGAGAGTGCGATAAAATCCGGTTTGGGCAGTCCGAGGGTCGCGAGGCGCGCGAAGTCGCGGAGCAGCGATCCGTCCGTTGCGCGAATTGCCCCCAGGTTTTTGTACACAAGACCGACCGGTGTTCCGATCGCCGCCAGCCAGATTGCGCCGGTGACCGCGCGGTTGCAGAGCCTGGTTGCGGCGGAAACTTTCGTCCACGATTTCGCCGTTTCCTGTCCGAAGACCAACAGGAAATACCCGGCAAAGTAACCGAGGCAAAGCGCGCCCAGATAATAGAACGTCAAAAAGGGGACGGTACTCAGGGGGTCGTCCGTTTGTTGGAGCAGTTGCTCCATCAACATGCGAGGCCCGAAAGGCGCGTCGAACGCCACCCAGATTCCCGCGACCAGCAGAATGGTATGCACGACGCGGAATAAAAAAGTTGTAATCATGCCGCCCGTGGGGCTGGTTTCACCGAAGGTCGAGGGCCAGCGGATTCCGATCAGCAAAAGGGGCAGCAACGAAGTCAATCCGGCGATAAGGATGAGGTATCTGGGAAAACCCAACAATGCGCCCTTCTGCGAAGTGAGTTCGTAGCGGAGCGACTGCCAGAAGCCCGCTCCGGCCTGATCACCAAAGGCGTTGATCAACGGTGGCAACAGATAAAGCGTCAGGCCGGCCGTTCCCCAGCCAAACATTTTTGTCACGAAGCGAAATTCAACAAAGCTCAGACCCTTCATCCAGATCAACGCGGCCAGGTAAACCGGAAAAAATCCAACCATGGCGTAGTTGTTCGTGATGGCGATGCCATAGACCAGCGCCGACCGCGTCAGCCAGCATTCGCATTGATCGATGCGGTATTCGAGCAGGCACCGGACGACATACGCGAAGAGGAGGAGATCGAACATTTCGCCGGTCGCCGCCGTCGCGTGTTCCCAGAAGGTCAGCTGCAATCCGCACGCCATGACGGCGAACACGGGAGGCACCCACGCCGCGGGAATGCTCAACAGCGACGATTTGCTTCGTTCGCGCTGTCGCTGCTCCCGCGTGCGGTCATGAGGCAACAGCGCAACCGATCGCCCCAGCAAACCGAGAGTCAGGGCCGCGCAAAGAGCGGTGAACACATTCAATGCGATCGGTTGCCCGGCGACCGGCAACCAGCGAAACGGCAGAAGCACGAGAAAGCGAAGCGGTTGACCGATCGGCGGCACCAGCTCCCTGCTGGACACGTTGGATATCACGGGCAGGCTGGACAAGGAGACCCACCGATTGAGCGTCAACACATAAACAATCAGCGCGGCCGCCGTTATCAGCCACGGAAGCCGTGATTGGACAAAGCCCGACCGTTCCTGGTTTTCCATAGAATTGAGCTGGCCAGAGTTGAAACCATGCGCCGCTGCTTGGCAAGGCTAGTTTGCCGCCGACCGCGCGGTTTTGGCCCGTAAGTCCGCCACGCATTCGATATGTTGCGTCTGGGGAAACATGTCCAGCGGAACGACTCTTACCAGTTCATAGACCCCGTCCGCACAGAGAACGTTCAAGTCGCGCGCCAGGGTCGCCGGGTGGCACGACACATAAATTATCTGAAGTGGCCGCGCCTGCCGGAGCCGCTCCAGGCTCGCCGCCGCGCAACCCACGCGTGGCGGGTCAATAATCACAGCGGTCGTTTCCGGAGAAAAACGCCGCGACCATGCCGGCAGAAACTCCGCGAAGTCCGCCGCGAAAAACTCGCCGTTGCGGCGGTTGCGGTTCGCGGCGTTGCGCCGCGCCGCCTGGACCGCCGGCGGGTCGATTTCAACCCCGACGAACGCCTCGACGAGATCCGCCACTTCCACGCAAAAAAAGCCGACCCCGCAATAGGCGTCCAGGAGCTGTCGGGCGCCTCCGTCGCGAATGCGCTCCCGCACGGTCTCGACAAGTTTCGGCAGCAAAAACAAATTGTTCTGGAAAAAAGAATCGCGCGGGACATCCCATCCGTCGGGCGCAACCCGTAACACGACTTTGATACCGCCTTTGGGCGGGGGCGCGGCCCGCACCCGGCCTATTTGTTCGTTGAGCGCCGGCTCGGCGATTAGGCATTCCTCAACATCCACAACGAGACGGTTGTCGTGGCGGATGAATCCGATGTTCAATCCCTGTTTCACCTTGTCCCACTGGCTGCGAATCATGATGCGGTTGCGATAGCCGTAGGGTTGCGGACACGGGATGACCGGTTCAACGGTAGATTCGGAAAATCCGCCGATGCGCTCAAACACGTCGGTGATTTGTTTGTGTTTCAGCCGAAGCTGCGCCGGGTAATCAATGTGCTGATACTGGCAACCGCCACAATCGCCGAAATAACGGCACTGCGCCGTGACGCGTTCGGGCGCGGGCTTCAATACCCCGAGCAGTTTCGCCCGGGCAAACGTCTTCCGTACCTCCCTTATCTCGACCTCGACGGACTCGCCGGGAAGTACGAATGGCACGAAGATGACAAAATCATCCGCACGCGCGACGCCCTCGCCGCCGAAGGCGATGTCCTCGATGACGACGGAAAGTTTGGCGCCAACCGACAAACGTCGCGGCCTCTCAAGTTCGGCACTCATATCGCATCATTGAAAACGCGGCGAGGGGGATGGGAATCGCAAAGGCTCTCCGTGGACAGAACGGATGACGGCAGAGTCCGGGTTGACGTGGGACGGAGTTATTTGCCGTGCGGCACGCGGTCGTAATGTTCGCGCAACACGTCTTCGCCAAAATCGTGCTCAAAATCGCGCCAGACGGCGTGAATGTGGTTCGCGTCATTTTGGGTGTTGTCGTATTCCAACAGGAATGTCGGCCCCTGCACCCGGTAGTAATGGCCTTGCTTCGGTTCGATGCTGCCCGCCCACGCGAAAAAAAGCTTCCGCCTTCCGGCCTTCTCGATCTTTTTCAGGTCCTGGTCCGCGAGCTCCGGACGATAGCGGCCGACGTATTCTTCGATGACCCGCCAGAGCAGTTCGTTTTGCGCCTTGTTCAGTTTTGCGGCGGAAATGCCCATGGGCGTCAACTCGTGCGCCTTCCGGTCGTTGCCCGTGATGATTTCTCGCGGCGCCGTGTTCGTGTAGAGGGCCTGCCCTGTTTGTTCCGCGCTCAAGGACTTGACCAGTTGCCGCGCCAGGTCCTCTTCCGCGCCGAGCACGCGCAATCCTTTGCGCGGTCCTTCCCGGACTTCGCCGGGATTTGAGCCAAGGAAGGACGGCGTGACGGAAATCTCACTGCCATCAACGATCATGAAGTTGAGCGAGAGGTGGTGCCCTTCAACCCGCCAACCCCAGGTGCCGTTCGCGTCCGGCTTGCCGAAAATCGTCACGAAATAACGCTCCGGGTCGCGGACCGGGCCTTTGCCCTGCTCGAGGTCGCGCAGCACCTGCTCCAGACTCATGATCGTCGAGACTTTCACATAACCGCGATGGCTCAACGCCGTGCTCAACAGCGCGTGCGCGAGGTGCTTTTGTTCCGGCGCCATTTCCTTGAATGGAAGTCCGTTGCGCTCGCGCGGAATAAAATGCCAGTTGAACCGCTCCTTGTCGTCCAACGGGTAAATGATTTTGGCCGCCTGTTCGGAGGTGAGCGTCGCCAGGAGATTGTTCGCCGCCACGGTCATTTCCCCGACGACGACGCGGGTGTCATCAGCCGGATGCGCCCGGGCGGAATAGCCGGCCAGGTGCAGCAAAAAGACAGGAATCAGGAGGCAGCGCGTGGTTTTCATGACGCCACGACAATGCAACCTGCGCAGAAAGGCAAACCGAAAATGAATTGCGGCACGGATTTTGAAGTTTGAAATTCCAAATTGGCGTCCTTTCACTACTGTTGCGCCTGTGAAGGTCCTTTTTATTGGTGACATCGTGGGGCAACCCGGGCGCAACGCCGTCGGGAAATTGCTGCCCGGACTCCGCGAACACCACGCGCTCGATTTCGTCATCGCCAACGGCGAGAATTCCGCCGGTGGCTCGGGCATCACGCCAAAGACCGCGGATGAAATCTTTTCCGCGGGCGTGGACGTGATTACCAGCGGCGACCATCTCTGGGACCAGAAGGAAGTCGGCGCACTGCTCGAAAACGAAAAGCGTTTTCTCCGACCCCTCAACTATCCGCCTGGCACGCCGGGGCAGGGGAGCGCGGTGTTTGAAATTCAAAATTCAAAATCAAAAACTCAAAACCCGGTTCAGATTGCGGTGCTGAACCTTCAAGGGCGCACGTTCATGCCGGCGCTGGAGAATCCGTTTTTGTCGGGCCGCGAGGAAGTCGAACGCCTGCGGCGGCGGACAAACATCATCTTCGTGGATTTTCATGCCGAGGCGACCTCGGAAAAGATTGCCTTCGCGCGAATGCTGGACGGGCAGGTGAGCGCGGTGGTGGGCACGCACACGCACGTGCAGACGGCGGACGAACAGATTTTTCCGGGTGGCACCGCCTTCCTCTGCGACGCCGGCTTTACCGGCCCGCACGAGAGTGTGCTGGGCCGTGAGATCGACCCGGTCATCAAACGCTTTTTGACGAATCAACCGCAGCGATTTGAAGTGGCGAAGGAACGGGTTCTGTTGCAGGGCGTGGTGGTGGAAGTTGATGAAGCCAGCGGCAAAGCGGTCAGGATTCAGAGCATCTCAGAAACACTATAGAGCGAACAAGCGGTCAGGCCTTTATCCGGTCGGCAAACTCTTGGATGTTCGCATACCTAAAAACTTGTCCTCGCGATTCCAGTGCCGGGGTAAAAAGATCGATGAAGCGTTGTTTTACAATATCGCTTGGATCACACAGATGCAGTTCACGAAGGCAATTGCCCCGGGCACTACGGAGGCGAACCACTTCAGCGAGCAAAGCTTTGGCTAACAAATCAGTTTCTGGCAACGAATATCCTAAGATCACGAGACTCTTACATTGTTCGAGTCGAAGCCGAGCCTCTCGCCAGAATCTTTTGTAAGGATTTTTGTGAATCGGCTTGTTCCAACCTGGCGCAAGTATCGAGATTTTTTCAAATGAAGGATTGCGATTCTTGGTTCGGACGACGTATGGACGCGGCTTCAATCGAATGGTCTTATTATTGTAAAGAGTCCAATTGACGCTGCCGTGTAATTTCAAGAGTTGAATTTTGCTTTGTCCGCCGCGTTTATTTGCTTTATGACTCTTGAGCCAACGACGAGACCAATCACCTCTTTTGCCGCCCGTAGTCACACCATATCCAGTGACCGGATTCCAAAGCTTTGCGGACTCAAACGACTCTTCAATCACGAGGTCGTAATTGAAGGTCAAGATAGAATCCCTATCCGACAAAATGCGAAGAATCATCGAGTGAAGCTTGCTTTCGTACGGTCGAACAGGCGTTTGGGTCGTGTCACACGTCGTGTGTATATAAACTCGGCGGATAAGTTCTTCCAAGTCGTCTTGTCGACGTTTCCAATCTTTTGGCTGGTTAACAGATTTTGCAAATCGTCCAATAATAGCGCGAGTTTCAATGTCGCGATAATATCCTTCAAGGCTGATGTTGCTCGTTCTCCGATAAAGCTCCTAAACATCCTTCAATACACGTTTTGCCAACAGGGGCGTTCCATGTCCTTTGATTCTACCGATGAGGTCAAAAAAATCTGTATCCAGGGGTGGGGGCTGATCGGGATTGGCGGACAGAGCGCCTCTTGTTGCACCAGCCCCAAAGACTAACACAACAGGATGTCGAAATTTCCGTATTTTCTCCGCTTTCAATCTGTGAGTTAATGAATTGGAAATTGGATGAGCAAGCAAACCAAATCACAATGGGACTTCGGCGAGTTGTTTCCGACGGAACAGACCCGACGTGTGTTGTCGGTCAGCGAATTGACAGCGCAGGTCAAGCAGTTGCTGGAGAAACAGGTCGGTTCAATCTGGGTCACGGGCGAGGTCACAAATCTTCGCGCTCAAAGTTCCGGGCACATTTATTTCACGCTCAAGGACGCGGCGTCGCAGTTGAGCTGCGTTCTGTTTAGCCGCGAAAAGGTCCCGCACCGCCATCTGCTGGCAGACGGGCAAAAAGTTTTGCTGCAAGGCGACGTGACGGTCTATGAGGCGCGCGGGCAATACCAGCTCATCGTGCGCGCGGTGGAGTTGCAGGGTGTTGGAGCATTGCAAATCGCATTCGAGAAACTCAAACAGAAGCTTGCGGCGGAAGGGCTGTTCGAGACCGAAAGGAAACGTCGGCTACCAAAATATCCGCAACGCATCGGGCTGATCACATCGCCGACGGGCGCTGCGATTCGCGACGTGTTGCATGTCGTGCAGCGGCGAAATCCGGCGTTGGAAATCGTTCTCGCGCCATGCCGGGTGCAAGGCGACGGCGCGGCGGAGGAAATTGCCGAAGCGATCCGGCTGTTGAACGAATTCAGAATCCAGAACCCGGAACCCAGAATTGATTTGATTCTGGTTACGCGCGGCGGCGGGAGCCTGGAGGATTTATGGGCGTTCAACGAGGAGGTTGTCGCCCGCGCGATTTTTGAATCGGCGATTCCCGTCGTGTCTGCGGTCGGACACGAAATTGATTTTACCATCGGTGATTTTGTCGCGGACGTGCGGGCCGCCACGCCCAGTGCCGCGGCGGAAATCATTACTGAAGGCGTGTTTGCCAGCCGCGACTTCGTTGAGGAAGCGCGGGGTGTGATGGCACAGCGTGTCCGGCGTCGGCTGGACCGCGAGCGGGAAGATCTCGAACAACTGACGCTGCGGGTTGCGCGAGCGCATCCCCGGCGGCGCCTGAACGAGAAGCTGCAGTTGCTCGACGATTTGCAGTCGGCCCTGCTGCGTGCCGGGAAGTTTCGCTGGCGCGAACGGGCGACGTCCTGGCAGACCGCGCGGCAGAGACTTGCGCGAGTTCGACCCGCTCAATTGCTTTTGCATCGCCGCGAGACCTTGCGCGACCTGCGGAACCGGCTGGAGGAGCGGTGCCGGAACGGTTTCAAAAACGTGCGGCATCGGCTCTCGACGGTGGAAGCGCGCCTGCGCCTGCTTTCGCCAGCAAACGTTCTGGAGCGCGGATATTCCATCACGACCAATGCCGCGACCGGCAAAGTGATTCGTGACGCGGCCGAGGCAAGGCGTGGCCAGCGGTTGAAGACGCGATTGAAAAGAGGAGAAATTCACAGCGTCGTCGAGGAATAACGCGCGGAGGCGCAGCGCATCTCCAGATTGCGCGGCGTTATCGGCGGCAACAAGGCGCAGCAAAACCGGACACCCGACTGTTTTTATTCCGACGAAACCCGGCGAATCAACTTGACGTCGTCGCGGGGTTGCAGAGTTACTAGATTGCAGAGTGAAAACGCCAGCCAGGCCGCAGTCCGCGTTGCTTGAAGTGCGGGAGGTTTCGAAAAGCTTCGGCACATTGCGCGCCGTGGATGGTGTATCATTTCACGTGAATGCAGGCGAGTGCCTCGCGTTGCTCGGACCGAATGGCGCGGGCAAGACCACCACGCTTTCCATCGTTACAGGTCTCATTACGCCGGACCGGGGCGAAGTGTTGATCGAAGGGCGCAGGCTGGCGGGTGACACCGACGCGATCAAGAGCCGGATGGGGCTGGTGCCGCAGGAACTGGCTTTGTTTGAGGATTTGAGCGCAAGCGACAACCTGCGGTTCTTCGGTGCGCTCTACAATCTGGAAGCGGTGACGCTCAAGCAGCGCATGGCGGCGGCGCTGGATCTGGTTGGCCTTGGCGATCGCGGACAGGACAAGGTGAAAACGTTCAGCGGCGGCATGAAGCGGCGATTGAACCTCGCGTGCGCTTTGCTGCACGATCCACAACTGTTGTTGTTGGACGAACCGACCGTGGGTGTTGATCCACAGAGCCGCAACGCCATCTTCGATAACATCGCCGCCCTGCGCGCCCGCGGCAAGACGGTGCTGTATACGACGCATTACATGGAGGAGGTGGAACGGTTGTGCGACCGGGTCGTGATTATCGACAGCGGCAAGGTCATTGCCGATGACACGGTGACGGGCTTGAAAAACCGCGCGACCAGGGCCTGCCATTTGAAAATCGAACTCGCGAACCCGGACGGCGCTACGTGGCTCGATGAATTGAAAACCCTCGCGGGAGTACGCTCCGCGGGTTTGAATGCAAATGAACTGGTGGTGGCGCTCGACGAACTGGCGACCAGCGCTCCGACGGTCCTGAGCTTTCTGACACAGCGGCGGCAGGCGTTCGTGCACCTGCAAAGCGAGCGTCCCAACCTGGAATCCGTCTTTCTCGAACTGACCGGGCATAACCTCCGCGACAAATGAACTGGCGCGCTTTTTTCGCTCTCATTCGCAAAGACCTCACGCTGCATTTCAACAACCGCCGCGCGGTGATCATCACCATCGCCGTGCCGATTGTCATCGCCTCGTTTTTTGGATTTATCATGGGCGGCGCCAGCGGTGAACATAAAAACACCGGCGTGTCGGTGGACGTCGTTGATCTGGATCGCGGCGCGGCCACCCGGGAGATCACCACCAATCTTTTGAATGACGCGAATCTCAGAGTCGGCGTGCTCGGGGAGGCGGAGGCGCGGCAGGCCGTGGTCCAGGGGAAGGTGCCGGTGGCGGTGATTTTCCCGAAAGACTTCGGGGACAGCGCGGCGCGGGCGTTCTTTCGGCCGATAGAAAAGCCGGAGATCATCGTTCTGCAGGACCCGTCGCGTGACGTCGAGGCGAGCATGGTGAAGGGCATCCTGATGCAACACGTGATGCAGGCGATCAGCAAGCGCGCGTTCTCCGGCGACGACGGCAGAAAACTGATGCACGAGTCGCTCGATTCGCTGGACGGCGGCGCCGGGCTGAGCGACAGCGACAAACAAATGCTGCGCGAACTGCTCACGAGCGCCGAGCGCTGGATGACGCGCGCCGAGGCGTCGGGCGCGACCAACTCGGGCCCCTTCGGCGGCGGCGGCATGCGGCTGCCTTACGAAGTGCGCAGCGAAAAGCTCACGGCGAAGCAGGAGACCCGCTACAATGGTTACGCGCATTCGTTTGCGGGCATGACCATGCAATTTGTGCTGATGGCGGCCATTGAGTTCGGCGTCGGCATTCTCTACGAACGCCAGCGCGGATTGTGGCGGCGGCTGCGCGCCGCGCCGCTCTCGCGCGGGATGCTGCTGGGGAGCCGCGCGACCAGCGGCGCGCTGATTTCGCTGATCACACTGGCGATCTGCTGGGGTTTCGCCGTCATCGTTTTCAAAGTGCGGATTGACGGCAGCTGGCTGGGGTTCATTGGTTGCAATGTCGGCATTGCCGTGCTGGCGGCGAGCATCGGTTTGCTGCTCGCGGCCATCGGCCGTACGCCGGAAGCAACACGCGGTATCGCCATTTTCGCCATCCTGATGCTTGTGATGCTCGGGGGCGCGTGGATGCCATCCTTCATTTTTCCCCAGTGGCTTCAGAAGGTCACCCTGGTCATGCCGACGCGCTGGGCGATGGACGGACTGGATGGGGCGACGTGGCGCGGGCTGGGATTGGGATCGGCGCTGGGCGCGATCGCCGTCCTGTTCGGCTTTGCCATCCTGTTGGGTGCAATTGCAGTGGCGCGATTCCGCTGGGAAGAGGATTGAGCAGGCATAAATGCTTTTGCGATGGACGCCTGCGGTTTCAGAGGAGCGGTCCGGCTTCCGACAATCCGCTAGACGCAACGTCCGGCTTGTTCTAATTTCCGTCTTGTGTCGAAGACAACCAAAGCGGCGGCAGCCCAGTCCTCCACCGCCAAAGACCTGCCTTTTGAAGAGGCGCTGAAAAAGCTCGAAGGCATCGTCGAAGCCATGGAGTCCGATGAGCTGCCGCTGGAGACGCTGCTGGCCCGCTTCGAGGAAGGCACGCGCCTTGCCAGAATCTGCCAGTCCAAACTTTCGGAAGCGGAGCTCAAGATCCGGCAACTGGAAAAAAGCGCCGGCGGCGAACTGACGCTCAAGCCGGTCTCGCTCGCCGATGATTCCGCCGCGGAATAATTCCCCGCATCCTTGAACGCGAACCCGCACAACCCTGGGACATCAGAGTATTGGAACTTTGGATTGTTGATTTCTTTCGTCATCCATCGGCGCATCATTTCATCACACAAACCCTGCCTTTTCTCACTATGAACCGATATCTCGACATGGTGGACAGTCCGGAGCACGTCAAGAAACTCAAGCTGGACCAGTTGCAGCAACTGGCGGAGGAAATCCGCCACGAACTGATCACGGTCCTGTCCAGGAACGGCGGTCATCTGGGACCGAACCTGGGCGTGGTGGAGCTCACCATTGCCCTGCACCGCGTCTTTTCCACACCGAAGGATAAATTTGTCTGGGACGTGAGCCACCAGAGCTACGTCCACAAACTGCTCACCGGACGCAAAAACCGGTTCAATACCATCCGCACCACGGACGGTTTGAATGGCTTTTCCCTCCGCACCGAGAGCGAGCACGATTGTTATGGGGCGGGACATGCGGGCACGGCCCTGTCCGCCGCGCTGGGCATGTGCGCGGCGCGGGACCAGCGGCGCAGCGACGAGAACGTGGTTTGCATCTTCGGCGATGCGGCGCTGACCAACGGCATTTCCTTCGAGGCGCTCAACAACATCGCGCACACGACGAAAAAATTCGTCGGCATCCTGAATGACAACGAGTGGAGCATCGCCAAGAATGTCGGCGCGATTGCCAATTACCTGAACAAGATCATCACGCACCCTTCCTACAACCGGTTGCACAAGGATTTTGAGCGGCTGATGAAGCGTTTGCCCAAGGGCGAACTGGCGTTGAGACTCGCGCACAAGGCCGAGGAAGGCTTCAAAGGCGCGGTCACGGAAGTTTCGCTGCGGCCGACCGACAGTCATTTGGGCACGGATGGCCGCGGCGGTTTTGGCAACAGCGTCATCTTCGAGGAAATGGGCCTGCGTTACATCGGGCCGATTAACGGCCATGACCTGCCGCTGCTCATCAGCGTTCTGGAGTACGCGAAGATTTCCGAGCTGCCGGTAGTGCTGCACGTCCTGACGAAAAAAGGCAAGGGCTACGATGTCGCGATCCAGCACCCCGAAAAGTTTCACGGCACCGGCCCTTACGACATCAAGACCGGCACGGGACCGGCGCCGAAACCCGGCACGCCGCCGAACTGGCAGGATGTTTTCGGCCAGGCGATGGTGAAGCTCTGCCAAAAGGACAACTCGGTCGTCGGCATCACGGCGGCCATGCCCAGCGGCACCGGGCTGAAGGCGTTGGAGAAAGCGATGCCCACCCGCTACTACGACGTGGGCATCGCCGAGGAGCACGGCGTTATTTTCGCCGCGGGTATGGCGACGATGGGTTACCATCCCGTTTGCGCGATTTACTCGACGTTCCTCCAGCGCGCCTACGACTGCCTGCATCACGACGTTTGCCTCCAGGATTTGCCGGTGATTTTCTGCATGGACCGCGCCGGCCTGAGCGCCAACGACGGCCCGACGCACCACGGCTTGTTCGACATCGCCTATCTGCGCTGCCTGCCGAACCTCATCGCGATGGCGCCGAAGGACGAGGACGAACTGGTGGACATGATGTTCACCGCGACGCACCAGAATCATCCCTGTTTCATCCGCTATCCGCGCGGGCCGGCGGAAGGCGTGCCGATCAAGGACATGCCGCGCCTGCTCGAAATCGGCAAAGCGGAAGTGATCCAAAACTTTTCACCTCTTTCCGATTCCCTCTCCCCATCGGAGGGGGAGAGGGGCAGGGTGAGGGGTGGCGGACGGAAGGTCGCGTTCTTCGCGCTCGGCAACATGCAGAAAATGGCGCGCCAAGCCGCTGAACAACTCGCGGCGGACGGCTGCGACTGCGCCATCATCAATCCGCGCTTCACGAAACCGCTCGACGCCGCGATCACGGAATTCTTTGGTCGCGCGGCCGACGTGGTGGTCACGTTGGAAGACCACGCGCTCATGGGTGGTTACGGCAGTTCGGTTCTCGAACTGTTCAGTGACAAGCATGTCACGACGCCGGTCGTGCGCATCGGCTGGCCTGATCAATTCATTGAACATGCTTCCAGTGTGGATTACCTGCGCCAGAAACACGGACTGACAGCGGAGAACGCGGTGGCTCAAGTGAAGTCTCAATTTGCTGACGAACCGCTGGCATCACAGTCAGTCGCGGTGACTTGAAATAGCCGCGCATGATGTTTTGGAGTATGTTGCTCTGAACGATCATGCGCTTGCCAACAAGAGCCCCGGGATCCGGATTTACATTGATCGAATTGCTGGGCGTTATTGCCGTCATTGCGGTTCTCACTGCGCTTTTAATCGTGGCAGTTTTGAAAGCAAAAGAAAGGGCGCGGCAAATGGTTTGCGTCAATAACGTGCGTCAGCTTGGTCTCGCTCTACAGGGAGCCGTCACAGAGAATCACACGTATCCGTTGGTGATAAACCCGAGTTGGATAGCTGTTTTGCAGCACACGCAGCTTTCAAACTCTACGAATCGAACTTCCGTTTCCCAATATTTGAGCCAAGGCGTCTGGCAATGTCCCTCGGCCCACAAGCCGTCCGGTTTTTCTCCGGACAAAGGCTACGCAAGTTATGGTTACAACTGGTATGGGTTGAGCGCGCGGACGGATATGAATTCACTCGGACTTGGCGGGCATAATGTTTGGAACGGCCCGCGTTTGGCCGCGCCGCCTGTGAATGAATCGGAAGTTGCAAATCCCAGCGAGATGATGGCGATCGGCGACGGATTTGAAGGAGGAAACAAAATCATCCACGATGGTGGAATGGCGTTATGGCGGATTTACGGCCTGCAGGATTATTTGGGAAGCACCGAGAGATCCGATGCGCGTCATCAAGGCAAGGCCAATGTGGCGTTTTGCGACGGCCATGTCGAATCGCCCACGCTGCAACTCCTTTTCGAAGACACCAGCGATGCGGCCTTGGTTCGGTGGAATCGAGATCATCAACCGCACCGGGAGAAGCTGGGCCAATGATTCCGCGTTCGGACGGGTCCTCGACGAAAAAGTTATCTTGATTTCCCTCGTATTCGACATTTCTCTCAAACCCTTATCTTGAAACTTTGAACTGACAATCATGGCTTATAAAGACGTGACTCCACCCGCTGGCGCCAAAATCACCACTCAAAACGGTCGGCTGACTGTCCCGGATAACCCCATTCTCCCGTTCATTCGCGGCGACGGCACCGGGCTGGACATCTGGGCCGCCAACGATCGCTTTGGGCATAGCAAAACGCTCGCAGTTGGGATTTTCTCATCCCACGTATGAGACGTTTAGCAACCCCTCCGCCGAAAATCGGAGTCCAGCAGAGAGAGCTCGATCTTCTTCAGTTGCGCAGCGTGTTGGAGAGGAAGACAAATGTCCTTTCCAAAGCCTCTGCCCTGCGCGTTCGAAAGCCATGATCACCGCCCTCGATGCGGACCAACTCAAATCGCTTGTTGGCTTTCTGCAGCAATTTGGCCAATTCGAGAGCCTGGCTGATGGGCACTGCAGCATCGGCATCACCATGAACGATCAGAAGGGGCGTGCGGATATTTTCGACGAACTTGTCGGGCGATGCAGCTCGGTAAGCATCAGGCTTTTCAGTGGGGGTTCCGCCCAGGATCGCGATGAGCATGGCACGTGACTCTCGACTGTTCTTGTACCAGGTTACCAAATCCGTTGGCCCGTAAAAGTCCACCGCTGCCGCAAACAGGCCCGGTTCATGGGTAATCGCAAACAGCGCCAGAAGGGCTCCTCCACTCTGACCCAGCACAGCGATACGGTTGGGGTCCACGCCAGATACGGTCTTTAGATATGCGGTCGAGGCGACGACGTCCTCCATCTGCTTTTTGCCCGTGGGATCGAGCCTCGCCAGATCGGGTCCGAAGCCGGCACTGGAACGAAAGTTTACCGCCAGCACAACGAACCCGTGCGCGGCAAAATACTGGATTTGATCGTCAAACTGGTTCCCAGCGAACCCGTGCGCGCCCCCGTGCAGCCAAACGATGGCGGGGAGTCTCGCAGTATCAGCCTTTGGCAGGTAAAGGAACGCAGGAATCTTGAGGCCATCGGCGCTTGTGTAGGTGACCAACTTCGCTCTAACAAACGCCGGGACAGCCGTGATCTGCTTTTTGTCCGTGCCATTGGCAGCACGCACTTGGATAGATGGCGGATGGTCGGTATCCTCGATAGAGCACGCGATGCGCTGTCCATCTGGCGAAACCGTTTGAGATAATATTGAGCCGTCAAGCGAGCTCATCGCTTCGAGGGCGTCTTTTCCGACATCGATGACAATTATCTGCCAGCAACCGTTGGTTAGAATCGCTGAAATCAGGTGCTGACCATCGGCTGACCAACTGACCCTGGGCATGGCGGGGTTGTCGCCGCTCATGGTCTGGGAACATCGGAGATTCTTCACCGCGCCAGTAGCGACATCTTTGACGGTCACGCTGTTGGTCTCAGAAGCAACTTCCACAAAGGCGATCCGCTTGCCATCGGGTGACCACGCCGGGTGATTGCCGACGGCGAACGGACGTGGCTTCCGGTCGGCCAGAGAAATGACCCAAATCTGAGGCTTGGGGATGGAGAAGAACGCCACCTCCTTGCCATTCGGCGACCAGGAAGCTTGGCCGGTAAATTCGGCAGAAGACCTGGTGAGCTGCTCCAGCCCTGTGCCGTCCCGATTCATCAACCACACTTGGGGCCGGCCACTGCGTTTGGAGGTAAATGCGATGCGCCGACCGTCTGGAGACCACGCGGGCTCGCCTGCCGTGACATCGTCCAGCAGCAGTTGTGGCGCTCCTCCCTCCGCCGAAACCCGATAAATCCTAAACTCCTTTCGCACCATCGTGCTGGCCATGTACAGTAATTCCTGCCCAGTGGGGGACCATACTGGCTCCAAAGCTATCGGGATGCTCTCGAAATCTTCATAGGAAGGGGCACCAGAAACATGTTTGACGACCGCCTGATGGCCGCCCTGCCCACAGCCAGAAAATAACTCGGCGAGGCTGAGCAAAAGGGCGACAGTGAACCAACTGCCGCGATAGCTGGTATCCTCTGATGTGAGCTTTCTCATTCCACAGCATGCCCTGGCCATCGCACCCGCCGTGCAGGCGGGCAGGATTGCAATGGATCAGCCCGACTCTAAGGAGGGGGTTCAGGGGTGTCAATAGTCCGCTGATTCGTTTCCCGATCGGCTCTTCGTTTTGGATGTTTGTTCAATCAATAGCATTGGCTGTGCTACCTTCTGGCTCCATCTTACCGCACTGGGCTTTCAGTTGTTTCTGCACCTCTTGGTCAACGCTTCCAGCCGACAGCACCGTACCGGTTGAACACATTAAACGCAGAATTGTGAGCCCAGCCAGGGCCGGCATCGGTTTCATTTTGGGAAGTTGAAAGACCATGATTGAACTACTCGGCGGCCGTGCCCGGTCAAGGCCCTCGTTCAGAAGAGTCCTCCGCGGAAAAGTTATCTTGATTTACTACACCTTGGCCTTATTTCTCATCCCTCGAATTGAAACTTTGAACTGACGATTATGGCTTACAAAGACATTGCTCCACCAGTCGGTGGAAGAATCTCGAATCAAGGCGGCAGACTCTCT
>Ga0134126_10002224_pt1 | contig 24555 bp, 20 predicted proteins | sample KB31752_FD_96881 | JGI IMG/M metagenome (GOLD analysis project Ga0134126, IMG submission 96881) | Terrestrial soil microbial communities with excess Nitrogen fertilizer from Kellogg Biological Station, Michigan, USA - KB3-175-2 | ecosystem: Environmental > Terrestrial > Soil > Unclassified ... | reverse complement strand
TGTTCCGGCAGTGGGCGCGCTCATGGAGCCAGCGCGCAATCATCAAGCGGGCCATCAAAGCCGTTTCTCCATCTCCCCATGAGCCCCAAATTGCTCCTGTGACTGTGCAGCCGCAAACCGGCAAACCTGACCTGGACCTGCTAGTCCAGGCGGTTGGCAAACTCTCCACCTTTGAGCGTTTTGTATTCGTGCTTTCAGTGCTGGAGGGATACTCAGTCTCTGAATGCGCAACGCTGTTGGCCTGTACCCTCCGCGACGTTGTTTCCTCCAGGGCAGAGGCGCTGAAAGAAATGGCATCCGCCGAACTCCCGGAATTGGTAATGCCGCAACCACCCGTGGCAGTGTGGAAATCGTTATTCACTTCTGCACAAGTTTCGTGAATTGGTAGCAACGCGAGGAAAATTGGGATGGGGAAGATTGAAAATAGGCAGGAATCTTCTGGCGGAGAGGGGGATTCGAACCCCCGATAGAGGTGTTAGCCCCTATAACGGTTTAGCAAATGTATCTCCCCTTCCCGCTCTCATTCGGAATCAATGACTTATGCTCGTGCCAGCACGTTTAAGACGGACTGATTATGTCTCAATCGGCAGCCGATGTGCTCCGATTTGCGCTCCATTCTGTCGATTTCCGTGGCTTCTCCGAATAACGAGGCCAACCCGGCTGGCGAAGGGAGTACCTTGGACAGTAGTGCCCCCGAGCGTCACTCCAAGGTGCTTCGACCAATCTACTTCTGGATTGTTGAGACTCAGTCCGCACTGATGGTTATGCCCTGCAAACCTGAAATTCCAGCCGTTGAGATCAACTCTCAATCAGAGGAGCGGAAACAGAGCACGGGCGCAACGTCGGTGCCTGTACCGAGAGTGTTTGGAATCCTGTGATCACTCCACCCTCACGCCGCAAGAAGCTAGCACGGTCGGTGCCGCTGTTCACGAACGCAATGCCGGAATTTGCATTCAGAGCTGGGGACTCTGCGAGCACAGCGCTTTGTCAGTTGCGGATGCCAGCCATGCCGCTCTTCAAGCAATCTTGGCCAGAGACCCATTCGCGAATCCGAACTACGTCCTTGCCGTGAACCCAGGCTCACCCGTCAGTAGCGACGGACGCTTCGACCTCGACGCAGGGGAGACCTTTGCCTACGAACCGCCACCTGTAGGCGGACAGCCTAATACCGAGCAGTTCTCGTTCCAGTATCAGCAGACGTCGACAACAGGTTCGACCACCATTGACACCTATCAAAACACCTTCAGTATTTCCGGATCGCCCAAACTGGCATCGTTCGTGAACGCGGACAAGATCACTACCATCACCAGCACTAACAAATTTGCTCTGCAGACCACAAATGTCACCACGCAAACTGCTGCCCTGAAACTCACGGGGCCATGCGTTGGCTACAACAGCCCGACCGATGTTCAGGCCTATCAGAATAATGTCTACGGGACATTCATGTTTTCATTCGTCAACCACCCCCAGACAACTGATTTTTCGCTCTGCGTAACCTCAAAGCCGAACCCACTTACGGTCAATACCGGTACCAGCGGAACTTACACCGTTTTCAGTTCGCCCTCAAACGGGTTTACCGGCAACATCAGCCTGAGTGCGACCGGGCTGCCTGCTGGATTTACCGTATTGAAGATCTCATCGCGCAGATGTTGAGAAACAGGGCGCCGAAGAGCGCTCCAGGAATACCTCCTATCAGCATGCGGCCCAGAACTTTAAAATCGATTTGCCTCCGAAATGCATAGAATGCAGATGCCCAAACCTTCACGACCGTGGAGAATATGAGCGCAGTCTCCACCGCTGTTCTTGGCGACAATCCCAGCATCAGGATCAGAGCGGGAGGTGTGAGAGTACCGGCGCCAACCCTGTTGTCCCTATTGCGAATCCGATCACCAGCCCAATCAGAATCTCCATGGCAATCTGTCCAGTTCCTGCGAATTCAATGAGTGTGCCCGGTGTTCAGCATGTAACCAATAAAAATGATAGCGCCGTTCGCATTGTGGTCCCCTGAATTTGCCAACTGGAATGAAGGGATGACCATAAGCCTTGCGGTCGGAAAAAACATGACGCCCAGAGCCAGAGCGCCGTTGGCACCACGGCCAGATTGCCAGTCGCCTGCAAGTGTGATGAAATTTCGATTTCCAGTGTGCGCGACTGTCTGCTCCAGGCCGAGCAGAGCGCCAGACCGATTTCCATTCGCGACTACGTTGCTGGCATTCCAGGCGCCCGCTGTAAATCGCGTGTTACTGTGCAGGGTCGCCGCTCCAGCTCCATATAAATAGTTACCCGCAGTAAAAGCGCCCTGGAACGTGGGGAAAAAGGCCTGATCGCCCACATACAGATCAAGATGGTTCGGACGGTCCGCGTTGGTGCTGAAAAACTTCCATTTAATATTCGGCACAACTGATCGGTTAGCTGCAGCTGCAGGGACGCCAAACGCGTTGATGTTCATGCCCACCTCTATATTGTGTCCTAATCCAAAAATAAAGTTCGGAGCAAGCGTAGCCGTCTGAGATCTGAAAACAGTCGTATCCAGACGAAAATAGACTTGCTTTGGATCCAGTACATCAGCGCTTGCCACGTTCAGGATTGTTTCCTGTGCCGTCGCGCTGGCGCTGAAGAGCATGGTAATCACCAACAAGGCAGCTTTCATTTGTCTTATCTCCTGAGATTCGCATAATGCCGGTGTGCAGTCCGACCCTTTTCTCCAAAGCAGCTAAACCATGAGTGCGAACATAAGCGCGGCGTACCAAAATGGAACGGTTGCCAGGCAGCGAATGTTAGACAGCTCGCAGCTCCGGATCAGCGGGGAAGTTTAATTTAGTACTTGACTTAAAGTCGGCGTCAACTCGTACGATTTTTTTGTTTAACTGATTTTTAGCTCCAAAGAAAAAGCTCGATCAGGCAGAAACCACACGTAGCCACTTCAAACACTAGCTGTCAGTTACCAAGCCAATGAGTGCTGTCGAGAAGCAGGGTCACGCCGACGATCCAGCAATCCAAAAGCGCAATGTGTGCGGTCTCAAAATCCGAAAGGACTACTAGAGGAGAACTCCCATGGCGAAAAACGCAGCCGTTTTAGAGTATTCACCGGTTCAGGAACGCGAAGCTGTAGTTGTCGTCGGGAAGGAGAGTTCCGGCAAATCACAGCTGATATCCTCGCTGACGGGGGGAAACGCATATTCCTCCAATTTTCGCGGCACTACCGTAAGCTGCGACGTATTTTCCGGCAGCGCTAACGAGTTCATTGACACGCCCGGCATTCTTCTCCAGTCTGACTCAATTACCACGGCACTGGCGCTGCAAAAGTTAAACGAGAATGAGACAGTGCTTTTTGTAGTAAAGGCTACCCAGATCGGTGAAGACTTCAAAGACCTGTTTCCCCTGCTGAAGGGCAAGCGCGTTGCCGGTGTAGTCACATTCTGGGACAAGGTCCGCAAGACCGATGACAGCTCAAGCCTGCTCATGGATATCTCGGAGCGCACAGGCATTCCGTTGATTCCGGTTGATGCGCGCCATCTCAATGAGGTAGACAGGCAGGCAATCACAAATGCGCTGCAAAATCCATCGCAGGTGACCGTCTCAGCCGCTGCCATTCAAACTCCCTGGGACGTTGGACCAAGAAAAACACCGCTTGAGATGCGGTATCTTGGACCAATCGTCGGTTTGATTCTGCTTCTGGTACCGGCGGTGCTTGCTGTGTATTGCGCCAACCATTTTGCTGATTGGCTCGATCCCTCGATTGAGAATCTGTCGCAAAAGTTGGCGGCGTCTCTGGCTTCTGTGCCATCACCCTTGAAGGAAATTCTCATTGGCCGTTACGGGCTGCTCACAATGGGACCGTTGCTCTTTGTGTGGGCTGTGCCTACCGTGCTGCTTTACGCTTTTGTGGTTGGTTGTTACAAAGCGAGTGGTTTGCTCGACAGGATTACCGTGGCGCTGCATCCGGCAATGCGCAAGATCGGGATGACGGGGCGCGATCTTGTACGTGTAGTGATGGGATTCGGCTGCAACGTTCCGGCTGTCATCAACACTCGTTGTTGTTCATCCGCCACCAGGGAAACCACGATTTCGGCCATTGCTTTTGGATCCGCGTGCTCCTACCAGTTCGGCGCTACGCTGGCAGTCTTCGCGGCCGTATCCAGGCCGGCTCTTGTAGTTCCATATCTGGCTTACCTGGTTTTCAGCACCATGATCTATTCGCGAATTGTTGCCGGAAGAATGCCCAACTCGCCGTTCCTGATTTTGAGCATGGATAAGCCGACGTTCCTTGAACTCCCAAGGCCAAAGGCAATCTGGGCGGAAGCACGTAGCACAATCATCCACTTTTTCCGTCGGGCCATGCCCATCTTTATAGGGATCACAATTGTTGCTTCTGTGCTGGACTGGATGGGAGTAATCAACATAATTGCAAGGCGTGTCCAACCGGTAATGACTCTCTTTAACCTTCCGGCGCAAGCCTCCGTTGCTGTGGTGTTCTCCTGCATCCGGAAAGACGCCATTTTGCTTTTTACCAACGACGCAGGCTTTGCTCAGTTGCGTAACGGCCAGATATTGACGGCGGTTTATCTGGCTGGAGTTCTGTTGCCATGTCTGGTGACTGCGCTCACAGTTGCCCGCGAAAAATCGGCGCGGTTCGCGCTCGCGCTCATGGCTAGGCAGGCCGCTGCTGCTGTGACGTTTACATTGATTCTCGCGTGGGGAACTACCTTGCTTAATCTGTAAGAAGGCAAACGTAACATCGTTTCGTGTTCGACCATCATTCAATGAATCGATCAAAAGATGCGATTTACAAGGTGCTGAGATGTCCCAGCTGAACCCAAGGCGAACGATTAAAAGATTCACTGATACAATTGACATCCTTAATCTTGTGCTAACCGACTCAATGGCGCACTTGCAGGCTGCGACTGCTGCGGCGCAAAATAACCTGGAATTATTTGTTAGTAGAGATCTTGCATTCTCTGAGCATGATGGCAGGAAGCAGTACGGTTTCCGGAATGGAACCAATGGAGACTCCGGCCAGATTTACGGATTGCAGGAATATAGCAATTTTAACTTTTCCAAAAGCAATCTGGAACGTACCAAAGCGGCCTGCAAAAATCTGCCTGCAAGTTTTTTCCTGGCTTTAACTGGCGCCTACGACGATTACTTAGCCGGTCTTGTTTCTGTGCTGTCCTCTTTCAGTGCCGGGCAGATCGTTTCAAATTCTGACTCTACTATATCGAGCCCTTTAGGCGGGGCAAGCATCGTTCACGGTGACAAAAGGGCAAAGTTGGCAGCAAGTGCTTGCGATCGCCAAATTGAATGGCTGGAGAGTAAATTTTGTATTTCATTGCGTGGCGACTTTTTAGTTCCTGAACTTGCCGAGTTAATGGAGCGCAAAATTGCCTTTGTGGAGAATGAAGGCACTGTTTCTGCTCGATATCTTGACATTTGCAAAGCTTGCGGAATTTCTTCTGGTTCTTTCAACGTCGGCGATCCGCTTGAAATTGATTTGAAATACTTCGCCAGCGCCCGCGATGTAATCTATGCAGGCGGCGTGAAACTCGGTTATCTGCTCTGGCGTGCTGTGCTTCCTGATCAAACGGCCAAAGCTAATGGCGCTCTGCAAGACGTTGCATTTGGCCTGATCCAGGAGCAGCGCTATAAGTTATCCCGAGATCTGCTTCGATTCGCCAACGCCAAGGCGCTTGAACAGGCAGACGCCAACAACCGCCATGTCTTTCTTATTAACGGAGCCTTGGCCGCGTATCTTGATGGTGACCCCCAGGAGTGCAACCGACTGCTCAGCATGGAGGACTGGGCAATGACGGCTGACATTCTGAAGCTTGCGTATTCGGTCCTCTCAGAGCAGTTTGCGGAAGCGGCAACGCTTATGCGAAAAATCGGCAGCACCAGCCGTCCCAGTAAGAATGAATATTTGCGCTGGCCACTGTTCACGAAATTCCGCACGACAACGGAGTTTGCCGCTGCATTCAGGGAGACATTCGGGAGTATCACATTGAGTGAGGCTGAGGTACAGCTTTCAGAGCAGGCGGTTAGCGCATGACATTGTGCGACCTGATGCATCCGGACGTGGAAGTTGGGGCCGTGAAAACTCACCGTTTGAGCCATTTGGATGCACTTGAGGCCGAGAGCATACATATTTTGCGCGAAGTCGCAGCGGAGTTTTCGCGTCCCGCAATGTTATATTCCATCGGCAAAGATTCGTCGGTGATGCTTAGGCTGGCCCAGAAGGCTTTTTCCCCTGCGCCCATTCCATTTCCGATGCTCCATATCGATACCACGTACAAATTCAAGGAGATGATCGAGTTTCGAGACCGAACATGCCGGGAACTAGGGCTGAAGCTGATCGTGCATACCAATACTGAAGCCATAGAGATGGGAGCGAACCCGTTCCGGCTGGGCACAACTAAATGCTGCGCGCTGCTGAAGACGAAGGCTCTATTGGATGCACTGCAAAAGCATGAAATCGATGCAGCCATTGGCGGCGCCCGCCGTGATGAGGAGAAGTCGCGGGCCAAAGAGCGGGTGTTTTCCTTCCGCGATGCTTTCGGACAGTGGGATCCTAAGAACCAGCGTCCAGAGCTTTGGGCCCTCTATAACAGCAGGATCGACAAAGGCGAATGCGTACGCGTGTTTCCGCTTTCCAATTGGACCGAACTCGACGTTTGGGAATACATCCAGCGCGAACAAATCCCGGTGGTCCCGCTTTATTTTGCCAAAGAACGGGAGGTGTTGCTAAAGGGTGAAAAGCTGATTGTTCCGGAGCATAAGCGTGACGAGTTGCCCGACGGAGAGCCGCAAATTGTCTATTCGCGAATGCGCTCGCTTGGCTGTACCTACTGTAGTGGCGCCGTACGCTCAACTGCGGATTCATTGTCTGAGATTATCGCTGAATTACGGTCCGCGCGCCGCTCGGAACGCGAGAACCGGCTGATTGATCATGACCAGGAAGGCTCGATGGAACTAAAAAAACGGGAAGGATATTTTTGAGCGCTCTTCCTCAGCAACGCCCGCGTGACCTGCTGCGTTTTCTCACTGCTGGAAGTGTCGATGACGGGAAGTCGACGCTGATCGGCCGCCTTCTCCACGACTCCGGTGCAGTCTATGAAGACGAGTTGGCATCGGTGCTTAAAGCGGGATCGGCAAATGAGTCACACAAAAGCGCTAGGTTTGACCCATCACTTTTAACTGATGGATTAAAGGCCGAGCGCGAACAAGGAATCACGATTGATGTTGCCTACCGCTATTTTTCCACGGCGCGGCGCCAATTCATCATAGCCGATACGCCGGGACACGAACAGTACACTCGCAACATGGTCACCGGAGCTTCTACAGCGCAGGTTGCAGTTCTGCTCATGGATGCGCGCAAAGGCGTGCTTGCGCAGACTCGCCGGCATGCTTACATCGCGTGGCTGCTTGGAATTCGCGCCATCCTGATCGCGCTCAACAAAATGGACCTTGTGAGCTTCGGCAAGGAAGTATTTGAAAAACACAAGCGAAGTTTTCTGGAGTTCGCTGCGCCACTTCAGTTCGCGCACGTGGGATTTATCCCCATTAGCGCACTCGAGGGCGACAACATTATTACGAAGAGTGAGCGCATGCCATGGTACCGTGGCGGCGCACTTCTTGAGACGCTGGAAGAGATTGACATTAACGATGACGATGCAACCGGCTCTTTTCGGTTGCCGATCCAGACCGTAATTCGCGCCGAGCAGCAGTTCCGGGGCTATGCCGGGCAGATTGCCTCCGGAAGCCTTCGCCGTGGACAACAAGTCTTGCTGTTGCCATCGGGCAGGCAGGCGACGGTTGAACATTTGCTGAACCACACACGCGCGTTGAATGAGGCGTGGGCGCCCACATCAGTTGTTGTATCGCTGAAAGAGCAGACTGACTTGGGCCGTGGCGACCTCATGTGCGACCCAGATCGTCCTCCGCTTCAAAGCAAACGCTTCCGTGCGCAGATGATCTGGATGTCAAACATGCCTATGCGCTTGAGTACGCCGTATCTCATCAAACACACGACCCAGACTGCGTGCATGAGCATTGTGCGCCTCGTTCATAAGACCGATATTCATACTCTGAAGAACGTGGACGCCGATCTGCTAGAGCTGAACGAAATCGGCGAAGTCGAGATCGAAACCCACAAGCCCATTTTTTGCGATGCTTATGCCGAAAACCGCACCACCGGTAGCTTCATTGTGATTGATCCAATGCAGAACACCACGCTGGCTGCGGGGATGATCTCCCAACCCGAGCTGGCCGTCAACGGAACGGCAATCAATGGGTTTTCAACGCTTTCCACTGCCCACGGTTTCGCCGTGTGGTTTACTGGCTTGAGCGGCGCCGGTAAAACCACGATCTGCGAAGCAGTCTACACGGAGCTGCTGGCGCGAGGCATCCGCGCAGAAATCCTGGACGGCGACCTGGTGCGCAGGCATCTCTCGCGTGAGCTGGGATTCGGCAAAGCCGAGCGCGATGAGAATATCCGTCGGATTGGGTTTGTAGCGCACCTGTTAACGCGAAACGGGGTGGTCGCGTTGATCTCGGCTATTTCGCCTTATCGTGCTGTGCGTGACGAGGTGCGGGCGAGTATCGGCAGCTTCATTGAGGTGTTTGTGAATGCTCCACTGGAAATTTGCGAGCAGCGCGATCCCAAAGGTCTTTACAAGCGGGCGCATGCCGGCGAAATTCAGGGCTTCACCGGCGTGGATGATCCTTACGAGTCGCCACTTACTCCAGAAGTCGAGTGCAAAACTGACCAGGAAAGTGTCAAAGAGAGCGTCGACAAGGTTGTGTCAGCTGTCTTGAGAATGATTCAACACAAGTAAATCAATGGTGCGGGCGGCGCGCCGTCAATGCATATTCGTTACCGTGGCTCTCATAGTGTTTCGAGTTTATCTCCGCATATTGTTTCCACGCCTCCGGAAGATCGTTCAGCACGAAAACCGCAGATACCGGGCAAACAGGAACACACAGTCCGCAGTCGATGCATGCAGCCGGATCGATGAATGATCTGTCATTTTCTGCAAACTGCTTTTCGTCGCGCCTGGGATGAATACAATCGACGGGACACACATCAACACAGGCTGAGTTTTTTCGGCACGGTTCAGCAATCACAAAGGACATGTCAGTGTTCCTCCAACGCAACAATCAGTCAGTAGAGGCTTTCGATAAAGCCTCGCGGATCAGCCTTCAGGAATTCAAAGATTTCATCGGAAGTATTGCTTGACCTGGCAAGAATCTGGTCGTAGTAGCCGATGTTCGTTGCTCGCGACGCAAAGACGCGCGACCCGCAACCGTGATGATAGAAAAGATCGAAATAAATGGTGGCGAGTATCGGGTGCAGGCTCTTGCGGTTGGTCTTGAGCAGAGGAAAGAATTCGTCAAATCCGCAGGCAAGATCTGTTACCGGCTGGCCCAGCAGATTCACTGTGCTCTTGTAACTGAACCAGAGTGCTTGGGCTTGCCGTGCGTAAACCACACAGGGATGCGGAAATGTGTCCAGGTTTTCCGGACGGATCGCGCATGCATAACGCTTGTTGAAGCGCGCCAGGTAAAATTCAAGGGTATCTTTCCAGCCTGAGGCAATTGGAAAAGCATCGCTGTCAAGCACAAGGTAGCCGGCGTAGCAGGGATGCTGCTGAGCATAATTAGTCAAAGCTCGTACACCATCACGGTGTTCCCACTTGTCTCCTTCTTTCGAATAGCCGACGATCATTGAGTCCTTAAATAATTCCGAATTGGCGCGATAGCTGAGATAAACGGCATGGTCGAAGTCGCCGAAGGTCTCGGCAATCTGGCGACGCTGGAGGTCGAGCCAGAATTTGTCGAATTCGCTTCCGCAAAAAACCGAGCAAACCAGTAACTTTGTAGCCGCCATAAGTTTTCCTCCGGGACGCCAGGCCGCAGCGGCCCTAAACCTCTTTATGCACGTGTTTCTTCGATCGTATGCAGGCTGAGCCAAGAGCAGAACAAATCCCGTAATTCAGTAGCGAACAGAGGCGTTACATCCTTCACCGGGGCAGCCACATCCTTCTTTTATCTGTTCTATCTGCTTCACAAGAAATGGTGTAACTCCAAACAGAGTGCGGCCTTGTTTCATAGCAGCTTCATGACTTGAGTAAACGCCTGCGATTTTATCTCCTTGGATCAGCACAAACTGCCCAAGGTTCGGCTTTAACTCAGAAAACTTGCCTTTATAAGTGTTAAGTTCCAGCTCCAGCATCATATGTTATTTCCTCTTAGTTAACGTGATGAACAGGGCAGCGCAGCATCCCAGAATCGGCCGTCATGCTTTTCTGAATTTCGCGAAAAGCGGGAGCCTTGTCCACCCGCATCTTTACCTCGCCACGTGGCTGAAGCATGATCGAGCGTGGAGTGGGCGTAAGCTGCTCCTGCCTATCGATCAGGACTGGGGTAAATCTCTGGAGCATCATTGAGAGCACAACTTTCATCTCAACCGTGGCAAAGCCTCCACCAATGCACGCCCTCGGCCCCATACCCCACGGAATATAAGCTTCCGCCGTATGTTTATATGGGCTGCCTTGGGCAAAACGCTCTGGAATGAATTTTGAGGCTTCGCCAAAATATTCGTCTGCGCGATGCGTAACCCACTCGCTGAAAAAGACAAATGTTCCCTTCGGAAGCAGGTAGCCATCAATTTCAACGTCAGCAATAGCCCGACGGCCGTGTTGCCAGACGGCAGGAAAAAGGCGCAGTGTTTCTTTAATGATCCAATCAAGATAAGTCATCCGCGGCAGGTCGGTAATCTCAGGCGCCGCGCCACCCAGCACCGACTGCACTTCCTGCGTGACTTTGCCCAGAATCTTCGGATGCTGCATCAGAAGACTCACCACCCAGATCAATGCGCCAGCTACAGTTACCTGCCCGGCGCCGAGGAAGGCAGTGATCTGATCACGAATCACATCGTTAGTGCGGTTCGTCGGTGCCCCACGCAGGATCATGTCAACCAGCAACGGGTTTTTCGTTTCGGGAGGGCGAGCTGCTGTTTCCTTCACAATTTGATCCACCAGGGTCATCAGGTTTTTCCATGCCGCCTCTTTGCGGATGTCTGACTCAGACTTGAACAGCTGGAACAAGCGCCCTGTATGCCTCAACACTCCGCTGTAGGCCTTCACAATGGCGTCGGAACGGTCTTGCACGTCAACGCCGAAGAGGGTCTGAAATACCACGCTGGCGCTCAGCTTCTGCATCTCAGATGTAAGCTCAATCTCCTGACCGGGCGTCCACAAATCCAGCATCTGGTGTGTAAGAGAAACCATGATGCCCCGGTACCGCTCAATAGCTGGGCCATGAAAAGCTTCACCCACCACGGTGCGCTGGCTTTCATACATATCGCCATCCATTGACATCATGGATTTTTCCTGGCCACAGCCGCAGCAGCCGCGGAAATTTTTCTTATCGGTGCCGTGATGCAGGCGCAACGTATCTCCGCTGAAGAGAAAACGATTATCAGAGAAATCGCCCTTACTGAACTGCGACGCCTTGTTTACGCACAGCTCTCGCAGGGCAGATGGCCGCGTAACCATAACGCCCGGGGTCGTGCCGAAGCGGATGGTTGTGGTAGGACCGTAGTCACGATAAACCTGTGTCAGGAAGCTCAGTCGATTTTTGCGGAAAGAGACAGTGCTGCCGATGAAAGGCAGTCCAAGTGGGCCGGGGGGGAGCTGATATCGTGTCACTTACAACCTCCTGGAGGCACAAGCAGGAAAAATTGTTTACAACTCCGAGCGCATGTATCTCTGCGCGTGCGCGTGATTGCCTGCTGCACAATCCTCAATCCTAAGCTGCGGCAGTGGCGTTCATCTCGTAATCAAGTACCTCGGCAATTTGCGCCGTTTTTTCCAGGAACGAGAATTGCAAGCCAGAATTACGCCACGCTTCAGCCCTGTCTCTGCTGATCCTGCTATGGTTCATAAAATTCCAGTCACCTGGCGGCAAAGTACCAGACTGGATGCCATCGGTCATCCGCGCTCCATCGTAAGGGTTGAGGACATTCGTATTGAATTCAATGCCCAGAAACCAGCAGATTCCGCGCAGTACCGCTTCCGGGTCGGCCACCAGTTCTTCATAGGGAACCCGAATCTGCTGCGCAGGCTCAAGTGTTGAGAGAAATTCCTGGATGTTGGAGTTTCTGGAAGTCCAGGTTGCTTCTGCCTTGGCCGATGATGATTCAAATCCGTTGCGCAGGATTGACTCGATGACCGCTCCGGGATGGCGGTGGAGATAGATGTACTGAGCATCAGGAAATAGCTGGTTTGAGCGTTGCAGGGTCTCAAGTTTGGCGGCATACGATGGCGATTTATCTACAAGACGCCGAGGCGCGGCCTGCTCCATCAGCATTTGATAGGCGTGCAGCGTAGTCTCATCGCGCTCCAGCATCTCTTCGATGATGCACCGGCTTGCGTTTTCGTCGAGCTGATTCAGTTCCATGAGAGCGCGTTGGAGGCCATGACGCTGATCACACGTGTGCTTGGAACAGCCGCCAAAATTGCATGGACCTAACGATACCTCCCGTTCTTGCATGGTCTTGAATTCCACCAGGCGCAGTTCTGGAGGAGCAAAAAGATCTGGGTGGCCGGCGAGCATGACTCGCAACAGCGTGGATCCGCTCCTGGGAGCGGTGAGTATAAAAACAGGTGCGTGGCTCATGCGGTTGCCATGACCTCCACTCGACGCGTTGGAACCTTCTTGAGACGTATGCTGACTTCGCCGCGAGGTTGCAGAAACGCATAATAAGTTGTGGGCTCAAGCTGATTGCTGTCCATAAGGAGGGGGGCAAAACGTTGCAGCATCATAGAAAGAACGACCTTCGCTTCAAGCATGGCAAATCCTGTACCGATGCAGGCCCGAGCGCCGATTCCGAACGGAAAGTACGCCGCAGGAGTGTGCAACCGGGGATACTTCGGGGCGAAACGCTCCGGCTGAAACTTCAGTGCATCGGAGAAGTACTCCGACGACCGCTGGGTGACCCATTCACTGAAGATGACGAACATTCCCTTGGGGATATGCCAGCCGTCCACCTCGGTGTCCTGGGTGGCGCGACGGCCATGCAGCCATACAGTGGGATAAAGCCGCAACGCCTCTTTAACCACCCAATCAAGAAAGGTCAGGCGCGGTAAATCAGTAGTAAGCGGAGGCTTACCGTTCAGAGTGGTTTGTAATTCGTCAATCAATCTGGCAAGCACATCCCGATGCTCGGCCAGCAGGCAAACAGCCCAGGTAAGCAAACTGGAAACAGTAATCTGCCCGGCGCCCATGAAGGAGGTAACGTGGTCGCGAATTGTTTCTCCGGCCCGATTGGCAGGAGCCCCACGTAATATGAGATCCACCAGCAACATGTTCTTGCCGGTATTGTTGCGCTGTTTACCTTGCTCTAGAATCTCATCCACCACTGACATTAGTCCCGTCCACGATTCTTCTTTCTGAACGTCAGCAGCAGACTTGAACGGACGGAAGAGGTTGGGAGAGTGACGCAAAACATTACGATAAGCCGCTACCATGCTCTCCGCCCGGTTCTGCACGTCAACCCCAAATAGCGTTTCAAATACAACGCTGGCGGCCAGGCGCTGCATGGCACTGGTCAACTCAATCTCGTTATTTGTATCCCATGACTCGAGCATTTTTTGGGTGTGCTCAATCATGATCTCGCGGTAACGCTCCATGGCAGGGCCGTGAAAGGCCTCCAGCATGGCGGCACGCTGGCGATCGTGAAGCTCGCCGTCAGTGGAGAATAAAGATTGTTCCTGGCCGCAACCACAGCACTTGGCTACGGGTTTTTTCTTCGATAGTGGATGGCTGCTCAGCGTGGTGTCGCCATTGATGAGCGACCGGTTCTGGATATATTCGCCTTTAAGAAATCTTGATGCCTGATCCACAAGCACCTCGCGGATCGCAGCCGGACGCGTCAGCAATATCACCGCCGTCGATCCCAAATGAAGGGAAGAGGTCGGGCCATACTCCTGATAAAGGCGGGTGAGATATCCAAGACGGTCTTTCCGATAGGTCGCGCTATTGCCAACTATCGGCAAAGCACGCGGTCCAGGAGGAAGGTTGTGTGAAAGCATGGAAACACCTCTTGTGATGAAAAACGGCCAAGCTGCTTTCCCGTCACAAAATGATGGGGAAGCAGCTTTCAATCCACAGATGTTTGTTACAAGTCAGGAAAACCCCCGCAGCTACGCAACAACCATTTCTTCAGCGCGCTGCATGGGTAGGCTTTCCAATTTCATTCTGACCTTGCCCTTTGGTTGCAATAGTACGTAGTGATCAGCATATTCAAGTTCTTTGCTGTCTATGATGCTGGGTTTGAATTTTTGCAACGTCTGGGCAAGAACTATCTTGGTTTCCAACATGGTAAAACCGGTGCCAAGGCAGGCGCGATGCCCGATTCCAAACGGGTAGTATGCTCCCGGGGTGTGCAGATACTCACCTTTTGGCGCGAACCTTTCAGGGATAAACTCCGTGGGTCTCTCAAAGAAATCCTTGGCGCGGTGGGTCACCCATTGGCTGAACATTACGAAAGTTCCCTTTGGAAGATGCCAGCCATCCACTTCCACATCTTCCAGCGCACGACGGAAATGCACCCACACGGGGGGATAGAGGCGCAACGTTTCTTTGATTACCCAATCCAGATAGGTGAGTTGGGATAGATCAGTAATGCCTGGTGCGCGACCGTTGAGGACTCTGTGCAACTCCTCTGTTACCTTGGCCAATGCCTTGGGATGCTGCGCCAGCAACCCAAAGGCCCAGATGATGGCGCCCGATACCGTGACATGGCCGGCAGCCATAAAAAACAAAACGAGTCCGCGGACCAATTCACTGTCATGCCCGTCGGGAGCAGCTCGCAAAATCAAATCGATCAACATAGTGCTGTTGGGGTCAGCATGGCGTGCATTGCGAGCGGCAGCATCAGCAACAATCTTATCAACCACCTTCATTAGCTCTTCCCACTCGGAATCCTTGCTGTGTGGGCGAAACGGGCTTTTCGAATGGCTTACTATATGCCGGTATGCCTTGACAATGTGATGTGACTGGTCCTGCACGTCCACGCCGAACAAGGTCTTGAAGAGAACACTTGCAGTCAAAGCCTGAATTTCATGCGTCAACTCGATCTCGCCTGAGGTCTCCCAGTGCTGGAGCGCGCGATCAGTCTGGGTAATCATGATCTCGCGGTATTTGTCCAGGGCGGGCCCGTGAAAAGCTTTAAGCATGGCGTTCCGCTGGCTATCGTGAAGTTCGCCTTCCAGTGCAAGCAGTGAGGTTTCCGTGGCGCACCCGCAGCACCGATCGATCATTGCCTTCGGAGTCAGCGCAGTGCGCGCAAACGGCAGGTCACCCATAATCAAAGGCATGTTCAACATCACGTCACGATTGCCGAATTTATCTGCTTTTTCGATAAAAACTTCGCGTATCGCGCTGGGACGGCAAAGCTGCACCGCCGGCAATCCGCCGAGATGCATGGTGGCGGCTGGGCCGTAGTCTTCATAAAGCTTAGTTACATAGCCGAGGCGATCCTTGCGGTAGGAGAGACTATTGCCGAAGATCGGGACCGAACGCGGTCCAGGGGGGAACTTATATGAACTCATTTCTACCTACCTTCCTTGCGCCGCTCCATGGTTGGGCGCCCCAAAATTGGTCCTGAAGCTTCAGCTTCTTTGGTTTATTGATGTGTGGAGTTGCTTTACTCGGAAGAGGAAAGACTCTCGCAGCTCGATGCAACTCCGCACGTGTTAGGGCTTGCTGCAGCACGCCCAAGTTTCGGGAGATTCTCCCTTGAATTTAGGCGTCTGCTGAAGCGAGTGGTACTAGCTGTCTTTGCGACCGCAAGCATCAGAAGCGCAAACTGCACATAGCGTCATGGTAATTTCTCCTTTATCCGGATGCTAGGACTTGAAGTTCACTTTAAGTCAAGTGGAAAATAAAAATAAACTCAAGGTCACCGTGAGCTGCCCATCATCCCTTTTCTACGCCGGATATCTGGTTTTGGGTCCGCAAATTTCAAGTATTCCGGAAGCTCTGAAGCCGGCCTCATGTTTTTCAACCCGGCAATAGGCCCGGTGGGCAGCGAAATGTGAAGACCATTTTTTCTGCGCGGACTTTGAACAAATCCTCTGGCGCAATCTTCAAGCTTGCTGCATCCGCACTGCATGATGGCGCGTAGCGTTTTCTTGACCGCGGTGGCCTTCGCCACCACGCTTTCCATTTCCTTGATTTTTGCTTGCGCCAGCTCTGACCATCGCGCAGATGCAGATTTGTCTTTGGGCAGTTCATTCAGCAAAAGGCCAATTTCCTGCAGACTGAAGCCGAGGTCTTTGTAAACAGAGATGATTGTCAATTGATGCACTACCTCCTGCTGATAAACGCGCCGGCCAGATGTGCGTGCGGGAGGCATGAGGAGTCCGGCTTTTTCATAGTAACGAATTGCTGATGTATGAATGCCTGCTCGCATGGCTACTTCGCCGATGGTCATTTGTCACCTCGATCTAAGCAATAATTATTAGGATTTGTGATTGCGATTGACGAAGCAGGCTGATCTTAACGCCGGTTTAAGAACTTTGCCACACGTCGGAGAGAATTAAAAAGCTTTTGAGGAGTTGAATCGTTCCAAAATGGAACTGTGCGGTGCAATATTAGATAGTTGACCTTAGAGCTAGTAAAGCAAAGGTGGGGAGTGTAATGGCTTCTAGTAGATATGCGCCGGTCGACACAGTGGTACTTATACTTAATGAAATAAAGCGGCAACATGAAATGGTTGGGGTTTCAAATAGGCGAGAGTAAAGAAAGAGACTTTGTTTTGCATACTCGCGACTGGTCTGGAGAGTATCGCCGTTATCTCTGACAGGTAAAAATTACCGATTCTCCTGCGAATCTTCTGTCATTTTGACAGAACATCCGCAACCTGTTTTAGTTTGCTGGTGCTGAAGATTTTTGCTGTTCGATCCATACTTGCAGTCACAACGTGCTGCTCATCGGATGCGAAACGCGCACGCATCACTCCGCCGCTGTGCCCTTTAAGGATCGCAAGCGGCTGCCCATTGTGAGCATTCCAGATGCGGGCAGTCTTGTCTGCGCTCGCAGTGACAACCCAATTTCCATCTGGTGAAAATTCCGCGTGATAAACGAGATCTGAGTGACCGGAAAAAACGGCAATGAGATGGCCATTCCTTGAGTTCCACAGGCGCGCCTTATCATCCGGACCCGCTGTGACGATCTCTTGCCCATCAGGAGAAAACACCGCATCATAACCCTGTAAGGTGAAGAGCAAATGGCCGTCGGCAGCACTCCAGATGCGAGTGGCGTTGTCATAGCTGGCACTAAGAATCTTCTGGCCGTCGGGTGAAAATGCAGCATGCTCAACAACTCCAGAGTGCCCGCGCAAAATGAATTGCAATTTCTCGGTACGGATGTTCCACACTTCCGCCGTCTTATTCTCGTTTGCTGTGACCAGTTGTTGGCCGTCTGGCGACAACTCTGCATCCCACACACAAATGCCATCTCCCTGCAACGTTGTAAGCAGATGGCCATTGTTGGCGTTCCAGATGCGAGCCGTCTGATCGTTGCTTGCAGTAATAATCCTTCGGCCATCCGCTGAATATTCAGCGTGCCAGACCTCAGCCGCGTTCCCGACAAGTGTAAAGAGGAGATGTCCATCAGCAGAATCCCAGACTTTGGCAGTTTTATCCTGGCTGGCAGTCAAAATCCGGCGACCGTCGGGCGAATATGCAACCGAGGTAAGGCTGGCTGTATGTCCGCGAAGTACAAACAGCAGATGGCCGGTGTCGACGCTCCAAACGCGAGCCGTACCGTCAAGGCTGGCGGTAACAACCTGCTTTGCGTCAGGTGAAAACGAGGTCTGTTCAACGGCATCCGCGTGACCAGGTAAATCGAACAACACAGGTGCGGCGGCATGTTCCAAAGCAAGGCGAGCTTCTGGCGTCCTGGCCGTAAGCCAGCTGCGGCGGGCCAGGTCGAAGGCGTGCTGTGGATCGTTGGGAAGCGTTCTTTCTGCCTGACTTGCAAGACGGCGCGATTGCAATCGGGGCCAGTTCAGGCTCGCGAACCACGCTGCTGCAAAAACAAGAGCGAGCACGCAGGCCGTATATGCCAGTCGCTGTGGTTGATTCTTTACCGTTGGGTCCATGCGCGTTAACGATATCGAGAAACGTTGAAGCAGCGCAATCGAATTACGTCCCGTCTTTTAAGCAAGATCAGTTACCTTGAGGCTTGCATATTCCCTTGTGGATCGAGCACCTGAATTGGGCCAAGTTTGAGTTTCTTCAGCGCTGGCTCAATTTTTGCGCTATCTCCTACCACCACTACCGTCATTTCATCTGGATGAATGTATTTGCCGGCGATCTTTGCCGCGATATCGGGCGTCACCTTGTTGATTTGCACAGGCAATTTCGCGTAATAGTCGAGCGGCAATCCATACACAAACAGGTCGGAAAGGCTCTGGCTGGTACGGGCGCTGGTTTCAAAAAGGGAAGAGAGCGAACGGCTAATAGAGTCTCTTCCGGTCCGCACCTCGTCCGCAGAGAGGGGATCAAGGCTGATCTTATTGAGCTCTGACAATATTTCTCCCACGGCAGGCGCTGTTACATCAGCCCTGACTTCAGCCCGGGCGTAAAAGGCGCCTGTACCCCGGCGATCTGTAAATTGTGAGAATGCGCCATAACAATAGCCGTGCCGCTCGCGTAAATTCATGTTCAAGCGGGAAGAAAACAGGCCACCGAGAATTGTATTCATTACGTCGACCGCGATGTAGTCAGGAGACGAATGAGCAATTCCGGTCCCTCCAACAAGCACAGAAGATTGCGCCGCACCAGGTTTATTGATGATCAGGACTTTTCGCCCCGGCATTCCTTTTAATGAAGGGGGTGGTCCGAGATTTGGCGTGCCCTTCCATTGGCCAAAATACTTCTTCGCGAGTAGTTGAGCCTGGTTTTGAGTGATATCGCCAGCGATCGCCAAGACTGCATTTCCGGGGACGTAGGTGCTCCTCCAGAAATTCACAATGTCCATGCGCTGTAAAGTTTTGAGGGACTCTTCACTGCCGAGCGCAGTGTAACCGTAAGGATTCTCTTTGCCATAAAGGACTTGTTGAAAGATGCGCAGCGCCGTTGTGCGGGAACTGTTGCCATCCTGCTGCAATGAAGAAATGCTTTCTTTGCGCACGCGCTCAATTTCTTCCGGCGCGAAGGCCGGGTTCAAGACGACATCAGAAAGAAGATCGAATGCAGAATTCAGGTGCTGTTTGAGGCAGCTGATGGAAACAGCGGAGCGATCACTGTCTGAAGTAGATTCAATCTCAGCGCCATCTTTGTCCGCATCGATTGCAATTTGGAGGTTTGATCTGGTTTTTGTACCGGCTTCCAGCATGTTTGCCGTAAATAGCGCCAAGCCGGGACGATCCGGAGGATTAGCCCCGCTTCCGCCGATCACTGTGAGTTCTGCGGTAATCAGCGGCAAATCATGCTTTTCAACCAATAAGACCGTAAGACCATTTGCCAATTTAAATTGATGGGGCGAGGGCAGCGAGATATTGGAAGATGGGCCTGACTGCGGCGCTTGAGCACGCCATGCTTGCGCTTCCTCAAAAGCTTTTGTTTTCTCGTCAGCCTGCGCAGGTTCTTCGCTGCGCGCGATTCGGGCGACATCGTGCACAACTTTTTCGCCCGGAATGCAATAGACTACAACGCGCGAGTTCCTGGTCAATTTGTCCTGCGCAACACGTTGTAAATCGCTGGTACTAACCTGCTCGTATCGGTCGATGTCCTTTTGCAGAAAACCCGGATCGCCTAGGTAATGGTTATAAAGATTCAGACGATCAGCAACCCCACCCTGCCCGCCAAGCTTATCCATTTTGCGCAACGTACGGGCTTCAACCACGTTGCGTTCGCGATCTAACTCAGCTTGGGTCACTCCATGTTCGCGCACATTAGAGAGTTCTTCATCAACTGCGGCTTCAATCTGTTCGGGTGTGATGCCTCGCTTGGCTGTGACCTGAATGAAAAAAACCGAGCCGAGTGCCAACGTGTACTGCTCTGCATGGACATCCTGGGCAATCTGCTTATCATGCACCAGATGCTGAAACAGACGGCTCGCCCTGGAGCGGCCACCACCCAGAATGCGGCCCAAAAGCTGTTCTGCGGCGTCGCCCGGCTTGAAAATGGGATCTGTGATCCAGGCGATATACACTCGCGGGAGGCCGACCTTATCCGTGATCACAAGGCGTTTCTCTTGTGTGATGTGTGGCGTTTTAACCTTGATGACGGGTACTGGCGGTCCGGAAGGAAGCGGCCCGAAGTATTTTTCAACCAGCTCTTTGGTGCGCGCCTTATTGATGTCCCCCGCGATCACCAGGCTGGCGTTATTGGGCGCGTAGTAAAGATGGAAAAACTCGCGCACATCGTTGAGTTGGGCAGCTTCAATATCGGCGTGAGAGCCGATAACATGTCCATGGTAGGGATGTTCCGCGGGAAAGAGCGCCTGAAATAGCGCTTCATCGGCCAATCCGTAAGGATCATTTTCCACGCGCTGCCGGCGCTCATTTCGTACCACATCGCGCTGATTTGCAAGCTTGGCCTCAGTAAGAGTATCGAGCAGAAACCCCATGCGGTCGCTTTCCAGCCACAAGGCCTTTTCCAACTCATTGGAAGGCACAGTCTCAAAATAGTTCGTGCGATCAAATTCCGTAGTGCCGTTGATATTGGCTCCGCCCGCGGCTTCCAGATATCGGAAATGTGCCTTTTCACCCACATGCTTTGAGCCTTCAAACATCAGATGCTCAAAGAGGTGAGCGAAGCCGGTGCGTCCGGGCCGTTCGTTCGCCGGCCCCACGTGGTACCAGATATTTACAGCCACGATGGGCAGACGGTGATTTTCAGACAAAATTACTTCAAGCCCGTTCTTCAATTTGTATTTTTCGTATGCAATATCCGGAATTTTGATTCTGCTCGCTGAAGCCACAGGAGCATGTTTGGGCTTCGACTTGGAATCGCTATTTGAGGCTGCCTGCCCGCTTGCAAGATAGGTTACCAATAAAATGGCAAGTAAAAAGATAACTCTGCGGACCATGACTATCGACTCCTGACGTGAACCTACAAGCCAGTAGTCTATCAATGTTAAAGTCGACTTTAACTTAAGTATAGTTGTGTGCCAAAAAGGGTCGGTAAAGTGAGTCTGTTTTGGTTATACTGTGGCGTCTCGCCGGAGTGCTTGGAGGGTTGTTTGCCGGAAACAGCAAAAAAGAAGTCGCAAGGGCAACTATTTAAGTCGGTATCACCCCAGGTGTGGGAATTGATGCGGCCGCGTCTTCCTCTTGTAGGTTTAGGGCTTCTGATTCTGCTCATCAATCGTTCAGCTGGCCTGGTTGCGCCGTACGCTCCCAAATTGCTGCTCGACCGTGTGATCGCAAAACGCGACATTCACTTTCTTCCATTTCTGGCAGCGGGTCTCGTAGGAGCTGTTTTGGTGCAGACTTTCACCTCCTTCCTGCTCAGCCAGTTGTTTGCAAAAGAGGGACAGAGGCTGATTGCAGAACTCAGATGCAAGGTCAAGGCGCACGTAGGAAGACTGCCCGTTACGTACTACGATTCCAATCGGACAGGCGCATTGCTTTCACGGATCATGAATGATGTTGAAGGCGTCCGCAGTCTGATTGGTCCAGGCTTTGTGGAGTTTGTTGGCGGGATCATCACGGCGGGCTTTGTCCTCATCATTATGTTGCGGATGAGCGTTCTGCTCACCGCCGTTGCCGCGGTGTTCCTGCTGGTTTTCGGGCTGATCTGGAAGAGCAACGTCAAATCGTTGCGGCCGATCTACCGCGAGCGGAATGCGGCCAACAGCGACGTGTCAGCCCGCTTGACTGAGTCTCTGGGCGGCATACGAGTTGTGAAGGCGTATCGAGCTGAAGAGCGGGAAGATCGGGCTTTTGCTGAAGGCGTGCACAAGTTGTTACAGATCGGATTTCGGGTAATCCAAAAAAATTCCCTGATGAATATGGCGACGGCAATGGACATCGGCGTGCTGGGCGCGGTGGTGATGAGTCTGGGCGCCTACCAGATTCTCGTTGGCAGGATGTCGGTAGGAGACCTTTTCAGCTACATCATGTTCATGGCATATGTTTCCACTCCCATCATTCAATTATCAGTACTGGGCACGAGCTTGATTGAAGCTTTGGCAGGACTGGACCGTACGCGGGAAATTCTTGTGGAGCAACCAGAAGACGCGGATCCGGACCGCACCATAACGCTGCCGGAACTGAAAGGGCGAATTGTTTTTGATCATGTGCATTTTGCCTATGAAGCAGACAAGCCGGTCCTGAAAGACGTCAGTTTTGACGCTTCGCCGGGCAGCGTTACCGCGCTGGTGGGTTCTTCTGGCTCAGGCAAGTCTACGATCATCGGGCTGGTCGCATCGTTCTACAAGCCTACACGTGGGGGCGTGATCGTTGATGGAGCAAGTCTGAGCCAGATACGGCTCGATTCCTATCGTCCAATGCTGGGCGTAGTGTTGCAAGATTCATTTCTTTTTGCCGGTACCATTCGTGAGAACGTGAAGTTCTGCCGGCCTGAAGCAAGCGAGGAAGCGTTTCGGCGCGCATGCCACATTGCGCACGTCGACGAGTTTGCCGAGCGGTTCAAAAACGGATACGAGACCGTAATCGGCGAGCGCGGCATTAAGCTTTCGGGCGGCCAGCGGCAACGGATGGCCATAGCGCGCGCCATCCTGGCTGATCCCAAGATACTGATTCTGGATGAGGCTACGTCCAGCCTGGATTCGGAGTCTGAGCTTTTCATCCAGGAGGGTCTGAAGTACCTCATGGCCGGTCGCACGACTTTTGTTATCGCTCATCGCCTTTCAACCGTGCGGCAAGCCGATCAGATCCTTGTCGTGGAAGATGGAAGGATTGTTGAGCGGGGCACGCATGCATCGCTCTACGCAAAAAGCGGGCGTTACTTTGAACTTTACAAAAAACAATATGGTTTGGAATCGAACCTGCTACGTGATCCGAGGGAAGCAAGTGATTCTTTTTCTGAGGGGCAGGCCCTTAGCCAACGAATTGGGGCGGATTAAGTTGCATTCCCAATTTGAAACCATTCTTTCAGAAGAGATTTCAGAAGAGATTATTGTGTGATACATTCCGTCGAATAAGGCAGGGATAATTTCCATGAAAGCAAAATTGGTTGGTGTTGTTCTCGTTCTTGCAATTGCTACGGGCATTATTGTTCTCAAAGTCCGCTCCGCTGAGAAGTCGGCCACTTCTTCTTCGATGGCAAACAGCGCAACCCCTCAGGTTCTTCTATTTGCCAAGCCCGGTGAAGCCGCATCTGTTGCGCGTTGTGGCCAGATCGTGCGTGAGGTTCGTGCCGCGGCGGAACGCGGTGTTTCCGTGCGTGAAATCGCGCCCTCCAGCAATGCTGAGTTGATGAAGGAGTATCACGTGCTCACCACGCCCACTGTAGTCCTGCTGGCTTCAAATGGATCGATACGGGCCCGCTACGAGGGTGAAGCACAAGAAACGCTGGACGCGGTTCGTTCCGAAATGCAAAGGCTGCATCCATAATGTTAGGGCTGCCCGAGAGCGTTGCTGGAAGATTGTTCGGGGGTAGCCCGCTTACGTTTGTGATTGTCTTTGTGGTCGGTTTTGTGTCCACTCTCAAGAACCCCTGTGCTCTGCCGCTCTATCCGGCCGCGACCACAGCGTGCCTGGGGGCGGCGACGCTTTCCATGGAGCGGCGCACATCAGTTGTGAACGCCATGGCATTCGTAATTGGCATTGCGCTTTCCACCGCAACCCTGGGTCTTGGGGCGGTTGCAGCCGGAAGGCTGATTGGAATCGGAAGCTGGGGAAGATATCTGATCGCGCTTTTGCCGATTGTAATGGGCATTCACCGTCTGGGGTGGATTCCGCTTCCTGGAAGCTTCCGCTTGAAGACGAATTTCGCTCCAGGGGTTGGGGGCGCGTTTGGGACTGGCTTTCTGCTGGCGCTGGTTGTTGGCCGATGCGGCTCAGCCGTACTGGCCGCGATTTTGGCTTATGCGGCATACCACCATGCTTTTCTTTACGGCGGCGGCCTTTTATTTGCCTATGGTGTTGGAGCAGGAATACCGCTGATTACCTTTGGAACAGCCGCGGGAAAACTTTCAAGCTGGATTGATAACAAGGGATACAAGCAATGGACTGACAGAGCGCTTGGCGGAATGATGCTCGGCCTGGGATTCTATCTGCTCTGGTTGGCGTAAAAATCTGATGCGAAATACTTTCACAACGTTCAGCGTTCTATTATTGGCTGGCGTAGTTTCTATTCTGGCGCAAACACAAAGAAAAGCGACAACCACCAGTGTGAGTTCCAGCCTTAATCCCTCTCCATTCGGGCAGTTACTGACCTTTACCGCAAAAGTAAGCGGAAACGGTGGTTCGCCCACGGGCTCCGTCAAGTTCACAGACGGTGATAAGACTATTGGTGGCGGAACACTCGATGGTTCAGGCCTGGCACATCTAAGCATTCCGTGGATTCCATCGGG
>Ga0134126_10002223_pt1 | contig 24566 bp, 17 predicted proteins | sample KB31752_FD_96881 | JGI IMG/M metagenome (GOLD analysis project Ga0134126, IMG submission 96881) | Terrestrial soil microbial communities with excess Nitrogen fertilizer from Kellogg Biological Station, Michigan, USA - KB3-175-2 | ecosystem: Environmental > Terrestrial > Soil > Unclassified ... | reverse complement strand
AAGCTCAAAGTGGGATCTACCCCAAACCAGGATAACCCGCTAATGGATGCAAGCGAAATAAAAGGCATTCCGCTTTTAGGGATTGACGTCTGGGAACATGCCTATTACCTGAAATATCAGAACAAAAGGCCGGACTATATAAGCGCCTGGTGGAATGTGGTGAACTGGAACGAAGTTGCCAAAAGATTTGAGATGTGAAAATCCACCGATAAATTCATTTCAACACTAAGTCGCACGACACCATCTATCCGTTCAATAATCTGTCGTAAGTGTCAATTTGCAGATAGAGTGCCTTTATTCTGAATTCCAATCAGAAGAGGTTGATTTTTTATGGGCTTTTAACCAATCTGGTTAAACAGTTCCCAAATTCGCCCTAAAAATTTCTCTGGTTTTTTAACAAGAAGGCCTCTTCAGGTGTTTATCAATCATAAATTCATCTGATATGAAAGCCCGGATTAAAAATTACATCAATTTGCTAAAACCCTTAAGCAGATTGATAAATATGCCCTGCTTGACAATCGGATGCTTGATAATTAAACTTACCAACCAAAATGAAAAATATTCTTTACTTTATACTATGCCTGTTTACAGTCGATTGTAGTTACGGCCAATCGGGCAACCAGTTTTTCCAGGATGCCGTTGCAAAAGACAAATCAAAGGATTATCTCGGATCAGTTGCCTCCTATACCAGGGCTATTAAGGCTGACCCAACGTATGCCGACGCTTATTACAACAGGGGGCTTGCAAAATTCAACCTTAAAAATTATTCCGGCGCTATAGAAGACTATACTAATGCTATTAGACTGAAGTCAACTGACCCAACTTATTATTATAACCGGGCTATTGCCGAAGAAAAAATTAAGGATTATAGCATTGCATCTGCAGACTACAAGAAAGCGGAAGAACTGGATCCAAAATTTGCCGATGCTGCTTTTAATTTAGGATCACTAAACTTCAGAATGCAGGATTATGACGCTGCCATTGACAATTATACAAAAGCTATTGCACTCAACCCTAACGATGCAGGCGCCTACCTGAACCGTGGTGTAATAAAAGGCAGAACAGGGAATGACACCGGCGCCATTGCGGATTTTACAGGTGCTATTGCAATTAATTCTCATTATGCGGACGCGTACTATAACCGCGGGTGCATCAAACTTGACCTCGGCGAATACAAAGACGCTGTTGACGATTATATGAAAGTATTAGAGATGAAACCGGATTATTCTGATGCCCTGTTTAATATAGCAATTGCCAAAGAAAAGATGCATGACTATAATGGAGCGATAGATTATTACACAAAATCTATTAAAATAACCCCGAAGGATGCGGACGCATATTGTGGAAGAGGGGTTGCCAGGCAGGAAATTAAAGATTTTGAAGGAGCTTTCAATGATTTTGAAATGGCAATAGAAATTAATCCCGGGAATGCCAAAGTTTACTACGACAGGGCAAACGCGAAAAAAGAAACAAAGGACTATGCCGGCGCTGAAGCAGACTATAATAAAGCTATACAAATTAATCCGGCGTACGTCAAGGCTTATTGCAACAGGGGTGTTGTCAAAGACATTCTTGAAGACTATTCGGGCGCCATCGCCGACTTTAACAAAGTCCTTGAAATGGATCCAAATAGTGCACTGGCCTATTGCAGCAGGGGCTGTACCAAAGGGAAACTGCATGATTATAAAGGCGCAATTCATGACAATACCGTTGCCATAGAGCTTGACCCAAATTATGTTACAGCTTATTATAACCGTGGGTGTGCAAGAGATAGTGTTAAGGACTATAGCGGCGCGATAGCTGACTTCGAAAAAGCCATTGAGTTAAACCCTAAATATTCTGATGCCTATTACGATAAGGGTACTACTGAGCTTGCAATGGGAAACCATGTCCAGGCCTGTAATGACCTGATCAAAGCTTCAGACCTCGGCCTGCCTAAGGCAAAGAATGCGGCGAAGGCTTGCAGGTGAGGGAGAAGATTTAATTCACCACCAACTCCACTTCGCGTATCGCCGTCAATTCCCTGATCAACTCATTATTAGGTTGTAGTTTGTATTTGCCTGCCTGAAGAACCAGGTTGATGTTTTCTTCTGGAGAAACTACCTGGATTTTTACAGGAACCTGGCCGGGATGACGGGTAAAGATCGCATTCAATTGGTCATTGAGTATATTATCTACATGGTTTAATCCGACCTGGAGCGTCAATTTTTTAGTGGCGCGCTCTGCTATTTCAGCCAGTAGAATAACATCCAACCAAACGGTTTCCATTTCGGGGCTGCCGTTGAAACGCGGTTTGCGTTCGCCTTTCAGGACGATTAATTTACCTTCCTGTAGCATGTGCTGGTATTTGAGGAACTCGGCTGACCGCCAAAAACGCAGCTCGGCACTGCCACTGAAATCTTCTATCGTTACGATACCGTAATCATTGTTGTTCTTGTCTTTACGAACAATGAGCTTGGTAACAATCCCACCAATTGCAACTGTCCTGCCACTGAAATTTTCGAAATCAACACAATGGCAGTTCATGAATTTTTCCATTTCGAAACGGTATTCATCCAGGGGATGGCCGGAGATGAAGAACCCAACCATTTCCTTTTCTTTTTTGAGCATTTCTATCCGGTTCCAGCGCGCGCAGTCTGCCATTTTTGGCTGCTGGATAAAATGCGCGTCCCCGCCCCCGAAAAGAGATTGCTGGCTTCCTGCCTTATCGCTCTGGAAGTTGGCGCCATATTTCAATATCTTTTCAAGCTGGCTCATGTTATCTCCCGGCACTGTGTAGAAATATTGCGCCCTGTGGAACTCATCAAACCTGTCGAAAGCGCCGGCCTGCGCCAGGCTTTCAAAGGTCTTTTTGTTTACTGTTCTGAGGTTTACCCTTTCAGCAAAATCAAAAATATCCTTAAACGGGCCATTCTCCTTTCTTTCTGAAATAATAGCCTCTACAGCAGCCTCTCCCGCGCCTTTCACCGCCGCCATTCCAAACCTTATTTTGCCTTCCTTGTTCACGTCAAAATTCATGGAGCTTTCGTTGATATCCGGCCCCAATACCGGTATTTTTTGCTTGTTGCACTCATCCATAAAAAAGGCGATCTTATCAATATTGCTCATGGAATGGGTAAGCACTGAAGCCATATATTCGGCCGGGTAATTGGCTTTTAGCCAAGCTGTTTGATAGGCTACGACAGAATAAGCGGCAGAGTGGGATCTGTTAAAGCCATACTCTGCAAACTTTTCCATCATATCAAAGATTTCATCTGCCACGGCCTGCTCAATATTGTTAAGGTTTTTGGCGCCTTCTACAAATTTTACCCGCTCTGCGGCCATCTTCGCCTTGTCCTTCTTTCCCATTGCACGCCGCAGCAAATCTGCGCCGCCAAGGGAGTATCCTGCAATGATCTGCGCTGTTTGCATGATCTGTTCCTGGTAAACCATGATACCGTACGTATTTTGAAGCAGGTTTACCAATAATTCGTGTGGGTATTCAATTTTTTCTCTGCCTTGTTTGCGGTTGATGAAAGAGGGAATATGATCCATCGGCCCGGGCCGGTATAGGGCATTCATGGCAATAAGGTCTTCAATATTAGTGGGTTTCAGATCTTTGAGATACTTACGCATCCCGTCACTTTCAAACTGGAAGGTGCCAATAGTATCCCCGCGCTGGTATAATTCAAAGGTCTTGACGTCGTCAAGCGGAATATTATCTATGTCAATTTCGATGTTATGGTTTTTCTGGACCATAGCGAGCGCATCTTTAATGATGCTTAGGGTTTTGAGACCCAAAAAATCCATCTTCAACATTCCCGCTGATTCCACGAGCTTGCCGTCAAATTGCGTCACCCGTAATGTTGATTCCTTTGAAGTGGAAACGGGGATATAATTGGTAATATCATCAGGGGCAATGATAACCGCTGAAGCGTGGATGCCCGTATTCCTGATAGAACCCTCCAGTGTTTCAGCAAGTTGTAATGTTTTGGCCTGCAAGTCGTTGCCTGCCTTTATTTTTTTAAGGTCAGGCACATCTTCGTAGGCTTTTTTCAGAGAAGCTCCCGGTGTTTCAGGCACCAGCTTTGCGAGCATATTTGCTTCAGCGAGCGGCAGGTTAAGCACCCTTGCCACATCCTTTATTGCCGACCGCGCAGCCATGGTGCCAAATGTAATGATCTGGGCTACCTGTTCTTTGCCATATTTCTCCACCACATAGTCTATAACCTTATCGCGGCCTACGTCATCAAAATCTATATCAATATCAGGCATGGTTACCCTTTCCGGGTTCAGGAACCGTTCAAAAAGAAGGTTGTACTTAATCGGGTCAATATTGGTGATGCCAATGCAATAGGCAACGGCTGAACCAGCCGCTGAACCGCGTCCCGGCCCTACTGCCACCCCCATATTTTTTCCGGCTACAATAAAATCCTGCACAATAAGGAAATACCCTGCAAAACCCATGGTTTTAATGGTATGCAGCTCAAAGTTGAGCCGCTCTTCAATATCAGCAGTCAGCCCCGTATATCTTTTGTTCGCACCTTCAAAAGTAAGATGGCGCAAGTATTCATCGGGGTCGGTAAAGGTGGTGGGCAATACGAAATGCGGAACTAATATGTCCCTTCCCAATTTAAAGTCCTGAACCTTGTCCACGATCTCATTGGTGTGGTCTATTACCTGCGGAATGTCTTTGAACAGTTCCGCCATTTCGGCCTGGGTCTTGAAATAAAACTGATCGTTTGGGAAACCGAACCTGTATCCTTTACCATCGCCAACAGGTGTACTTTGCAGTTCGCCGGTGTTCACACAAAGCAATATGTCATGTGCAGACCAGTCTTCTTTCTCGATATAGTGGCTGTCATTGGTAGCGATGGCCTTTACATTATATTTGATAGCCCATTTCAGAAGGATTTGGTTTACCGCTTCCTGGCTTTTACCTGTTCCATCAATATCCTCTAAACCATGCCGTTGCAGTTCGATATAATAATCTTCCCCAAAAATATCCAGCCACCATCTGAATATTTTCTCCGCTTCTTCTTCTGATTCATATAATATTGCCTGGGGAACTTCTGCGCCTATACAGCAGGTAGTAGCAATCAGTCCCTTATGGTACTTAAGCAACAGGTTCTTATCAATCCGCGGCCATTTGCTGTACATGCCTTCAGTGTAGCCGTATGAACAGAGCTTGCACAGGTTTTTGTACCCTTCATGGTCTTTAGCCAGCAACAATTGGTGGTAACGGACATCCTTATCCGTCTTTGTAAACTCCTTGCGGCTCAGATCATCCACAACATAAAATTCACATCCGACAATCGGTTTTATCTGATTTTTATTAGCCTCCGCCACAAAATTGAATGCTCCGAACATATTGCCGTGATCCGTAATTGCCATGGCTTTCATTCCGTCGGCCTTGGCTTTTTTCATGAGCCCGCCGATGCTGGCAGCACCATCGAGCAAGGAATACTGGGAGTGAACGTGGAGGTGGGTGAAATTCATTAAATGATATTATAATATATTAATCAACAATAACTTATACCAAAACCGAATACTCCAGGCCTGGCTTAGTTTTTATAGTTCAAACATAAAGTAATTTCGTGAGAAGGCAAGCGGAAACATAAACAAAAACCTGGCAGGATTGGTGCTGAAATAAATACGGCCTTGTATTGTAACTTTGTGCCTTCTCTTTTTGTTTGCACAAATATGATCCGGATCAAATCTTTTACTTTTAATCCTTTTTCTGAGAACACGTATATATTGTATGATGAGAGCAATGATTGCATCATCATAGACCCGGGCTGCTCGCATAAGGCAGAGGAAAACGACCTCGTGAAATTTATTGAAGATAACCACCTGAAACCGGTGCGTTTATTGAACACGCATTGCCATATTGACCATATACTGGGCAACAAATTTGTCTCAGAAACTTATAACCTTCCATTAGAAGCGCACGAAATGGAAACTGAAAACGTACAACGTGCGGATCAATATGCTGCCATGTTCGGTATGGATCCCTTGAATACTTCTCCTATCGGAAAGTATCTTGATGAAGGAGATGTCATTTCATTTGGCCGTTCAAGGCTCCAGGTTTTGTTTACCCCTGGCCACGCGCCGGGGCATATAGTGTTTTACGATCCTTTGCAGCAGATCATTATCGGGGGCGATGTGCTCTTTAGGGAAAGCATCGGCAGAACCGATTTGCCAGGGGGAAATTATAACACTCTTATTCAATCCATTCAGGAAAAGTTGTTTAGCCTTAACGATGATGTGACAATCTATCCGGGCCATGGAGAGGCAACAACTATTGGGCATGAAAAACAGCATAACCCATTCTTACAGGAGGCATTATCATGAAATTTGATTGGCAATGGATTGTTTGCGGGCTGCTTTTAATCGGGGCGGTTTTTTATGTTTTCAGAACAATGAAAAGAACCGTTACAGAAGAACACAATTGCCCCGAATGTGGCGTACCTGTAAAGAAGGGTGGAAAAATGAAAGCTACTCAGTCAAAATGATACGATGAAAAAATAAAATCTTCTGCAGATATGGCATTTGAGTCAATTGAAACTGCTGTTCTTTCTAAAGTGGCTTTCAACTCCCTTGCATTTCCCGGCCATTTATAGTCAAGCATCTTTTCTATCGCACTTTTGGTAAAAGATTTATCGGGCAAACGGTTGGTTTTACAAAAGTCCGATACAAAATACCGAGCCAGCAGCAACACGTCATTCCCCCGCTCGCGAAGGGGCGGTAAATGAATTAAAAATCCCTGGAGCCTGAAAAAAAGGTCTTCCCTGAATTTATTTTCTTTCACCATCTGGGCCAGGTTTTTATTGGTGGCCGCAATCACCCTTACATCTATTTTTATTTCTTTGTTGCTTCCTACGCGTGATATCGTGGGTTCCTGCAATACCCGCAGCAGCCTTGTTTGCATGGCAAGGTCCATTTCCCCTATTTCGTCTAAGAAAATAGTTCCCTTATGAGCTTCTTCAAACCGGCCGATCCTTTTGGAATCGGCTCCGGTGAATGCGCCTTTTTCATGGCCAAACAGTTCACTCTCTATAAGGTCGTGTGGAATTGCAGCCATGTTAACGGCTACAAAAGGTTCTCTGTTTCGTAACGAGTTATTGTGAATGATCCTGGAGATCACTTCTTTTCCGGTACCGCTCTCGCCTGTTACCATCACCATCATGTTGGTTTTTTCAACCTTCTGTATAAGCCTTAATACGGCAAGCACAGGTTTGCTTTCGCCAATAAAAGTCAGGTATTTGTTCCGGTCGATTATTTGTCCCTTAAGGTCTTCAACTTCTCTTTTCAGATTTACATGCGTGGCAAAATTCTTCATGGCATTGAGAAGCTCCACGACGGCATTATCATTTTTGATAATATAGCCTTTCGCGCCATGTTTATAAGCCTGTACCACCACCTCCACATCTTCCTGTGCCGACAAGATAATGGGGGTAATATCTGTGCTGTAGTCCACGATCCTTTTCAGGAGCTCCAGGCCGGTGAGACCAGGCAAAGTGTAATCAATGGTAACAATATCCGGCCTCAGGTCAAGATTCTTTAGAAATTCCTCAGCCGAAGAGAACATGGTAACTTCATAATTCCCTTCTTCTTCCAGCTTAAATTTCAGGACCTTGCTAAAAATGGGATCATCTTCAATTACAAAAATACGTGTGATGTAATTCATTACGGTAAACCTATGCCTGTAAAATAGTTATTATAATATTGTGCGGCGAAAATACAATAAATCTTCGTAGAGGGGTAATTTTAAGAAACCTAAGTTTCGAATGCTTACTGAACTTCGGCCGCTGCGCTTTTTAACCATTTTACCGCCTCCTGTTCGTCTGTAAATAATTTTATCTTTACCGGAGGCTTATTAAAAGTAATAAAAAAAGTGCCGATCAATTTACTTATGACAGTTGGCGCAATAATAGCGGCCATTGAAATATTTCTTGTGCCTATTTCCCCTGAAACATATTCACGCGCTTCTTTGGTCGCACTTTTTATATTGCGGATATCAATTAATGCAGGATAATCCTTATTGCCACAAACAGCTATTTTTGCGTCAATCGAATCTTTTGCTGTAGCCATATCCATAGAACCTTTTTTATAAACCTGGTAGAGAATACCATCTTCAACCCAGCAGGAAACCGATTCGTTTTCCTCGCGTGTTTTTATATCTTTATTCATTTGTCCTTTTTAGGTTTGAATTGCTGTAGCCAGCTTACAGCATCTTCCGTGTTGGTAAATAGTTTTAGAGGTACTTTCGGTTTGCTGATCTGTAAAAAGAAATTTCCCAAAAACCTGCCAAGTACCGAATCAAGAACAAGGCAGGAAGCAATAACTAGGCTTGTACCTTCAGGAGAGGCAAAATAATCCCTTGCTTCTTTAGTTATGGAAGAAACGTAACGGGCATCTATCAGTAGCGGATAAGGTTGCCCTTTGCATGCTTCGATCCTTGTAGCAACCGCCACTTTTGCCGCCTCAAAGTCAAATATCTTTACCTTAAACCTGCCCCACATTATTCCATCATCCACAGACACTTCTATCACATCGTTATCAAGAATAACCTCTTTCATTTAGTTTATTTTTTCTTTTTGCTTGAAATAGAATATGATCCCGTACATCATTTTGCAAATTTTAATTTTTTTTTTGACGCAGCCAAATAAAACTGCTTTTTTTCGGGATGGTTCTTGTTTTCTTACTTTGCAAACCCTTCCTGTAGGAATAAATGGAAGACTAAAAATACGTAAATTATTGATATCTAGAAACATGCTATAATATTGATCGTTAAAGATGCTTATTGGTTTCAGAAAAAGGTGCTTAAATCTTGCAAATAACCAAGATTTAAAAGGTTATGCTTAATTTTGCATCAAAGCACACCAAAAAAGAGGGGTAAATGGCAAAAGTAAATCACAATAATTATTTAACCACAATAAACGAGCTGATCCGGGATGCAAAAAGCAAGGGCATTTTGCATCTTGTTTCTGAGAATAATGATTTTTCGGGACGACATTTTCGGGTAGCCGGTGCAGAAATGGTCAATTTCGGCACTTGCGGGTATCTTGCCCTCGAAATGGACCAGAGGTTAAAAGATGGGGTCAAAGAATACGCCGAATTATATGGCACTCAGTTTTCAGTCTCCCGAACTTACTTGACCTCAGGGCCTAACATTGACCTTGAAGTCCTTCTTTCACAGATATATAATGGGGCACCCATCATTGTATCGCCATCCACCTCTTCGGCTCATATTGCCAATATACCAAGCCTGGTAAGGGATACAGACCTGGCAATCCTGGACCAGCAGGTACACATGAGCGTGCAAACAGCTGTGCAATTGGCGCGAGTGAAAGGCGCTCACGTAGAAATGATACGTCACAGCAACCTTGAGATGCTTGAAGACAAAATAAAGCTTCTGATGAACAAGTACGATAAGGTCTGGTATATGGCAGACGGCGTTTACTCTATGTATGGAGACGTGGCGCCCATCCATGACCTGATTGCCTTAACAAAAAAATACGAAAAATTCTATCTGTATGTAGATGATGCGCATGGCATGAGCTGGTATGGCAAGCACGGTGCAGGATATATCTATGAAACCGTGGGCGTTCCTGATAAAATGGTTCTGGTAACCACATTGGCAAAAGGTTTTGGTGTAACAGGAGGCATTACCATTTTCCCTGACAGGACGCATTTTGAAAAAGTAAGCCTGTTTGGCGGACCTCTTACCTATTCGCATCCCATTGCCCCGCCTTTGCTGGGCGCAGCGGTTGCTTCGGCGCAAATACATCTTTCTGACGAAATTTACCAGTTCCAGGCAGAATTGAAAGACAGGATAGATTATTGCAACGCTTTGCTTGCCGAAACCAACCTTCCTGTCATATCCAGCCGCATAACCCCCATTTATTTTGTAGGCGTAGGCCAGCCAAAAGTGGGTTATAACGTTGTAAAAAGGCTTATGGACGAAGGGTATTTTGTGAACCTCGCGTTATTCCCGGCCGTTCCGGTAAAAAATACCGGGATACGTTTTACACTTACCCGGCATATTACAGAACCGGATATTAAAGGGCTTGTTGATGCCATGACTCACCATTTCCAACTGGCTTTGGCTGATGAAGGAAAAACCGAGGACGATGTAAGAAGGGCCTTTTATGCCATACACCCTCTCAATGCAATTCAGAGTCAGGTTACCAGGCTGCCCGGCCAACCCTCTGAGTTTGTTGTAAAACATGAAACCGATATTGCCAATATCAATGCTGAAGAGTGGGACAGGGCTATTGGGCCAAATGGGTGTTATGATTCACAGGCTTTGAAGGTTATTCAGGAATCTTTCAGCGGCAATGAAGATCCGGAAAACAACTGGGATTTTCATTATTACATGATATACGACCATCATAAAAAACTCATTATAGCAACTTTTCTTACCGTTTGCATTGTCAAAGACGACATGTTGTCGCCGGCGGCTGTATCTGTAAGTATTGAAAACAAACGGAAAGCTGATCCATTTTATCTTACATCCAAAACTATATGCATGGGAACCCTGGTTACCGAAGGCAGTCATATTTATATTGACCGGGCCAACCCCAGGTGGAAAGAGGCTTTTAAAATATTTGAAGAGGAACTCACGCTTTTACAGGATATAAGCGGGGCCACCAATATCATGCTTCGGGATTTTGATTCGCAGGACGCTGTTTTGCAGGATTTCTTTATTGAAGAAGGGTTTGTGAAAATTGAAATGCCAAATGCCAATATCAGCGAAGATATGACCTGGAGCACCAACGATGAATATCTTGCTACCCTTTCTGCCCGCAACAGGGCGCATACCCGGAATGATATTTTTAAATATGACCGTTTTTTTGATGTGGAATTCAAGGACACATTAACCAATGAAGAAGCAATTCTTTATTGGGAGCTGTTCCTGAACGTGGTAGCAAGGAACTACGCCGTCAATATTTTCCCTTATCCCCTAAAAATGTTCCAGTGCATGTCTAAGTCGCCAGGCTTTGAATTCGTGGTTTTAAAACTGAAACCACAATTTTCACCCAATAATGAAAGCATGATAGTTGCTATCCTCGGGTGCTACAAAGGCATAGACAATTATACCCTCATGCCTATAGGCTTGAATTATGATTTTGTCGTTTCGCATGGCTCCTATCGCCAGACCCTTTTCCAGGCCTTGAAAAGGGCGCGGCAGAATGGCTATTCAAAGGTTAACTTTGGTTTGTCCGCTGATATTGAAAAACGCAAACTTGGGGCCAAACAGCATCCCAAATCCGCTTATGTTCAGGCAAAAGACAATTTTAACTTTGAATTGCTGGAAGCCATTTCAGTTAATGAAGCAATTTAAGGAGCCGGGAAAAAGGAGTAAGTGATTATGCCTGACTCCTTTTTTTTATCTACCTTCGCACCTTAATTTTAAAAATATATAATAAATGTCATACTTATTCACTTCCGAATCAGTTTCGGAAGGGCACCCGGACAAAGTAGCAGACCAGATTTCTGATGCTGTACTTGACGCGATCATTAAATTGGACCCAGAGGCAAAAGTTGCCTGCGAAACATTTGTTACCACAGGCCTTGTAGTCATCGGCGGTGAAGTAAAAATGCGCCATTCCATAAAAGAGCACCTTGACTACCAGCAAATTGCAAGAGACACCATCAACAAAATCGGGTACAATAAATCTGAGTACCAGTTTGACGGCAACTCGTGCGGTATCCTGGTTTGTTTGCATGACCAGAGCCCCGACATCAACCAGGGAGTTGTTCGCGCCAAAGAAGAAGAACAAGGCGCCGGAGACCAGGGAATGATGTTTGGCTATGCCAGCAATGAAACAGACAATTACATGCCGCTTTCCCTTGAACTGTCACACTTGTTATTGCAGGAGCTGGCGGCAATTCGTAAAGAAGGCAAACAAATGAAATACCTGCGCCCCGATGCTAAAGCCCAGGTAACCATTGAATATAATGACGCCAATAAACCTGTAAGGATTGACACGATAGTAATCTCTACCCAGCATGACGAGTTTGTAACCAAAGGGGACAAAGATGAAGCAGAGAAAAAAATGCAGGAAACCATCAAAAACGATATTATTAAGATATTGATTCCCCGTGTAAAAAAACTGTTGCCTGCCAGAGTCAAAAAACTGTTTAACGATCAAATCGTTTATCATGTAAACCCGACTGGAAAGTTTGTTATCGGCGGACCGCATGGCGATACCGGCCTTACCGGCAGAAAAATTATCGTAGATACATACGGTGGCCGCGGCGCGCACGGAGGAGGCGCTTTCTCTGGTAAAGACCCATCAAAAGTCGATCGTTCTGCTGCTTATGCAGCAAGGCATATTGCCAAAAACCTTGTGGCAGCAGGCGTAGCAGACCAGGTACTTGTACAGGTTGCTTATGCTATTGGCGTTGCTGAACCGGTGAGCATTAACCTGACTACTTACCGCACCGGAAAAGTAAAGGACAAAGAAGGCAGAAAACTAACCGATGAACAAATCTCTGATAAGCTGAAAGGCATTTTTGATATGCGCCCGGCTTCTTTGATAAAAAGGCTTGCATTGAAAAACCCTATATTTTCTGAAACTGCCGCTTATGGGCACATGGGTAGAATACCAGCAAAGAAAATGGTGGACGCAAATGGCAAAAAACATGAAGTTGAAACCTTTACCTGGGAAAAACTGGATTATGTTGACAAAATAAAGCAGGTTCTTGGTTTGAATTGATTTGAGCAGGATTTCTAAAATATTCCCATTCCTGGGATTTATTGCTTTGAGCCATTTAATTATGGCTCAAAGTGTTATAAGTGTAAATAAAATTACTGCCCAATCTTATGCTGGCACAATAGGGGACAAGCAGGTTAAGATGAACCTGAAGTGGGAAACCAAAAGCAATCATGTTTGGGCATCCCTTCTTTTTAAAAGTTCAGAAACGGCGTTAGAGCTCGATAATAAATTAGTTGATGGAAAAATAGTTGGGAATTTTGTCATTCCATCTGTTTATGCTCCCGATCCTCTGGCTATAAAGGGTACCATAAAAGCTAATTTTAATATGGATAATAGCATCGAAGGAACTTATCAACCCGTCGGTGAGGCTTCTCCACTTTCTGTTAACCTGAAAAAAGTCTCTGAATTGTCATATACAGATTCATCCCTCAGGGCCGCATACATCAATCATAATCCTGATTATAAATTTGATACGGTATATACATTATCATTGGATGGGATCAGTTTTCTTGACCTGCCACGCAGGAATAAGCTACGGAATATAAACTATTGGTATTCATACCCAATGGTGTCGCTCATGGCAAAGAATAATTACCAGGACCTGAACAGTGTGGGCAACGTAAAACTTGAAGAAATGGGTTTCAAGGATGGGGAATACCTGTTGCAGCAAAATAAAATGTTCCGGCATGCCAGTTTTCCTTACCGGTACCGTAACGGCTATGCGGTAGCATACACAGACCAGCACTTTTTATCTATAGGTTCAGACATTTCTGTTTACGACGGCGCCTCACACCCGTTTACCAATATAAGCTATAAAAATTATGACCTGCTTACCGGCGACAGCCTTAAGCTGGACAGCCTGTTTTTGCGAGGCGGCAAATATTACTTAGACAGTGTGGGCGAGATATGTTTCAGAAAACAAAACGGGCTAAGCCCGAATACGGATCTCGCTACCGCCGGGTATTTCTGGAATGATTCCATGTTTCATGTAAGCTCCAATTTTTATTTTACCATTTCAGGGATTTGTTTTGTCTATAATCCTTACGAGATTGCTTCTTATAACATGGGCGTCATTAAGTTTATCATACCTTATGATATGCTCAAACCCATCATTTGGAGCGGGGGGCCATTGGGATGGGTGCGCAATGAATGATTTGCTATATTTGTATTTGAACTAAGTCCCTTCAAATGAATATTTATACTGGCAATCCTGACGAAGAAAGCATAGATGCAAGTGTATCCCGTATGCAATACCTCGTTGATACAATCCCGACTTTGCTAAGGCAAATCCCGGAACAGGAATTCAGTCAAAAGCCTGCACCGGACAAATGGAGCAAGAAAGAAATATTAGGCCACCTGGTTGACAGTGCTACCAACAACCATCAACGGTTTATCAGGATACAATACCAGGATAAGCCCGGAATTTATTACGATCAAAATGAATGGGTTTCGTTCTCGGATTATAATTCTATTAAAAAAAATCAACTCATAGATTTCTGGGCAAATTACAACAGCCACCTGGTCCATGTCATTAAAAATATCCCATCTGCCAACCTTTCCAAAACCGGGATTGTTCGGGTCCTAAGCGAAGAAAAGCCATTGCATTTTTTCATTAACGACTACGTTGCCCACATGGAACACCATCTACGCCAGATTATAAAGTATTGATTTAATTGTCTTTAACTGCGACGATTAAAATAACCTGCCCGCTGAAGCAATAAAGTAACCTGTCATTTTGTTTTACATACAAAACCGGTATGCAGAAGATTGGTTTCTTTTGGGCGCTAACAGTTGTTGCCATTGCTTTCACCCCGTTATGTGGTTATTCTGTCACAAGAGCAGATTCTGAAACGGTATTTCATGTTTACTTCAAATTTAATTCGGCAGGGATTGAAGCAAAAGAAGCTGCTGCGTTAAAGAAGTTTGCAAACAGGTTTCAACTTTCAGGCACAAATTACGAAATCCATATTTCAGGGTATTGTGATGCTGTGGGTACTAATGTATTTAATGACAAACTATCCATGAAACGCATCAAATCTGTAAAAAAGGAACTTATAAATTTCGGGATAGGCTCCGGTGCTATAAAGGAAATGAATGCCTATGGCAAACGAAAGCCATTAAATGCAAACAAAACCGCGGCAGAAAGACAGGCAAACCGACGGGTGGATATAGAAATCATTATAAATAAAAACCGCCCGCCAATAGGTCTGTCCTTTTTAAAAAATGGTGGTAAGGCAGGGATGCATATCATTCTAAAAGACCTTGATTTTGTAGGCGGTATGCACGACCTGCTGCCGGATTTTTTACCTGAACTTGACTCGCTTGTTATGATCATGAAATCCAATCCAACCCTTGATATCAAAATTGTAGGGCATGTTTGCTGCACTCCTGATGGCATGGATGGCCTTGACCTTGAAACAATGACCAACGGCCTTTCGATAAACAGGGCAAAAGCCATATATGATTATCTTATTCAACATCATATAAGTAAAACCCGGCTTTCTTATATGGGGAAAGGCGGCAGTAATAAACTTGTAGAACCCGAAATTACAGAGCAGGACAAAAGCCTGAACCGCAGGGTAGAGGTAGTGATTGTAAAGGAATGAGAATGTTACCTTTGTGCAAAGAAGCTCTCGGTACTGATGACTGTTGACTGACAAATTAATCCCCAAATTCCTCAGTCCACTTTTTAACGGTAATGTTTTTCGTTGGTGCCTGCATGATGTCTTCCTTGCTTTTTGGGCGCTCGGTTCCGTGCCATAAAAAACCAGGTAGCCGCGCCTCATAAGGGTTCACATCTTTCATGGGGATCATGTTGGCATCAGGGTCTCTTATAAAATTGATTTTGCTTATTTTTCTGTGTTTCACATAAATAATGATGTCGCTTGAAACGATTTTGTTCATCCCCATGAAAGCCTTTTTTTCATCGCGCACATAATACATACTTTCCGCGTTGCCGTCCACGTCAATCCTGTACAATTCATTGTCTGCAAAATATCCTGTCATGTTACGGCCTTTTATCTGGCTGAACCTTGCAGTGTCTTCCTCACTGGCAAGAAAGGCATCCTGGTATATATCGGCTTTGGTTATTTTATTGTTTCTGGTATGCATCAATATCCGTTTGCCCGTGGCCTGGTAGGTATCAAACCATAAAATAGGTTTGGTACGCATATCCAATGTTGAATCCACTGCAGAATAAACCATAGAATCTGCCTTGCCCTGGAAACCTTTATTATAAACCCTGGCATTATAGTATCCTTTTATAATCCTGTATTTGCCGGTGCTGTCATACATAGCCCATATAGAGTCAGAGCTCATATACATGGAATCTTCTTTCAATCCCTTGGTTACAAATGCCTGGTCAGTAATAAATGTTTTTTTTGCATCGCCGTAATGCTCTGCATATTGCCCGGTAATCACCAGTTTTTCGGCGGTATCTACAACCTTTACATGGTACAAGGCCCTTCCAAAAGAGGTCTTCCGGTCATAGAACAGGGTATCGCCGTATAAAAGCTGGTTATCAGTCTTAATATAGGCATTTTTTCCGAATTTGGCTTTGTTGGTTACGGTATTGTACCAGCCGCTTTCGCAATAAATAAAATCCTTATCGCTTGTGATAGTTGTAGGGCCATGAAAAAATGATTTATGCGAGATGATATTATACTGCAGGGTATCGCATTTCATGACAAATTTCGGGTTTACAAGCACCACATTTTTTTTGAAAAACATGTCCCTGCTTTGTGAAAAATAATAGCCTACCACACTTGTTAGTTTGTTTTCGGCATCTGTAATATCCCCACCTGTGGTGTAGAACGCCTCTTTATGGGCAAAATCATAATCAAGGCGCTCGGTGAGCAGGGTCATGTCCCTGTCGGTCATTTTTACATGCTGTTGCATGACCGCGTATTTTGTATTTCCATTATAGTCGAGCGTTTCCCCAAAAATGTGCAGGGTATCATTCTGGTTGATGTCTATATGCCCGAAAGCATTTACCACATTCCGTACCGAATACAGGATGGCGCTGTCGCAGTGCATGGTTACATCATTTTGTTTGAAAACAACACTACCATTCAATCTTTGGATATCCTCGCCATTTCTGCGCTCGGCATGGAGGTTATCAGCATGTAATATATCAATTTTCCCGCCTTCCTCATGCAGCGAGCTCTGGGCGGACGCGAGAAAGGGGAAGAGAAAGAAAAGTGCGAAGAGCGAAGAGCGGAGTGCGGGTGGCTGAACCCCGAAGGGGCGCAATACATCAGCCGGGGGTACAGCCTTCGGAATAAAAAAAGGCGCAGCCCTCTGGATAAAAAAAGGAGCGCCCCGCCGGGCCATTCGAATGGGAAGCAAACCCTTAATAATCAAGTTTTTCTATTTCGGCCATAGGATGGAAAAACCAGGTACGCCTTGAATTTAGTTCGGTGCATTTGTACCTTTTGCGCAATTTGGCCTCCTTTAAGAAAACCTGCCCAGTGCGCCACTTGAAATGGCTTCCCAATGGCAATGATTCGAGAAGAATAAGGCCATTGCTTTCAGGGTTATATTTTTTCAGTGCCTGGAACAGCACGTGGTCGGAGCAGCTCGAAGCTGTAGGGCCGTTGATATGGTCTAAAAGACTGGCATAAACATCTTCCGGGAGGTATTCAAGGTCTATAAAAGGCGCCAATACTTCTGCATAAATACTTTTCCACTCAGCCCCATGAGGCTTTACTCTGTTTTTAAACTTTTCATAAGCCACCATGTGTGCGATCTCATGCAGCAGTGTTACCAAAAAAGCATAAGGGTTCAGGTCATTGTTTATGGTGATCTGGTGCTTGTGGTCTTTATTTTTGAGAGGCCTGTAGTCTCCAAATTTGCTTTTTCGGGCAGGTTTTAACTTAATAAGGACAGCGTAATCGTCAAGCAACTGTGGCAGCAGGGCAGAAGTGCCCACGGGCAAAAAGCGCTCCAGGGCTGCATACAGGGTTTTATCGTCTTTTAACTTCTTTATCATAATATCTATGGCAAATTTCGTGAAAACTTATGGGAACCTCAAAAAACTTTTTTGCTTCTATCCCCCTTTAGGAGCTCAAAACAACCGCGTGGCCACCGGAAGCAACTGGTAAATAAGCAGGCTAAGCACGTAGGCCGCCCCTGTCATATACACAAATTGTACCACAGTCCATTTCAGCGAAGCTGTCTCTTTATAAGTAACGGCCAGGGTACTCATACATTGCATGGCGAAGGCGTAAAAAATAAGCAGGGATACAATAGTGGCAAAAGAATAGGTCTTGGCATGCGTTACAGGGTCGCGGGACTTCATCATGTTTGCCCGGAGCTGGTTGAAATCAGACCCCTCACCCTCAAGCCCATATAGCGTTGAAATAGTTCCAACAAACACCTCCCGTGCTGCAAAAGAGGTAACAAGCGCGATGCCGATTTTCCAATCGAAGCCGAGCGGGCGGATCACCGGCTCAATCGCTTTGCCCAGGTCCCCGGCAAAGGATTTCTGTAATTTTTCAGTCTTTTCATTCAGGGCAAGAGTATGCTTTTGGGCTTCATTTGCAGGTTTTATAGTTGCATACTTTTGCTCAACCTTTTTAAAAGCTCCCGGAGGGCCATAGGATGCCAGGAACCATAGAATGATAGAAATGGCAATAATAATTTTGCCTGCCTCGAACAGGAAGGCCTTTACTTTATTAACCACCGTTATTGCCACTGTATTCAGGTTTGGAAGCCTGTAAACAGGCAGTTCCAAAATAAAATATTGTTTTATTTTACTCTTTATCAATATCTTAAAAATGGCTGCCGCCGTAATGGCTGCTACAAAGCCGAGTACATACATGCCCATTAGCGCCAGGCCCTGCAAATTAAAAATGCCAAGAACACTTCTATCAGGTACGGCGAGCCCCACAAGCAGTATATACACAGGAAGCCTGGCAGAACATGTCATAAGTGGCGTAACAAGTATGGTGATGAGCCTGGATTTTTTATTTTCGATATTGCGGGTGGCCATAATGGCAGGTACTGCGCAGGCAGTTCCGCTTATCAAAGGCACTACAGATTTACCATTTAACCCGAACCGCCTCATGGTACGGTCCATGATAAAAGCCACCCTGGCCAGGTAGCCCGTATCCTCCATTATGGCAATAAACATGGACAAAAAAGCAATCTGCGGGATAAAAACCAGGATTCCGCTGAGGCCAGGTAAAATGCCATTGCCCACAAGATCATTGAGCGCGCCGCCCGGTATCGCTTGCTCCAGCAATTGGGAAAGCCAGTTGAAACTGGCAATAATGGCTCTCATCGGATAATTTGCCAGGCTGAAGAGCGCCTGGAAAATGAGAAACAAAACGGTAAAAAATATGATATAGCCCCAGAATTTGTGGGTAAGAATGGCATCAATTTTTTCCTGCCTTCTTTTAAATGCCGAAGTATCGTCTTCCTTAATACAATCAGTTAATATAGAGGAAATGCGTTTGTACCGGCTCAGGAGGTCGTCCCTTTGCCGTGTACCGGAATCAAAAAGATTATTGCCCCTGAATTTGTCAAGCGCGGCGCGGTGGCCTGGTTTGATGGATTTGGTGGTAAAACCATGGTGCAGGTGCAGCAAGGCACTATACCTGGTGGAAACGCCAAGGGATTCCTGGAGCTGGCCAAGGTCTTCGATCTCAGTTTGTCCGCTAAAAATAAAAGACTCTGATGATATTTTGCCTCCCATAGAAACCTGGTGTACAAGTTTGTCAATTCCTATTTTTTTTCGGGCATTTACGGCTACAATAGGAAGGCCGAATTTTTCTTCCATGCAGGCAATGTCAATATGAACGCCTTTGGCCTTTGCCTGGTCTATCATGTTCAGCGCGAGGATCACAGGGATTTTAAGGTCAATAAGCTGCGAAAGCAAAACAAGGTTGCGTTTTAAATTAGAAGCGTCAGCTATAAATAGCACAAGATCAGGACGTTGTGGATGTTCCGGGTCTATAAGGACTTTGAACGGTATGGTTTCATCAAGTGATTTAGGGAACAGGCTGTATGAACCGGGAAGGTCTGTGATTTCAGCGATGGTGCCATCTTCCAACTGAAAACGGCCCGTACTTTTTTCAATGGTTACCCCCGGAAAATTTCCTGTTTTTTGCTTAAGCCCTGTGAGCGCATTAAATAAAGTGGATTTTCCCGTATTGGGATTGCCGATAAGCGCTATTCTTATTCCCTTGTTCACTTAATCTAATTGTTTTACCCTGATGGAGCGGGCTTCCAGTCTTCTGAGCGCAATTAAATTGCCTGATACCTCAATAGCAATCGGGTCTTTACCGATCGCCGTCATCCTGACAAGTAATATTTCACCCGGCAGGCAGCCCATTTCTATGAGTTTAAGGGAAATATTGGTATCAAGTATTTCCTGGATCTCGGCCCTTTCACCATTTTTAAGTTTATCCAGGGTAATAGATTCCCCGTTTTTATTTAGAATCATTCTAAATACAAAGTTACGCCTAAAGGATTGATCCATGAAAAAAACAAAAATAAATCTTTCAATTATTTCCAGCAAGAACCTGTATTAAGAAATTATTACTATCTTTACCGCACTAATTGTGCTAAAGGTAAGGTATAGAACAGCACGGTGATTTTGATTTTATTTGTTAGTTGCAAAAACCGCTGGTTTGTTCACCTGACCACAATGTTTCGATTTGCAATGATTTGGACACATGGTTTGTTATATCTACAAAAGGTAAAGGTTTGATAGAACATTATACATTTCTAAAGCGTAAAAAACCATTGGCATTATTCAGGAAACAGTTTTTCCTGGCAGTGCTGCCAGTATTATTTTCCGGAATCCTTTTTTCGCCGCATGTCCATGCACAGTGCAATACCATTGATTTTAAAGCAAATGTAAAACAGAAAGGTTGCGCACTCTATGTGGTGCCTTTCTCTGTAATCGGAACTTCATCCGCTGCCGGGGCAACTTTCCAATGGGACTTTGGCAATGGCTTTATAAAGGGGTATGATACCATTACAAAGGCTTTCACCGTTCAGGGCAAATACACCATAAAAATGCAGGCAACCTTGCCAGGCGCCAATATCCCATGTCCTGTTATAGTAAAGGACACCTACATTACCGTATTGCCCAACCCTTTACCTGTTCTCACCGCAAGTACGGGTTTCACGGATTGCGATTTCACGGCCGGAAAAAAGATAACTTTTACGGACAATACTCCTAATTCCGTGAGCAGGACCTGGGTTATAAACAACCTAAGCGATACTTCCAAAACATTTACTGTCGCTTTCCCAAAGTCAGGCACCTGGCCTATAGCCTTTAATTATAAGAATGTTTATGGCTGTTCTCCAGGTTTTACTACCAAAAATCTGCTGTTGTATGATTCTGTGGGAGTGGATATTTGCGCCAGTTTTAATGTTACCCCATCGGGGATAACAGGGAATTTTACGCCGGATGTGGGCGATACGGGGACCCGCACCGTTACCGGGTATTCATGGTCATTCCCGGGAGGGACGCCATCTTCTTCCGTAAAAAAGTTCCCGGACGCGGTAAGTTATCCTGACCCTACCAAAAAGTATGATGTATGGCTGAAAATAACCCTGAGCAACGGGTGTTCTTATACCATGCACAGAAAAGCATTCGTCAGCCCGTTTTTGACACCGGCATTTCAAACCGAATGTGCAACAGGGTTTACAGTTAATGTTGATCTCACTGATCCAAAAAAAGCGGGTTGGAATTTCAATTTTCCAAGCGGCGATTATGTAGGGTCAGCGCCCGGGACTCCACCTCCGGGAGTCTTGTCTTATTCATCGGGAGGGACCTATGGCGCGGGAGTTTCTTATGCATATACAAACGGCCTTGGCTGCCAGATATCGGTCAATTATCCATTTTTTGTAAAGGCCATGGGGCCACGGGCAGGGTTTACATCTACTGATAACCAGATATGCAACCCTACTGATACGGTGCATTTTACAAACAAATCTGATACTTCTAACGCCACAAATGTAAAATATACTTGGTATATATTGGATTCGACCGATAAAGTAGTTTTAGCCAAAATAGGTCCCACATCAAATTACGATACCTCTTATTCACCCGGGAAAGCCGGAAAATTCGGCGTTTCCCTGGTAGCCAAAGTTGCAGGCGGCTGCTTCGACTCGATAAATACTCCAAATTTTATTGTTTCTGCAAAACCCAAATCAGATTTTGATTCCTTAATTGACCCTGTAATCTGTCTTGGTACTACTGTAAACCTTATTGCAAAACCCACCCCCGCTGAAGGGCAGACTTTTCAATATAAATATAAATGGTACGTAAAAGACGAAATGGTACAGGGCTTCCCGGATTCAGCCACAACTGCCAACAATTATTATTTCCCTGACAGTCTGGGCGCTTATGATGTAACCCTTTCGGTTTCAAACGGCCACTGTAGTTCCGATACCACTAAAAAAGCTTTTTTTAAAGCGATAGGCGACAGGACCAGGACTTTTGTTGCCAAAAATTCCGGTTGCCTGAACCCCGGTTTTTCAACGACTGTAAGCGTGGGGCATGAAGAAAAATACCCTAATAACCCCGGAAACCCTCCCCTGTACCACTGGTACCTGGACCCTGATGAAAACCTTGAGTCACAATATATAAACTTTTTGAACCCGAATGCGCGTTCTACCCAGGTTTTTATCAATCATTCGGGTTGCTATTCCATTTACCTCAACATTACTACAATAGAAGGTACTGATACCTGCGTGCAAAAATATCCATCGGGCGGAGATTCTGCGCCTACTATATGCGTGGGCCCGGCCCTTAATTTTGGCGCCGGCCAATTGAACTGTCCCGGTGATACGGTAAAGGTATCGAATTTTTCACCGCGGGCAGATTTTGGGTTCAAATGGACCATAACCCCTCCAGGCCTGGCTGATATATACCCATCGGACACATCGAGGAATATAAAGGTTGTATTTAAAGCCGATACCTGTTACACGATCATTTTAGCTGGTTCCAGGAATTTCAATGGTACAATATGTTCTGACGCCGATACCGTGAGCGGATATTGCTTTCATATTCCCAAACCTGATTTTAGTACATCACCGGCGACTTTTTATTGCAAGCCGGGTGTAGGATATTTTACAAACAAAACAAATGATAAGGGGGACGCTGCAGGTTATGTATGGAATTTTGGAGACGGTACCGTGTTCGCCACTCCCGATTCTGCCCCTGTATCACATTTTTATCCGCGTTTCAATACAGGAGAATTTGATGTAAGCCTTACGGCATTAAGCAAAACAGGCTGTACCGAAACTATAACAAAGAAAACCGCCATAAACATCATTGGCCCGGTGCCTTTGTTCACCATGGACCATAAAACCGGTTGCGATAGTTTGCTTGTAAATTTTACCAATATCAGCAAAAACGTAAATAAGTTTTTATATCTTGATGACGACGGCTCGACTCCCAATTCGGTGAACCTGCCTTCACACCTTTATGTTCTAAACGACACAAGCCGTGATACGATATATTATTATCCTACACTTATTTCCCTGGATGATACTGTCCGTTGCAACAACAACTATTACAGGGATACTGTAAAAATATACCGGATGCCCATTGATGCAAAAGTAAAGAGTGATATTTCAATAGGATGCGCCCCGCTCAAGGTTCAGTTCATGGCTGTTTCACGGGCTGCCACACAGTGGAAATGGGATTTTGACGGTGATGGCATCATAGATGATTCTACTCATAAAAATCCTTTTTTTATCTATACCAAACCCGGGACATATAAACCAAAACTTACGGTCACCAATCATGGCAACTGTCCTTATACTGTTTTTGGCGATAATATTGTTGCGGCGTCCAGTGCATCGGCCAGCTTTGTGCCGTCTGTGCCCACATTTTGCGGAACGCAGAACATTTCCTTTAAAAATACGAGCACAAATACCGCCAGGTATGTATTCAATTTCGGCGATGGTTCCCCGAATGACACCAATGTGATCCCTGCCCATAAATATTATTATGATCCCCTGCGCGATACCGGTGAAGCCAAAATATTTTACCCCATGCTTATCGCCTTTAATGCAGGTGGATGTGCTGATACTTCTACAGACAGCATCATAGCTTACCGGATGCCGGTACCGGGGTTTACCTACTCTTCTGTAATTGGCTGCAGCCCGCTGGAAGTTAATTTTAAAGACACGAGCAAAAACAATTTTGCGGCAGAATGGGACTTTGACAACAATGGCACTTATGACGCTTATGGTAAGACTATCAGCTATGTTTATCCTTCCGGTTTATATACGGTAAAAATGCGGGCAGTCACGATAGAAGGCTGCATGGATTCTACTGTAAAAGTGAACCTGGTAACTGTGAACGCGGTTCCGATAACGGATTTCAGCGTATCGGATTCCGATGTATGTTATAATGCCGTGGTTAAATTCAATAACCTGACCCAACCGGCTGATTCAGTAGTAAAATGGATGTGGAAATTTAATGACCCGCGCGCACCTTATGACACCAGTTCGGTAAAAAACCCATCCTTTTCTTTTTACCAAAAAGGCTGGCACATCATAACACTCACAGCGGTAGATAACAGGGGCTGCTCTGACACCATCAGCAAAAAAGCCGTCTTTGTTGAAGATACTGTTCCACCACCAAATACCAACCTGCTATATGTGTCTGTAATTGACACGCACGCCATTCAGATAACCTATAACATGAGCAGCCTGTTCCATTTTGAAGCGTACAAAATAAATCGCCTGACAAACAGCGGCCTGGTTAAGGATTCAATTACCGATGAAAATGATACTGATTTTATTTACCGGGATACCGCCATCAATACCTCTGACTCAAGCTATTGTTTTAGTATCCAGACCCTTAACAAATGTGGTAAAGTATCTTTT
>Ga0134126_10002222_pt1 | contig 24572 bp, 29 predicted proteins | sample KB31752_FD_96881 | JGI IMG/M metagenome (GOLD analysis project Ga0134126, IMG submission 96881) | Terrestrial soil microbial communities with excess Nitrogen fertilizer from Kellogg Biological Station, Michigan, USA - KB3-175-2 | ecosystem: Environmental > Terrestrial > Soil > Unclassified ... | reverse complement strand
TCCAGGTCGTGCACGCCTGGACCTTTGACCCAATGGCGGATTACTTCACGGAGACATCAAGCCAGCAGGTGCATCAAGAGTCGCTGGCGATGTTGCGTCGTGAAGTCGAACAAGCAACCGAAAACATGACTGACATTCCATCGATCATCCAGAACAGCGTTGAAGGTGACCCGACCCGCATCCTGCTCGAGCTGGCGCGCGGCGCTGCGATGCTGGTGGTAGGACGGCATCGGGGCGACGTGGTTCGCCACGCGCTGCTGGGCTCGGTCAGCGCGGCATGTGTACACCACGCACCCTGCCCTGTCGTCGTCATTCCCACCGTAGTGCCGCCGCAATGATCAACCCATGAACTCGACACCACCGACATCTGGGCCTAAAACGTCGGTGGTGTCGAGTTCACGGGCGTTGCGGTGGGCTGCACGCACCGATCAGTCAGGGAATCTGCTCAGGACGTCATCGAGGGGCCGGCGCGGGGTGGTGGGCAGCGGGTCACTGCCCACCGGGGCCCATCCGACCCGCAGCACCATCTGCGGGAACGCGGCGCCGTCAAGCACTCGGTCGCGAAGAACAGCCCGGGTGGTCCCGATTTCCACGGGTTGGGTGAGCGGGCAGGTGGCGAGGTGCAGCTCGGTGGCGGCGAGCAACACCGCGCTGAGTGCTTCCCCTGCTCGTAGCTGGGATATCCGGTCGTCGGATGAGGTTGCCAGCACCAGTAACTCGCCCGCGTCGCCCTCCCAGCGTTCGGGTTCGGTGAGCTCACCGGGTGGGAAGGCCCGCATCGTGGTGTCGCCGTGCCGAGCTGGTGCCGACAGCGTGTTCGCGGCAGGCACTCCTTCGATAGCGACGAAACTGCGGCCAGCCCAGGCGGCCAATTCGCTGGCGTATTCCGGGCGCGCTGCCTGCTGCCGGGCCGCGTCGGCGATCGCTGAGGTGAGCTGGAACCTGTACTGCGGATCGCTGATCGGGACAAGAATGGTGCCCTGCGCAGCAGCGTGCTCGGTCAAGGTATCCAACAGGTCTACCGGCACAGCCCACGAGCTGAACCGCCGGCGATCAGTACGGCGGTGGGAAATAGCTGCCGCCAGCGCGATGTCCCCGGCCGTCGCGGCGCGAGGGAAGCACTCCAGAGTGGCCAGGTGGTCCGGTTGGGCCGGGTTGGGTAACCGGTGCACGGTCGTGGCCCACCCGACGGCGGCGAACGCGACGCGGGCATGGTGCAACGCGGCCCCGCAGCTCACGAACAGATCACGGCTGTCGGGGTCGGTGATGGGCAGCTGACGGTCGGGATCGGCGAGCAGGTGCACCGAGTTGTCCCCGATGACCCACCGCCACGGTTGTGAGTTGTGAATCGACGGGGCGCGAAGCGCCAGCGCGATCACCGAGCGGACCGTCTCGTCGTCGGGCAGGAAGTGTCGCATTCTGGTCACTTCCTTGTTAGCGCGGCGTGCAGCAGCAGGCGGCGCTCAGCAGAGTCGATCATGGAACGTGTGGCCGGCACGGCATCGGGGTTGACGGAGATCGAAGTGATTCCTTGGCGCACCAGGTATTCAGCGAATTCAGGCTGGTTGGACGGTGCCTGCCCGCACAGTGAGGACGTGATTCCCGCCGCCGAGCACGCCTTGATGATCCGGGCGATCATGTCGAGCACCGCGGGGTCGGATTCGTCGAACAGCTCGGCACAGACCTCGGAGTCCCGGTCGACACCAAGAACGAGCTGCGTGAGGTCGTTGCTGCCGATCGACACCCCGTCGATGCCCAGCTTGGCGTACTCGGGGATCCAGTACGCGGCTGAGGGAACTTCCGCCATCACCCAACGGTGCAGCCTGGGTTGACGGCTCAGTGGGCTGGCATCGACGGCCTCCAGGCAAGCCTCCAGCTCCCAGCGGGTCCGCACGAACGGGATCATCAGGTGCAGGTTCGGCGTCTGCTCCCGGACCCGCGCCAGCACCTCCAGCTCCCGGGCGAACAGCAGGGGCTCGCGCACGTAGCGGTAGCACCCGCGGTAGCCGATCATCGGATTGTCTTCGGGTGGCTCGAACTCGGCCTCGCCGAAGAGATTGCGGAACTCGTTGGTCCGAAAGTCGGTAGCTCGGTACATCACCGGCCGAGGGAAAAACGCTCTGGTGATCCGCAGCAGTGCCGTCGTCATGGTGGAGATGAACTTCTCGTCGCCGCCATGGGCCAGCAGATACCGGCGTGGGTGGGTGCCTGCCAGCGCTTCGGTGAGCATGAACTCAGCCCGCAGCAGCCCGACCCCCTCCACCGGCAGCGCCGCGGCCTCGTCAGCATGCTCGGGCATCGCAACGTTGACATACAGGCGCGTGGCCAGCGACTCGACACCGACCACCGCGGGCGTCGCGGTCTGCTGGCGCGGCTCGGTGCGGGCTGCTTCGACCCGACCGGCCAGCACCCGCCCGCCGGCGCCGTCCACGGTGACCAGCTCGCCATCACGCAACACTTGGGTGGCCTTGCGGGTGCCGACCACACAGGGCACCCGAAGCTCCCTGGCCACGATCGCGGCATGACAGGTCATGCCCCCACCGTCGGTGACCAGCGCGGCGGCCCGCCGCATCGTCGGCACCCAATCTGGGTTGGTCATGGTCGCCACCAGGACCTCACCGTCGGCAAACTGGTTGCCCTCCGACGGAGCCGACAGCACCCGCACCCGGCCGGTCGCCATACCGGGTGAGGCAGCCAGCCCACTGAGCAACACCGTGCCCTGGGCCTCGTCACCGGAATTCAGGGTCGTGATCGGACGCGACTGCACCAGCCACGTCCGCCCTTGCGCGATCGCCCACTCCAGATCCTGGGGTGCGCCGTAGTGCTGCTCGACCTGCTGGGCCAGCCGGGCCAGGCCGATCGCCTCATCGTCGGTGAGTACGCGCTCGCCCCCGGTCTGCAGATCCAACTCCACCCGCAGATCCGCCCCGCGAGGACCACGGACAATCTTGTGCGTCTGGTGCCCGACCCGCGCTTCTAGCAGGCGAGGCCCGCTTTTGGCCAAGACATAGGTGTCCGGCTCGACCGCGCCGCTGACCACCACCTCACCCAGCCCGAAGGCAGCCTCGATCACGATCCGGCACGGTTCCCGGTCGAGGGATCGGCGGTGAATGCCACTCCCGACCGCTCGGAGTCCACCATGTGTTGAATCACCACGGCGATCGCTGGTTCCTCGTCGATGTGCCTGCTTGCCCGGTAGACGACCACGCGGGGGGTGAACAGCGACGCCCAGCAATCCTGCAGACGCTCGATCACCTGATCTGCCGTGACGTTGGTGAACGTCGCGTTCATCCCAGCGAAAGACGTGCCTGAGGCGTCTTCCGACGTTGCCGAGGAACGAACAGCGACCCGGACCTCGGGCCCAAGCGAACGGTAGGCATCCAGCACCGCATCATGGATGTCCTGCAGCACACCGGCCTTGCGCACCAGCCCCTGTAGCCGATCGCAGGCACCGGCCAGCTCGGCGGGATGGCCGGCAGCCGCCAAGGCCGCGTCCAGGGCAGCGCGGAGATCCTCGCGGACCCCGCCCTGCTCCATCGAAGCCAGATAGGCGTCGGCGATGACCACGAAACCAGGTGGCACGGGCAGCCCCGCCCGGGTGAGCTCGCCGAGATTCGCCCCCTTACCACCGGCCACCGCGGTGTCGTTTCTGCCGACAGCATCGAAATCGACCACGTAGCGGGCCATGTCATCTCCCTCCGCAGCTGCGTTCCCACCATCGCGCCCACGCGGGTACGCGCGCAGAGTCCAAAGACCTGCCGGGCCCCGCCAAAGTCCTGTCTGGGTCAGGTCGCCGCGGCGCTCGGTGTCGATGTCACTACCGGCCTGACCGCATCTGAGGCCGCCGACCGGCTGAGCACGGCCGGACCCAATGATCTTCCCCAGGAGCCGCCGCGTTCGCTGCTGCGGTCAGTGTTCGCGCAGTTACGCGAGACGATGATTGTGGTGCTGCTGGTGGCGGCGGTGCTCACCGCCGCGACTGGGGACCTGGCCGACTGTGTGGTGATCCTTTTGGTGATCATCGTCAATACGACGGTCGGCGTGGTGCAGGAGCGGCGCGCGGTCGGGGCGGTGGCCGCACTGCGTACCCTGTCGACGCCGCAGTCCACCGTCCGGCGTGACGGGGCCGCGTACCGCATCCCGACCACTGAGCTGGTGGCTGGGGACGTCCTACAGGTCGCCGGAGGCGACATTGTTGGGGCGGACGCCCGGCTGCTCACCGGGCACGAACTGCAGGTCGATGAGGCACTGCTGACCGGGGAGTCGAAGCCGGTCGAGCGCGATCCCGACGGCGACTGTCCCGCTGCGGCCCCCGCCGCAGACCGGACCACCATGGTGCACGCCGGCACTCTGGTGGTCCACGGCAGCGGGACGGCGGTCGTCGTCGCGACCGGTGTTGCCACGGAGCTGGGGCACATCGCGACACTGCTGCACGAGCACTCCGCGCCGGATACGCCGCTGCAATGCAGGCTGGCCGCTCTGGGCAGGCGGCTTTTCGGCTGCGGCCGCTGCGGATTGCGTCGCCGTCGTCCTACTGGGGCTGCTGCGCGGGCAGCCGTGGGAGCTCATGGTGGTGGCGGGGATCAGCCTCGCCGTCGCTGCGATCCCCGAGTCGCTACCGGCTGTCGTCGCGCTCGCCTTGGCTGGGGGCACCCAGCGGATGGCCGCGCGCGGCGCGATCGTTCGATCCCTTCCCGCAGTGGAAGCACTCGGCTCGGTCACCGTGCTCGCCGCTGACAAGACCGGGACCTTGACGACTGGCAGCACCGGCTGTGTTGCGCTGTGGACGCCAGGCCACGGCGAACTGCCGCCGGAGGCGGTATCAGGTGCCGGTCCGGGTGTACTCGGTGGCTCAGGCCCGCGCGCCTTGCTGAAGCGGCGGTGCTGTGCAACGACGCACATCCTGGCCCAGCCGGAACCGACGGCGCCCTGCTGACGGCGGCTGCCGCGGCCGGTATTGACGTCGTGGCCCTGCGCGCGGCCCTGCCACGCACGCACCAGGTGCCGTTCGACTCGGTGCGCCGGGAAATGCGGACGTGGCATGCAACCCGGGATGGCGAGATAGAGATCGCCAAAGGCGCGCCCGAGGCGCTACTCCCTCGCCTGGCCGGGACAGCCGCCGCAAGCGCGGTGGTCGAGCGCTGGGCCGCACAAGCCTGGCGGGTGCTGGCGGTGACCGCCGGGCCACCCGGCGCGCCGGTGCTGCTGGGCTTGCCGGCGCTGGCCGACCCGGTGCGACCTGAAGCCCGCGAGGCGGTGCGCGCCGCCCGAGCAGCCGGGATCCGCACCATCATGATCACCGGAGACCATCCGGGTACCGCGACCGCCGTGGCACGAGCGACGGGTGTGCTGGCCGACGACGACCCACCACCGGACTCCACCGATGCGCTGCGCAGCTTTTATGCCCGCACCGATCCCGGCGGCAAGCTCGACATCGTGGCCGACTGGCAGCGCGCCGGCCACGTCGTCGCGATGACCGGTGACGGGGTCAACGACGCCCCCGCGCTGCGGGCTGCCGACGTCGGCGTCGCGATGGGCCGCCGCGGCACCGAGGTCACCAAGGAGGCCGCCGACCTGGTCCTCACCGACGACAGCCTGGCAACCGTCGTCGCGGCGGTCGCCGAAGGCAGGCGGGTGTTCGACAACATCCGCCGCTTCGCGCGCTTACGGGCTCTCCGGCGGCCTGGCCGAGATCCTTGTGATGCTCACGGGTCCCGTCTTTGCCCTCCCACTGCCGCTGCTCCCCGCGCAGATCCTCTGGGTCAATCTCGTCACCCATGGCCTGCCTGGCGTGGCGATCGGCGCCGAACAAGCCGAGCCCAATGTGCTGAAAAGGGCACCCCGCCCACCTCAGGAGGGCATGCTCACCCGGCGGGCGGGACTGGAAGTGCTCGTGCTGGGAACCACGGTGGCGGGAAGCTGCCTGGCACTTGCCCTGTGGGCAGGCACGCAGGGCCGCCCGTGGCAGACCATGCTGTTCGCCACGCTGCGCTGGCTCAGCTCGGGATCGCCGTCACCACCCGGTCAGATCGCTGCGCGGTGTGGCGGATGTCGCCGGCAGGCAACCCGTTTCTCTACACGGCGGTGGGCCTAAGCGCGGCTGGTCTACTCGCTGCGACCTACCTGCCTGGGCTGCGCGATCTGCTCGGCACCACACCGCTAAGCGCGAACTGGGCCTCTCGCTGGCTATTGGCGCGTTGCCCGCGGTGCTGATCGAGACAACCAAGGCAGTCCAGCAGGCACGTCTACTGACGTCAGCTCCCGGGACAAGTCCGGGACCGATGGGGTCGACCGACCCTGTCTCAAGCTCAGGTGGCCGGGGAGCGTAGAAGTATCGGAACCAGGGAGGCAGCCATGGTGAACGAGCACCAGACCACCGGCGCGGCGGACGTGGTAGTCGGTACTGATGGCACTGGAACTGCCTTGCGGGCGGTCGCTTGGGCCGCGAGCGAGGCACGGCTGCGCGGCGTGCCATTGCGGATCGTGCATGCCGCCCCGTATGTCACACCGGCGGACGGGCCCGGGCTCCGCCGGGCCGCAGCGATCCTCGGCCGCGCTTACACCGTTGCGCATCAGCACGACCCACACGTCCCGGCGCACACCCAGCGGATCGATGAGCAACCGGTGCGTGCCCTCGTGAAGGCTTCGCACAATGCTCAGCTGCTGGTTGTCGGGATGCGCGGGGAAGGGCCTGGTCAAGTGGTCATAGGGTCGACCGCGCTTGCAGTCAGCGGTGCCGCGCGTTGCCCCGTGGCGGTAGTCCGCGGCCTGCATCACGCGGCCGACGCGGCTGCGCCGGTGCTGCTAGGGCTCGAGGATATCGCGATCGATGCGCCTGCGGTCACCGCCGCGTTTGCAGCCGCGCAGCAGCGCCGGGCCTCGCTGATCGTGCTGCACGCTGCGCACGACTCCCTGCGGGACCAGGTCACCGGCCGCGACGCCGCAGAGGATGCGCTTGCCGCGCAACTAGCGCCCTGGCGCTCGCAGTACCCGCAGGTGGCCGTCGAGGTGCGGTTGGTGCACGGCGGACCGGTCGATGAACTGTTGCGGACGGCTGCCATGGCGCAGCTCGTCGTCGTGGGGACCCATGGCCGTGGTGCACCCGCTCGCCTCCTGCTCGGCTCTAGCAGCCGCGCGGTCGTGCGGTACAGCCCATGCCCGGTCATCGTGGCGCGATGGGACGCCGTCACCGGCGACGCTGCGCTTGAGCCGTCCGCGAGTGCCGTCCAAGCCGGGACTGGTGGCCCGTCGCGGGCAGCGCCCCCGCACGACCGCGCCTGGTGAGCCCGCGCTGGGGGATCGCGTCAGTCTCGCGAGTGCCAGCGCTGGAGACCACGGGATGGGTCGGACTGCCGGTGCAGGAGGCGGCGACGCTCAGCCCGGTACAGGTTCTGGGGACGCTGGCTACCAGCACGGACGGGCTATCTGCGGCCGAGGTCGTGACGCGCCGAGCGGCGGCGGGTCCGAATGCCGTGCGCAGCCATCATGCTCGGGCGTTCGCCGTACTGGTCCGGCAGCTGCGCAACGCGCTTCTGCTACTGCTACTCGTCACTGCTGTCATCTCGTTTTTTCTCGGCGAACGCACCGACTCAGTGATCATCGGGCTGATCCTCGCGGTGAGCGTGGGCTTGGGGTTCGCCAACGAATACCGCGCCGAGCGAGCCGCTGAAGCGCTGCACTCCGCCGTCCGGCACACGGTGGTGGCGGTGCGCGGCGGCCAGCCCGTCGAGGTGGACGTCACCGAGCTGGTCCCCGGTGACGTGGTGCATCTGCAGCTCGGTGCCGTGGTGCCGGCCGATCTGCGGTTGATCGAGGCCACCGGCCTGGAATGCAACGAAAGCGTGCTGACCGGCGAGACCGCGCCGGCGGAAAAGGGCACCGCCGCGGTCAGCCCGGGCACGGTGCTGGCCGAGCTCAGTTCCTGCGTGTTCATGGGCACGGTCGTCGCGAGCGGCAGCGGGGTCGGTGTCGTGGTGGCCAGCGGTGGGCGCGCCGAGTTCGGCCGGATCGCGCTGGGCCTGGGCCAGCGGCAGCCCGAGACCGAATTTCAGGCTGGGCTGCGCCGGTTTTCGGTGCTGCTGCAGGTAGCGCTGGTGCTCACCACGTTCATTTTCGTGACCAACCTACTGCTGGCGCGCCCGCTGCTCGATTCGCTGCTGTTCTCCCTCGCGATTGCTGTCGGCATCACCCCGCAGCTGCTGCCGGCCGTGGTGAGCACCAGCCTGGCCACCGGGTCGCGGCGCCTGGCGCAGCAAAAGGTCCTGGTCAAGCGCCTGGTGTGCATCGAGGACCTCGGAGACCTCGATGTGCTGGTCACCGACAAGACCGGCACGCTGACCGAGGGCCGGATCACTCTGCGCGCCGCACTCGATCCGGCCGGGCACCAGTCCAGGGACGTGTCAAGGCTGGGCCTGCTGGCGACCGAGACCGTCCGGGTCGGCGGCAACCCGATGGACGCCGCACTGTGGGAGGCCGCTGACCCCCCGACGTCGGGGTGCACCCGGTTGGCGTGGGTCCCTTTCGACCACGAGCGGCGGATGACCTCAGCGCTCGTGCAAGCCCCAGGCGGCGACCGGTTGATCGTCGCCAAGGGCGCCCCGGAGTCAGTGCTGGCCCGGTGCCGCTCGGTACCGCCGGCAACGGAGGCGACCCTGCAAGCCCAGTTCGCGGCCGGTGGACGGGTTGTCGCGGTGGCCAGCCGCCCGGCACCCGACTGCACCGCAATCGCCGCATCCGACGAACACGACCTGATCCTGGCGGGCTTTCTGGTGTTTCTCGACCAGCCCAAAACCGGCGCCGCCGACGCGCTGCGCCGGCTGGCCGAGCTCGGCATCACGGTCAAGGTAGCCACCGGCGACAACCCGCTGGTTGCCGAGAAGGTCTGGGCGGACCTGGGCCTGCGTTCCGGTGGCACGCTCACCGGCGCCGACATCGATGCCCTGGACGACGGCGCGCTTGCTGCGGCGGCAGAGTCGGCGACGATCTTCGCGTGGATCTCGCCCAAGCAGAAAGCCCGGTTGATCCGGTCGCTGCGCCGGCGTGGGCGCGCTGTCGGATTCCTCGGCGACGGGGTGAACGACGCGCTTGCCCTGCACGCCGCAGACGTGGGGCTTTCCGTTGACACCGCCACCGACGTCGCCAAAGACGCCGCCGACGTGCTGCTGCTGGAAAAAGATCTCGACGTGCTTGTCGGCGGCGTCGCCGAAGGTCGGCGGATCTTCGCCAACACCATCAAATACGTGCTGATGGGCACGTCGAGCAACTTCGGGAACATGTTCAGCGCCGCAGCCGCCGCCGCGGTGCTGCCGTTCCTTCCGATGCTGCCCTCCCAGATCCTGCTCAACAACCTGCTCTACGACGCCAGCCAACTCACCATCCCTACCGACCGGGCCGACGCCGAGCAGCTGCGCGCGCCGTCGCACTGGGACCTTCCCATGATCCGCCGGTTCATGCTGTTCTTCGGCCCCGTCAGCTCCCTGTTCGACTTCCTCACCTTCGGGATCATGATCGGCCTGTTTCACGCCGGCCCGGACCTGTTTCGCTCCGGCTGGTTCGTCGAGTCTCTGGCCACCCAGACACTGGTCATCTTCGCGATCCGCACCCGCCGGGTGCCGTTCCTGCGCAGCCGGCCCAGCATGCCGCTACTGGCAGCGGCCCTGGCAGTGGTGGCGCTCGGAACCGCGCTGCCGCTTTCTCCGCTGTCTGCCGAGCTGGGGTTCCGGGCCCTGCCGATTGGCTTCTTCGGCACCCTCGGTGGCCTGGTCGTGATCTACCTGATCCTGATCGAATTCGCCAAACGGGCGTTCTTCGCCGAGCGGTCCGCCTCGCCGGCTCGTCGGCAGCGTGGCGCCGGGCACCGGGTGCACCGCCGGGCGAGTCGATTCACGCACGCCGGGCGGCTCTAAGCTGCCCACCGTCCGTGACCTGAGGACCTCACATGCGACCGGGGCGTGCCACGCAGCGCCTCGAGCCGCTGGTGGTACTTCTGCTCGTCGATCTCGCCACGCGCGAAGCGTTCGGCCAGCAGGTGCTCAGAGGTGTCCCGGGACGTGGTCGACCGGTCACCGCTGGCCAGATAACGAAACAACCCGATCAACCCGAGGATGATCAACCCCCAGAACAGCACCATATTGATAGCCATGGTGACGTAGCCCCAGCCGTCCATGGAATTGGGTCTCGAAGGGCGCCCGTTTTTCTCCCCGTTGCTGCACTCGACAGTTTTCCTGCTGATCCGAAAGAGTTCGGTCGTTATCGGCAGGCAGGCAGGAAAACGGTAAGTAAGAGCAAATTCGAGATCGAGACATGCCATAGCCCGGCGATCAGGATCGCAGCGGCGAGAGCATGGCCAGAAAGACGCTGGTGTTTCACAGCTGGCTCCTTTCGTCCTGCAGCGTGCCGATCTCCACGGCGCGTGCGATGTCAGTGCCAGTGAGGACCCCGATCACCTGGTCATCCGCTACTACGACGGCGAGCGCACCACTGCCCACGATGGGCGTGCTTCGCAGTACCTGCTCTAGTGCCAGGTCGGGGGTCAACGAGTTCACCGGATAGCGGGTGGGCCAACTGCCGTACCGGAACATTGCGGCGGTCGGCTGGCGGGCAGCTGGTGAGGTCGACGATCGACCACACCCGCGAGCCGCCCGTCGATGTCGACGAGAGGGAACTGCCGGTAGTGCCGGCCGGACTCGCCGAGCAGGTGGTCGATAAGTGCCTGCACAGTCCACCACCCGGACGTGACCGCAGGTGGAGCAGACATGACGTCCGCGACCCGCAGCCCAGCCAGCCGCCCCACGACGACAGCGGCTGCGCGCTCCGCGCTGGCCGACCCGGCGAGAAACCAGCCGACAAGCAGCAGCCACAACCCGTCCAGGTGCCCATGAAGCGCCAGCAAGACCCCGTGCCAGCGAGCAGCGCGCCAAGAACCTGACCGGAGGTCGTTGCTGTCTGGGTGGCGCGATCCCGGTCGCCGGTGTGCCGCCACAGCAGCCCGTGCAGTACCCGCCCGCCGTCCAGCGGTGTTCCCGGCAGCAGGTTGACACCCCCAGCAGAACATTCATCGTGGCCAACCACGACAGCGTGGCCACCAGTCCGGTGGGGACGGCGACCTCGCGCGCGACCATCAGCGCCGACCAATGCATCCCCACCGGTATTCCGGATACCCGGCCGAGTGGAATCGTGGACCTCACGGCACACCTCCTCCGTCACGCAAAGTGACCCGTGTGCACCATGCTGATCCCCTCGTGCGGACGGACCAGTGCCCAACGACGGTTGGCACCGGGACCGACGGTGCGCCCCCACTGCGCTCACCGCTCGCCGGGGACCGATTCACGCCCCGATGTTCGTTCCGGCCGCCCACCGGCTGCCTTACTCACCGCCGCCATTGCTATTGGGCTCGGGTCGGACAATGACGACTGGACACGGCGCGTGGTGCAGCAGAGCGTGGCTCACCGAGCCCAGCAACAGGCCAGAGAACGTACCCCGACCGCGGGAACCGACGATCACGAGTTGCGCGCCCCGCGCCTGCTTAAGCGGCCGGTGTACCGGACGGTCCCGGGTGACAATGCGCTGCACCGGTACGTCTGGGTACTCCTCGCCCCAACCGGCTAGGCGCTCCGCCAACACCTCACGTTCTTCAGCCTCGATGGCGTCCCAGTCGAGCAGAGAATCCAGCGCTGGATCGACGAGCGAGTCCCACCATGTATGCACCGCGACCAGCGGCACCCGGTGCGCATTGGCGGCGCTGAAAGTGAAGGCGATCGCGGCTTCGCTGTTCGGGGTGCCATCCACCCCGACCACCACCGGCAGCTGGCCCAAGGCATCCAGTGGCTCGGCGCCGCGGACGACGACGACCGGGCAGGCGGCGTGCGCCGCTAGCGCAACGGTTACGGAGTCAAGCAGCAAACCGGCGACACCGCCGAGGCCGCGGTGGCCCAGCACCAGCAGCTGCGCGCGTCTCGACTCAGCCTCCAGAATCGGGATCGGGATCGGGTAGCCAGCCTCTACCTGCTGCTCGAGCTCGACACCGAGGGCCGCGGCAGCAGCCGCGTCGGCCGCCGCGGAAACCTGCTCGTGGGTGGCCCGCAGAAGCACCTCTTGGTAGTCGCGAACCCCAGCCCAGGATCACCAATGTGCCGGGTGTTCGGCCAGCTGAACGCATGGACAAGCCGCAACGGCAGGCGCCGGCGACTTGCCTCCCGGGCGGCCCACCGGACCGCCGTGAGCGCCGATTGGGACCCATCAACCCCGACAACAACCGCCCGCCGGGTCTGCTGTGCCTGCATCGCATCCCTCCTCGCGGGTGTGCTGGTTCCGACGCTTGCACCAGCCGAGCACGTGCGGCAGTGGCTGCGGGCCTGAAACGCCGGAGGCGTTCGGCCCTACTTGCCCCGCCGTCCGTTCCTGCCAAGGCAGGCGGTGATCCGATCGCAACGGCACGGACGAAGGTTCCGCTCCGGGGGACCAATGCCCCTGCCTCCCGCGCGACCAAGCCGCGACACTCGGGATAGCTCTACTCGGGACGCGTAGACAAACAGAGACGACCATGAGCCAGCCCACCGGCCTTGCCGAGGCGGTCGAACACGCGCTACGCGCCCCTTCGGTGCACAACACCCAGCCCTGGCTGTGGCGCATCGGCCCCGGAGTCGTCGAATTGCACGCCGACTGGACCCGACGCCTGGCAGCCACTGACCCTGACCGTCGCGATGTCCTGCTGAGCTGCGGCGCCGCGCTGCACCACCTGCAGGTGTCCCTGGGTGCCCGCGACATTGCCGCGCACGTGGACCGGCTGCCCGACCCCGAAAATCTCGATCACCTGGCCACCGTCGTGGTCCAACCGGGCACCGCAGTGCGCATAACGCCGCCCTGGCACCGAGTATCGACCGCCGGCGGACCGATCGGCGCCGGATGAGCCACCGGGTGGTGCCGTCAAGCCACATCAGGAGCATTGCGGAGCACAGTCAGGCCCTCGAGGGCGACGTCACCCGGCAGGAGCTCCAGCACCAGGTGCTCCACATTCCCGAGCACCCACAACTGATCATCCGGATCGGCTGGCCCACCACCGCGGCCGCTGAGCTGCCACCGACTCCCCGACGCGATCTTCGCTTCGTTCTCCTGCCCTTCTCCTGACTGGTAGGCAGGAAAATCCGTGCGTTCGGCGAAAGTGAAGGTCTTTATTCGGGACTCGGAGTTATTGGCTACGGCCCGGGCGGGACCACGGGCAGAGACGTCATGTCGGCCAGCGGGTAAACCTCGAAGTCTGAGAAGACGACGAAAGCCGGCGGTACTATTCCGGTCAGTGCTCAGCTGTTGCTTGTGGTCTCTGCAGCGATGGGCAGCTCGATGCAGTCCGACTCGCAGCCTCGGCCGGTCGCAGTGGCCTGAGGCGGCGCCGGCCGGTGCAGCACTGCCCGGGTGGGAGTGATGGCCAGCTTATCTTCCCGCATCGATCCGACACCGTCCACGATCAATGAGTAATCACTCGGATCCGTGGGTGGCCACACCAAGGTGACCAAGGGATGGGCGGCGAGGTTAGCGTGTGTCTTCCGACCTAGATCTTCAATAACCAGTGTGTCGTTGGCAAGCGTGGAGTGCACAGCTACAACATGTGCACGCTCATTGTCTCCAACGGTTAACAAGTACGCGAAGTGATACCGCGTCAAAGTGTCCGCCAATCGCTGCAGCGATACGTCGATGCTCATGACCGCACCTGTACGTTCCTTCCTATCCTCGTCGAGGATGCCCGTTGCACACCTGGCAACGATGCTCCGCTGCTCCTGGTCTGGCCAGGGCCGTTCGTCCTGCTTCGATGGAGTCGACGGGCCATGGCAGGCCCGGACCAGGGCAAGGATGATGTAGCCGTGTACCTGGCGAAGGAAGGTTGTTGATGACCGCAAGTGAAGACCGTCCCGAGCTGCGGGTGCTCAGCGCTGACGACTGCTACCGGCTGTTGGCCACCCAACAGATAGGACGTCTGGGCGTCAATGCCGAGCATTATCCCCTCATCTTTCCGGTGAACTACGCCATCGATCAGGCCGGCGTGATCGTGATACGCACAAACGCCGGCACGAAGCTTGCCGCGGCCGACCATGCGAACGTGACGTTCGAGGTCGATCAGATCGATCAGCAGACGCGCAGTGGCTGGAGCGTGCTGGTGCGCGGCCTCGCCGAAGAAGTGACCAGCGAGCACAGGGCCGAGTTAATTGAACGGACCAAGGCCAGTGGCGTGGAGCCGTGGGCACCTGGCCACCGCGGGCACTGGATGCGCCTGATCCCCCATTCGATTAGTGGCCGCTGGATCGTACCGGGGGAGCTACCCCCAGTCTTTGAGCCCGGTGCCTACCTGTAATCGCTGGTAAATTCGCTAGGCGCCGCTGCAAACAGGCCGCACCTCGACCGCAGAGGACCTTAGGATCTATTCGCCGACCGGTATCTGTGGAATCTCGATGTGGCATTGGAGGCTGATTACCAACCCCGCCTGAAACGAGGACGAAGCTCACCGGCAGCGTACAAGCACGGAGTGCTCAGCGCGGCCCGGTTACGCGGCCACCCCGCCCTGCGCCGCCAACGAATCTGGAGATGGCTGGCAGCTCACCAACCAGGTCGGAACCGCGTTAGTTTTTGTGGATTTTCACCGTGACGTTCATTCCGGGAACGAGGGTGAGGTTCTTCGGGTCGGCAATTGTGATCTTCACTGGGATCACCTGTGTGAGTTTCTGGAAGTGCCCGGTGGTGTTGTCCTGGGGAAACGGGGCGAATACGCCAGCAGAGCTGCCTTGGATCTCGCGGACATAACCGGTGAAGGTGATACCGGGGTAGGCGTCGACGGTGATGTCGACCTGCCGGCCAAGGCGAACGTCTCCGATGGCTGTGTCATCAACTCGGGCGGTCACGAAGATGGCGGACAGATCGTAGGCGACAGCCAGCTGGGTACCGGTGGTGACGAGGGCTCCTTCGATCCCGTTGTCGAGTGCGACGGTGCCGTCGGCGGGCGCCCGGATGACCTTTTGTGGTTGCCCGAAGCTGTCCCGGATTTGGATGCGCCCGATGGTCTCATCCTTGCGCAGGGTGCTGCCCTGAGTAGCGCGCCAGCCGATGAGAGTGCCACCGGCGGGAGCGATGATCGGGAGCTTGTCGCCGTCGATCTGGGCGTTGTCGGTGTAGACGTAGCCGCGGGCTTGGAGGAGATAGCTCGCTACCAGGGCGCCGCCGGCGAGAAGCGCGACCAGCGGGATGACCAGTAGGGCTCGGCGCGTGGAGCGCCTGAGCGCACCCGTGCGCCGTCGCAGGGTGGACGCGGCCAGCGCCAGTGCGATGATCGCGGTACCGGTCATGATGCCCGTGTCGCGTAGCAGCGTGCCGGTGACCAGCGAGGTCTTGCCCACCTCGCCCAGGGCCTCGATGACGTAGGTCAGCGGTAATGCGTTGCTGATCGTTTGTAGCCAGTCGACCATCTGCTCGCGGGGGACGAACAACCCGCCGAGCAGGATCTGGGGCATGACGACCGCGGGCATGAACTGCACCGCCTGGAACTCGCTAGTGGCAAACGCGCTGCTGAGCAGGCCCAGCGCCATGCCAACGACGGCGCTGTCGATCGCGATCCCGACGACCAGCCAGGGACTTCCGGGCGTCTCCAGGTTCAGCAGCCAGTAGGCGGTCGCGCAGGTGACTGCGGCCTGGGCCGCTGCGGCGAGGGCGAAGGCGATGCCGTAGCCCAGCAACAGGTCCAGTTTGGACATCGGTGTGGTCAGCAACCGCTCCAGGGTTCCGCTGGTCCGTTCCCGCAGCATGGCCACACTGGTGATCAGGAACATGGTGGTGAACGGAAAGATCCCGAGCAGCAGCAGCGCGACCCGGTCGAACGCGGGCCGGGAATCAAACATCTGGTTTGTCAACACCAGCAGCAGACTGGGAATGATCAGCATGAGAGCCACCGTGCGGTGGTCGCCACGTAGCTGCGCCAAGACCCGGCGTGCGGTCGCGCCGGTGATCCGGGCAGAGACTAGGTGCGTCACCGCGCCGCCTTTCGGCGCACCGTCTCGCCCCGCGGAGTGCGGGTGTACGTGGGGAGACCGCCGAGTTCGGCGTGCCGGATCAGGCGTAGGAAGGCCTCTTCCAGGTCATCTGTGCCGGTCGCGGTACGTAGAGCCTGCGGTGTGTCGTCAGCGACAAGACGCCCGTCACGCATCAGCAGCAGCCGGTCGCAGCGGCTGGCCTCGTCCATGACATGGCTGGAAACAAACAGCGTGGTACCCGTGGCAGCCAGAGCATGGAAGCGGGCCCACAGATCGTGACGCAATACCGGGTCCAGGCCCACGGTCGGTTCGTCGAGGACGAGAAGTTCGGGAGCGGCTAACAGCGCACACGCCAGCGATACCCGCGCCCGTTCTCCCCCCGACAACGTGCTCACCTTCTGCCCGGCGCGGTCGGCGAGGGCCACGTCGGCCAGTGCCTGGTCAGCGGCGGCGCGTGAAGTGCCGTGAACCGCGGCGAAATAGCAGACGTTGTCCCGCGCCGACAGGTCGGTGTAGATCGAGGAGGCCTGGGTGACATACCCCACGCGATGGCGAAGTACTGCTGATCCAGCCGGCATCCCGAGCACCCGGATCTCACCGGAGCTGGTCTGTTGGACCCCGACCACGCAGCGCATCAGCGTGGTCTTGCCGCAGCCACTGGGCCCCAGCAACCCCGTCACCTGGCCTGAGGGTACGGCGAAGGTGAGACCGTGCAGGATGCGTCGGCCACCGAGGACGACCACCAGGTCGCGAACCTCGATTGCTCCAGTCACGGCCGTCCTCCCCGGTGTCCACAGTTTCCATTTCCGCCGAACTTTGCCACCCCGGCGCGCATCAGGTCGATCCAGATATCACGGAATATCGCGGCGATCGCGCAAAACAGCGGGCTCCTGTCCTAATTAGCCTGTTTCGAGCGGCGACTGCCAGTGTGCTTATGCCTGACTCGGGAGGTAAAGAGCACGAAGACCCTCATCACAGTGCTATCTGAACCTGGCAGTCGGGTCGGGCTACCGGTACCGCATGGGCCAGGTCACAAGCTGGTGCGCGCCTCCTGGGGTCACCTCGTTGTCTGACGCATCTCGCAGCGGCCAAGGGCGGGAAGCCGCGCTTGGTCAGGCCTTGGGTCTCTATTCCGTTAGCTGGTGGGCAAAGCCGTGCGTCTACTGTCCTGGCTGATTCCCGGCGAGATGCGGGTCTTCCGCACCGCTGAGTTAAACGCAGCCAAGCTGTGGGTGGTCGGTTCGGCCCAGCTTCCACGCGACTGTTAAGTGTGAAGGTGGTCCGTGATGGCATCGTGACGCTGGCCGGCAGTGTGGAGCAGAAAAACACTGTCCCGATTGCCGGGCGGTTCATTCGCCGGGTCGACGGTGTGGTCGATGTGATCAATCACCTGACGTATCTCGTGGATGACGACCGGACCGTCCGTCACTGAATCTCTATTCATTGGCATCAATCGTGCGGATTGCCGTGGCACACAACGACTGGGCAAGTCGCATGGCGTACCACCGCTTGGCTGACCGAGCCGAGAAGTAGTCGGGCGACACCGCCGCGACCGCGGGGACCTACGACGATTATCCGTGCCTGGCGTCCTAGCTCGATGAGGGCTGCAGCGGGTCGTTCGTGGATGACCTGACGCTCAACAACGATATCGAGATATTTCTCCTGCCAGCTCGCGAGCTGTTCGGCGAGCATGCGGTACCCTGCGGCCTCAATCTCGTTGACAGGCAGGGCTTCGGCTGGGGCGATCGGGGAATGCAGCACGCCGAGATCGTCCCAAGCGTGCACGGCCCACAGGACCGCACCTGCACGCGCGGCCGCCTGGAATGCATAGCCCAATGCTTGTTCGCTCGCTGTTGATCCGTCCAAGCCGACGACGACCGGGCCGGCGGTATCCCCTTGTCCGTGCACCACGACAACCGGGCACGAGGCATGCTGGGTGACAGTAGCGCTGGTCGAGCCCAGCAACATCCCGGCGAAACCACCTAACCCACGAGACCCTATGACAAGCTCATACGCATGTTCTGCCTCGGCGAGTAGCCGCTCCCGAGGATCACCGGTGAACGGGTGCACCTGCGCCTGTATCCCCGGTGCGGCGAACTCGGCTGCTTCTTGAGCTTCCTGTAGCCATCGGCGGCCCTGCTCATGCATTTCTTGTGTCCAGTTTGCTCTCAAACCAGCCGGCACTGGATAGCTGACCAGTGGCCATTCCAAGGTATGCACAAAGGAAAGGGGGCACTGTGTACTTCGTGCCTCGACCGCTGCCCAGCGAACGGCATCGAGAGCCGCCTGAGACCCATCGACCCCGACGACCACAGAGCCCGGCGCGCTAGTGGTATTCACGCTGGACTCCTTCTGCGCTACCGAACCACAGTAACAGCGCCACCCCAACAGCGTGGAGCAACGCAGCCGCCCGAATCTGGCGGCGATGGTCGGACAGGAATGCGGCAATTGTGCTCGGAGAGTCGCTCATTGCGGGCACACTGCTGCTCTGCACCAGATGGGCAATGATTGCCGACACCACCGCCCCCAAACCGGCTAGACCACCACAGCGAAGCTCATGACCTTTCCCCATAGGAACCACCTCCTGAGACACAACAGCTTCGCTGCAGACGTTGGTCCCTCCGGTATGTAACCTCTAGGACCGCGGGTCCTGGAGAAAGGGGTCTTTCTGCCTCTTTGTCACTGCTGATGGGCCGCACATGCCACGATTGGCGAAAATTATGGCGACGATCCGCAGATACCGCTACGCCGGCTGGTGGCGCAGGAGTTGATGCCGCCAGCCTTGTGGCGCCGGTGGGGATCAGACGAACCTGCCTAGTAGCCCTCTGTTCGGTCACCGTGCACCATGAACGGCGTGGATCAGGAAAAAGAGGGTGCCGTCACGGTGCGGGTGTTCCTGCTGGATGATCACGAAGTGGTTCGGCGGGGGTTGCGTGATCTACTCGAAGGCAGCGGCGGCATCGAAGTCGTCGGAGAAGCCGGGCGGGCCGACGAGGCACTGCGCCGCATCCCGGCCGTGCGGCCTGACGTGGCGGTGCTCGACGCTCAGCTGCCCGACGGCAGCGGCATCGAGGTCTGCCGGGAGATCCGGTCGTCGCTGCCCTCGGTCGCGTGCTTGATCCTGACTTCCTACGACGACGATGAAGCGCTCTTTGCTGCCATCATGGCTGGGGCCGCGGGATATGTGCTCAAGCAAATCCGCGGGACCGACCTGGTCGATGCGGTGCACCGGGTGGCGCGGGGGCAGTCCCTGCTGGATCCGGCGGTCACCGCCACTGTGCTCGCCCGATTGCGAGAGGGCCCGCCCGCGACTGACCCGCGGTGGGAGGCGCTGTCTGAGCGCGAGCGCGCGGTGTTGGCGCTGATCGCCGATGGCTTGTCCAACCGGGAGATCGGTGCCCGGCTGTACTTGGCAGAGAAGACCGTCAAAAACCACGTCTCGCGGCTTCTCGCCAAGCTGCAGATGCAGCGGCGCACGCAAATCGCCGTGTTCGGGGCAGCGATGCGTGAGCAGGGCGCGCTGCCACCGCCGCAGCAGCACTAAAGCGACGACTTTCGTCCTGCTTAGCCTCGACCTGGGGCCCTTTCGCGGTGGCTGCGTCCGATGACACGTTGGCCATAACAGGAAGTCACCGTGGTGAGGTCGGGACATGATCGCAAACAAGCGTTGGCTCGTCGATATCGAGATCGACGAGCATGAAGGCAGGACCCGCGCGTTGGCGTGGCTACACAACCGCGATGAGACTGCTCTGATCGGAGTGGGGCTCGCCCAGCTCAATCCCGCGGATCGCGACATGCCAGAGATCGGTGACGAGCTGGCCGTGGCTCGCACGCTGTCCGACCTGGATCATCAGCTTCTGGACGCCGCAGCAGGCGATATCGAGCAGATTACCCACCAGCCGGTGCACCTGAGCCGGTGACAACGCCAATAGCGACACGAGGAGGACTGCAGTGACCGAGTCGAATAGCGGCAGGGACCGCGTCGTCGTCGGGGTCGATGGGTCACCGAGCAGCCTGATGGCCCTCGATTTCGCCTTCGACGAGGCTAAGCATCGAGGTACCGGGTTGCTCGTCGTGTCTGCTTTCGACCTTCCGGATGTGTGGTCGCTGACGTACGGGTTGCCGGTGAGCTGCACGGTGGAGGAGATACAGCACAGCGTGCTGCAGAACACCCGCAGGTTAGTCGCCGAAGCACTCGGCAACAGGATGACCGCCGACGGTGCTCCGGACGTTGAGGTCGTGGCCCAAGGTGGGGGTGCGGCGCATGTACTGGCGTCTGCCGCGGTCGGCAGCCCGCTGCTGGTGGTGGGGAGCCGGGGCCTGGGGGGCTTCCGGCGGATGTTGCTCGGCTCGGTGAGCTTGGCCTGCGTGCTGCACGCGCTCTGCCCGGTCACCGTGGTCCGTTCGGCAGCCGATCAGGACCGTGCAGCGAGCTCCGAGCTGTCCGCCGCTCCCGCCGCGATCCTGTGACACCGATGTCTGGCGCGACTCGGCCGGTGACCACCCGGTCGACTTCAGCACAGGATCTTGGCGCGGTACCGGTGACTGCGGTGATGGTCCGTGACGTGCCGGTGGTCGATGGTCAGGATCCGGTGGTCGAGGTATGGCAACGCCTGCATGACCTCGACAGCCCGATGGCTGTGGTCTGCGACGGGACCCGGATTGTCGCGGTTGTCTCCCAGCGCACTTTGGCGATGTGGTGGCCTTCCGGCGGGCCCTGCGAGAATGGTGGCCGCCGGGTGCGAGATGTCATCGACCCCGGCATCCCGACCGTGCACCCCCATACCACTGTGCGCGAGGCCGCTGAGCTGATCAACAACTTCGTGCTCGAAGGGGTGCCGGTGGTGGCCGCCGGCGGGGCGCTGCGCGGTCTGGTCACGCCGACCGAACTGATCCGCCTGCTGGCCGAGGCGACACCGGATGGCCCGGTCGCCGCCCCGAAGGGCTGATCGAATCGCCAGTGGCCTCTGAAGCTCACGAGTCCGCCTGCCGAATGATGGTGATCTTTCCTGGATGGAGGGGCAGGCGCCGGCCGGTGACCTCGGCTGCCGCGATGCGGACGAACACGCGATCGGGCAAGGAGACCCAGGGAGCCAGGTGGAGCCGTTCGATACGGTGAACCTGTGCTGGATCGGTGATCACCTCAGAACATCCGATAACCAGCACGCTCCACCCCGCCTGCAGGGCCAGCTCCACGTCATCAACTTCGAAGGTGAGGGTCCGACCTTCGCGGACGGCGTCGAGCTTGTTACCTTCACTGGTACTGAAGACGATGGTGTCGGAGTCCACGACGAAGTTCACCGGCAGGATCATGGCGCGGTCCTCCGGCGTCGTCCATCCGACGCGTCCGATGCTCACCGTCGTCAGCAGAGCAACGCAGGTTTCCCGGTCGAGATTCTCGATGGCGCGCTCCTATCAGTGGGCACCCCTCGCTGGGTGCGATTCACAGTGTCAGGTTGGCCAGCACCGCACCATCAGTGTTCGACCCCGTTGTGATTGATCATCTGGTGGCGCGCTGCGGTGACGGCGGTGGCCAGGGATCCGCCGGTAGGGATGGGTGATGCTTGCGGCCACGGGTCGGCGTGCGCCGCAATCGCGCGGCTGATCGCCTCGTCGGCATCAGAGATTGACCCGGTCCGCTGGCGCAGCCGCTGCGCAGTCACCTCGGGTGGCGCGGTGCATTCCAGCGCGACAAGTTCAGCGTGCGCGGTGCGGGCCAGCTCTGCGGCCGCGGCGCGGCGTGCGGCGTTGGTCCAGGACGCATCCAGTACTACCGACTCTCCCTGGGCCAGGCATCGCGCGGCGCGGGCAAGCAGTTCGGTGTAGGTGCGCTCGGTCGCTGCCGGGGAGTACAGGCCCTGTTGGTAGGGCGCCGGAGCCGACTGGTGCGGCGCGAGGCCGTGCAACTCCTTGCGCACCCGATCACTGGACAACACCACCATGCCCAGTTCCCCCGCCAGCGCGTTGCTCACGGTGGACTTGCCAGTGCTCGGCACGCCGCCGACGAGAATCAGTCGCACCTGGCTGGCCTGCAAGTGACGCGCGGCAATCATGGCGTAACGGCGGGCCTCTTGCCGGGACGAATCGTGCACTGGGCCGTCGTCCTGCTCGCTGCGCAGGCAGGCCACCTTCGCCCGCACTACAGCCCGGTAGGCGACGTAGTGGTGGCGCAGCGCCGGCGGGGCAGGATCGCCGGCGAACTCGGCATACCAGTCCAGGAACCGGGCAGCTAGTTCCGCGGCACCGCGGTATTCCAGGTCCATGGCCAGGAAAGCGGCGTCATCGAGCCCGTCGAGGTAGCGCAGCCGGTCATCGAACTCCAGGCAGTCCAGCACCCGGGGGCCATCATCCAAGCAGAAGATGTCGCCGGTAAGTAGATCACCGTGGCCATCGACGATGCGCCCGGCGCGCTGCCGGCTGGCCAACAGCGACTCTCGTCCGTCTAGGAAATCCAAGGCTAAGCGCTCGAGTTCGACCATCAGCGCGCCATCCAGGACGGTTTCGTGAAACCGCCGCAGTTCGGCGAAGTTGTCGACCCACCGGGCCCGGAGCGCATCGCGCCCACCCTCAGCGGTGATCTCTGAGGCGCGGCGGGCACCGGCATGGAAGGCGGCCAGCATCCTGGCCAGCTGCCGCACCGGATCGTCCAATAGCGCCCCGGCGTCGAGCAGGGTGGCCAGCCGCCGGTCCTCGGGCATCCGGTGCATCACCACGAGGTGGTCACAGGGGCGGCCATCTACACCAGTAACCTCCGTCACGCCGAGATAGACATCCGGTGCCAGCCGCTGGTTGAGCTTGACCTCGCGCCGGCAGGCCTCCAGCCGCTGTTGCCGGGTGCTGAAATCGAGAAACGCGGTGCAAACGGGCTTTTTGAGCTCGTAGGCCAGCGCGCCGACTAAGAAAACGAACCCCGATGTGGGTCTCCCGGACCGCGGCGAAAGGACCGTTTCCCAGGGGTCTGCGCTCATGGTGGGGACCGTAGTCAGCCGCTGTGGGTCGCTACAGATTCTTGCGGTCCCTCCGGTGAGGACGCCGGAACCCCTGATCGGTGACCAACGACCCTGTCGATGGCCTGCCGTGACGTGCATCGTGCTGGTAGGGCACCGATCCAGGGAGGCCGCCATGAGCACCGTCTGCGTTTCCGGGCCACTGATCCGGCTGGCGCGACGGCATGGGTTGACTGGCTCGCCGCTGCGCCGCAGCACCGATCGCGTTGAGGCCGGGGTGACCGCGGTGCCGGCATTGCTAGCCGTTGCCCTGGAGACCGTCGTTGCGATGGGCAGCTACCAGCGGGCGCAGACCGAAGCAGCGACGGAGGCCGCGCAACAGACATCGGTAACCGCTGTTCTGCTCACCGACGCGGTGGTGCCGCTGACGGACTCACCCGAGCAGGGTGTGGCGGCCGCACCGGCCGCCCTGGCGCGCTGGCCACTACCCAACGTGCAGCAACGCACCGCGCCCCTGTGGGTGGGGTGCCGATCGCCATGCCGGGGACTGGATCGCGACCTGAATAGATCAGCACGGCAACAGCGTCGACCCACCGGAGACACCCGCATCCATGATCGCTAATGCGGTGGCCAACGGAGTGGCCCTGCTCGCCGGCAGTTGGGTGTTGGTCGGGTCGCTGTGGTGGACCGCCTGCCGCGTGCTGGACCAGATCAACGCAGCCTGCAGGAACGTTCAGTGGGCCCGCACCGAGCCAGACTCGAGCCGTCGAACCCGGCGGTGAACAACCGAAGGAGGCAACCGGAAATGCGTGCTGGTGACGTCATGACCCGATCGGTACTGACGACAACCCCACAAGCGCTAGTGAAGGACGCTGCGATCGTCCTGGCCGGACACGGGATAACTTTGCTGCCCGTAATCGATCAGAATGATCGGCTAGTCGGGGTGCTCACTGAAGCCGATGTGGTGCGCGGGCGGATCCCACCCGACCCCCGCCACGGTGCGTGGCGCGGCAGCCAGGCCGGATCGCCACCACCGGCGACCGTCGGCGAGGTGATGAGCAGCCCCCCGCTGACCACCGACCCGCACACGGACGCTGCGGAACTCGCGGCCATGATGATCGACCGGGGACTGCGCAGCGTGCCAGTGGTCGAGGAGGACCGACTGGTAGGCATCATCACCCGCCGGGATCTGGTCCGCACCATCGCCCGGGCTGATGCGCTGATCGCCGCGGATGTTCGCAAGCGGCTGGGCGCATACGGCACCCCAGACCGGTGGACAGTGCATGCCGACCACGGCGCGGTGAGTATCACCGACCAGTTCGCCGATCCGGCCGATCACCACGTTGCTCTGGTCCTCGCGCAAGCTGTGCCCGGGGTGGTGCATGCCCAGGTCGTCTGTTCTTCGTCTACGCCGGCATGACATCAGCCCCATGAGAGAACGTGGCGGGTACAGCGGCCGGGACCGATGCCACTCACCCGCTGCGCCAGGTACGGAAGCGCGGCCCGGTCAGCGGCAGACGAACTACTGATGCAGGTGCTGGCTTGCGGTGTGTGCCGCAGCGACCGGCATGTCGCTGACGGCGACCTGCCGGCTCATCGACCCGGTGTTGTTCTG
>Ga0134126_10002221_pt1 | contig 24582 bp, 18 predicted proteins | sample KB31752_FD_96881 | JGI IMG/M metagenome (GOLD analysis project Ga0134126, IMG submission 96881) | Terrestrial soil microbial communities with excess Nitrogen fertilizer from Kellogg Biological Station, Michigan, USA - KB3-175-2 | ecosystem: Environmental > Terrestrial > Soil > Unclassified ... | reverse complement strand
TTCAGGTCTCGAACCGCCGATCAAGCCGCACCCCCGGCAACAATCCCGAACGGAGCGCCGCTTCGAACTCGGTGAAGCGCGCGGTCGGCACCGCGAGATTGTAAGCCCCGACCTCGTCGCGATTGCTCGCGCCGGTCAGGAGATCGGCGGAATTTTCCCTCGATAACCGCGCGAAATTCGGCAATGGATAGGCGTTGGGCTCGACGAATTTCGGCGCCGGCTCGACAACATCCCATAACTGGCCGGGCGCGCGCAGCGGACAGCTTTCGGCGCAGACCGGGTCGGTGCAAACAGCGCAATCCCGGGTTTCGCCCGCGGAGCTGTCCTTGCAGGTGCAAAAGCCATCGTCGGGCGCCAGCGTCAGCTCGCGCAGCAGGCAATTGATCAGGCGGATGCCGCGCGCCTTGCCGCATGCCGGGCAGCGCGTCACGATCGCGGCAGGCGCGGTCGCGGCTATCTTGTCGTCGCCGAGCGGCGGATGCTGCAGGTCGCTCACATAGCAATGGTGGAGACGAGCTTCGCCCGAGCAGGCGAGGATGCCGTCGAACAGCGAGTCCAGGGCGTAGAGCGGACCCTCGGCCGAGGCCACGCCGATCACGGTGATCCGGGAAAACTCCACCGACACCGCGGCGGGCATCGTCAGCACGTTGTGCGTTCGCTCCGGCGCCGGCAGCACGCTCAGCACGCTGGAGTCGATCCTGACATGGCCGGACATCGCGGTGAGGTTGATCGGACCCAGCACGCAGCGCTGCATCTTGAGCGTCACCCCAAGCGGTGGCGGCGGCGATACTGGCAATGAAGAGGGTGGCGACGATGTTTGTGGCGGATCGGACGCAGGCAGTGCGGCGAGCGCCGGGGCGTCCGCGCCGGGATAGAGCGTGCTGTCGAGCAACGTCAGATCGATTTGCCCACCGGCCAGCGCGATCGAGGCTTCCAGCGTGAGCCCGCTAAAAACGACGGCGCCGGGCTGGCTATCGGGGGCGGACGCCGGACCGAGCAGCGAGAGCGTGCCGGGGCTCTCGGTCTGCACACAGGGTTGGCTGCCGGTGGCGCCCACGATCCATAAGGATTGACCGCTGCCGGGCGTGAGTTGTTGGCTGGCGACAGGACGGGTAACGCTCCCCTGCAACATCAGCACCGTGCATGGGGTACTGGACTGCGCCCAGGCACTGATTTGCGTTTGCAGCCAGGCCGGGGCGCCGCCGTCGTCGAGGGTGACGGATTTCGCCGGCAACGGCGGCGATGGCGAACCGATCCCGCCGATCGCGCCCGGCATGGCCATTCCATAATCGACGCTGAACGTAACGCCACTGCCCCACGCGGTCGGCCAGCTGAACCGGCCGAGTTCGGGATCGATCACGACGGCAGGCACCAGCCCCAGCGCCTGCGCGGGCGGCGTCGCTGCTGCCGGCGGCACCGGCGGGACGAACGGCGGCACGATCACGACCTGATCGCCGGCATTGCAGACAAAACAAGTCGGCAACGCCACGCCGAACGCAGCGGCCACGGCCGCCGCGGTCGGCGCGGCGGGGTCGAGGGGCAGCGGCACCGCGAGCACCTGCCCCGCCGGAGCGGTGAAGGTCATCACGCTGTTTGCCGGCGCGCCGGTCAGCAGACCGATCAGTTGCGGCGTCAGCGGCCACGTCGCCGCGGCGAGCCCGAGTTGCGCCGTTCCATCGAGCAGCAACGGATTGGCACTCCCCGCGGTCGGCGCGATCGAAAGCGGTTCGTTCGCGGACATGCCCGGCACGATCGCCAGCGCGTCGCCGACAGCGCCGACCTTCAACGCCTTGACCGCGGCAGCGGTCACGCGCACGCCGGCATGGATGTCAGCCTTTTCGATCGCTTTCTGAAGCCGCGTGACCAGATCGCTCATGGCCGGTTTCGCCGGCACCTTGACCGACAGCGTCGCGGTGGCGTCCCCGAACGTGATCGTCAGATTGCTGGTGGTCGCCGTGATCGTAGCGAGATCGATCGATCCGCCTTCCAGCACGGGATAGTCGGGAGCCGGCGGCGGATAGCCGGCGAGCGATACCGGCTGGATCTGGTCCGGCCGCAAGGCGACCCATGGTGACGACGAATCGCCCTGCATCCGGATCACGAGGCCGCGCGCCGGACCATAGAGCAGCGAATTCGGCGGTCCCTGGCTCGCATCGGGCCACGTCGCATCGTAGCGCGCCAGATCGGCCGCGAGCATCGCCGCCGTCAGTGGCACCGGAAGCGCCGTCACCGGCGCCGCGGCGACCCAGTCGAGCGGCGTGTTGGGGACATTGAACAGCGGCTGATCCATCCCCAGCGGGTTGAAGTGATAATAATTGGTGCCCGCAACCGAGGACGGCGTCGCGTCGACCACCGCGAATACCGGCAGTCGCCAAACGCGGAGCAGGCCCACCGGATTGCCGAAAGGCGTGGGGACGTCGAGAGGAGCCGCATTGGCGAGCGGCCACGTATTGGCGGGCGTCTCCGGCCCCGGTGCATAGATCGAATACCAGCCGACGCTGTCGCGAACGAGCTTTGGCAGCGCCGCCGCGATACCCTTGCGCCGCCGGAACGCCAGCGTGTCGGCGACCAGAGCGCGGTGCTCGGGGCGGACCGGCTTTGCAATCTCAATCCCGAGCAACCCGCCAATCAGGGGGACATAGTCGAGCGGACAGGTCTGGATGAACCAGTCCTGTTCCAGGTCGGAAACGCTGGCGGCAAGCCGCGCGCGGATATGATCGAACACCTTGGTGAGCGCGAGCAGCGGATAGCCCTGGCCGATATCGCGCTGACGAAACACCGTCGGCAGCAGCTCATAGAGCGCATTCTCGTTGGGGCCATCGGGAGACATGCTCATGACGCCCTCTCCTCGGCGCCGCTGCGCGCCGGCGCCGGTCCGGATCCGCCGTTCCGGTCGAATACGACCGCATCCGCATCGCTGCTGAGGCAAAGGATCTGCGCGCCGGTCAGCGGAACGAAGGTCGCCTCTTTCGGGTAGAGCACCTGCTGGATGAATGGCGAAGGGGTATGCGGCGGAGATGCGGTCGGACCAGGCTGCGGCGGCGCATTTTGCTCGGTCGGTATCCACAGCGCGGTCACGGTAGCGGATTCGACGGCGGCTACATTCTTGACGATCAGCGCGGTGATCTCGTTGGAGCGGACGGCTTGATTGAAATCCCTCGCGCTGATGTCATAGGCCGTCCGCAGCGCGGTGTTGATTTCGCCCTGGACCTGCTGGGTGTCGGCCGACTGCATCTCTTTCTTCAACGTGAAGGTCCCGGTCACCTTGAAGGGCGCCGGTTCGAGCGCAAGCAACCTGTTGACGAGCGCCTTTCCGTCAGCCAACGCGGCGTCGAATGCGGCCTCGACCGCCTTGAATGCGATCGACGCCCGGTCGAGCACCGCATTGTCGAGCCCCGCCAGCGTGACCAGGCTGATGACCGGATCGGTGCCGGCCGCATCCGAGAGCGTTGCCGTGCCGACCTCCGGACGATTGAGCACGAATGTCAACATGTCGGCCTGGGTCAGGATGCGACCGAGATCGGCAACCCCGACAGGAATCTGTCCGCGCAATGCGCTGCGTTTCGTCGCACCAATCCCGCCACTTGCGGCGACCGGGTTCAGCACCGCCTTGATCCCGGCGATGTTGGTGGGCGGGCGGCTCAGGCTGCCCGCGGGCACGTTACCGCGGGTGCCCGCACCGATGCGGTAAGTCGCGGCGATGTTGTTCTTGCCGGTCGGCGGTCGCAGGCCGTGGACTCCGTCGCCGAACTGGATCAGCGCGCGCCCCTGCGCATCCTGGGTCAGCTGATAGGCACGCGCATCGGGACCGCAATCGCCCAGCGCCTCGACGCAAGTCCAGGGAAGGTCGTTGACCATCACCTGAAGGTGCGGGACGACCGAGCCATCCGGTTCCTCGACCGAGTTCAGCGGCGCCTGCTTGAGCATGAACTGCAGGAAGGCCTTCTTTCCGTTGCCGCTGCCGAGCACTTCATTGACCGCGACGCCTTGTCTGGCTTCGACGACATTGCCGTACACGGCGGTCGTCGTGCGATCGTAGAGGTAACGCAGTGGTTGATCGAGCGTGACCCATGTGGTGTTGGTTTGCCGGCACAATTTGACGCTCTTCACGGTGATCGCTTCGCTGCTGACCGGCCGGGTGAACGGCGCGAGCTGCTGCGAGGTGACGTTCCCGATCGTGGTGCCGTTGCCCGACAGGAAAGCGAGCGCGGAAGGCGGCTTGTCCTTCGGATGGGTCTCAATCGAGAGTTCGCCCCGGTCAGGAACATTGGCCCACCAGATATCCGCGGTGACGGGCGCCAGCACCATGACTACGGTGCCCGCCTCCAGCGGCGGCGATCCGCCGATGCCGGTCACCGTGCCGATGGTTACGGCCAGCGGCGGATTGCCTGCCATCAGCAGCGTGAGTCCCGCCGTAATGTCGGTGATCAACCCCGTCAGTTTGAGCACGTTGCCGGTCAGCGGCAGGTCGTCGATCGGCGGCGCCAGATAGAGCTGGCGGCTCTGGGTGTAGACCATCGCCTGACGCCGCGCGCTCGAGTCCGGCGACGGTGGCGCCATGATGTAAAGAAGCGCCTCGCAGCTATTGGTCCCACCGCTCTCGACCTGCCCGCCGAACACATAGACGCCGATCCCCCCGATCGGAATCGGGGTGACCGTCGCCGCGAGCGATACGAAGAACGGATATGGCGGCGACGGCAGCGCAAACGGCAGCGGATAGGCCTTTTCACCGCCATTTCCATTGATTGGAATGATCTCGTAACTCGGCGTCTCCGCGCCGCCGATCATCAACAGGCCTTCGGGCACCAGGATCGCGCCCTGGGACCGGCGCGGGGCGGCAAGCAGATACGACTTTGCGAAGGTGTAATTGTCGGGATCGAACAGCTCGGTCGTGTCCGTCGCAATCAATTCGGGCGTGACCCCGCCCCCGGCGATCAAAACCTTGCCCGAGGTCAGCAATGTCGCGCTATGCATCGCGCGCGGCGTGCCGAGCGGGGAGATCACGGCAAACGCCTGCGCGGCGACGTCGAAGATCGCGGCATTGGTCGAAGGGGAAGCCATGGCGGAAGTGAAAGTGCCCGAACTGAAATTGCGCTCGGTATAGAACTGGGTGACCCCGCCGGCGACGAGCACGTTGCCGCTGGCGAGCAAGGTCGCGCTGTGGAACGCAAACCCGTAGGGCAGCGTCGCCGCCGCGGCAAAGGATTGCTGCGCGGCGCTGAATATCTCGGCGCTGTCGAGCGCTGGCACCAACGTGAGCAGCAGGCCGGCCGGATCGTAGTCGATCGGCGGATAGCTGTAGCCACCGGCGAGCAGCACGGAGCCATCCGCGAGCACGGTCGCGCTATGGCCGCAGCGCGGCACGGTCATCTTCTGATAGATCGAGGCAAAGGACCGGCTTTTGGGATTGTAGATCTCGGCGCTGTCCAGCACCGCATAGCCCGTGTCCTTGTCGACCATTCCCATGCCGCCGGCGATCAGCACGGTGCCGTTCGACAGCAACGACAAGGTCGCCCCGACCCGCGCGATCACCGGCGCGCCCGCGATGGTCGAAAGATTGGTCGTGGGATCGAAGGTCCAGGCGAAGGCCGTCATCGACGCGGGCGCCAGCGGGAACGACGCGGGGCTGGTCGAGCCGAGGATCAGGATCGTTCCGTCCGCAAGGCCGATCGAGCCGACCGGCGCCAGCGTGTATGGCGTCGTGAGGATCGGTCCGGGAAAATAACTGAAGGTGCCGATAGCGGCGTCGTAGGCGACCACCGCATTCAGATAGCCGGCAGGAAGCGATCCCAACCCGCCTGCGACCAGTAAATCGTCGCCCGGCAGCGCGAGGAAGGCGGCGTCGGCCTGCGGCTGCGGCAATGCCGCGCCGGCAAGGCTCGGGCCGAGCACCTGGCTGCCGTCGAAGGGAATGCTGGTCGCCGCACTGACGGAAAATATCTCGACCGAAGCCGATACCTCGCTGCCGGAGACGCCACCGGCGACCACCACCTTGCCGCCTTGCAGCAGCGCCGCGGCGTGATTGGAGCGTGCGGTGAGCAACGGCGGAGCGGCGACGAACATCGGCGCGCCTGTAAAATTTCCCGAGCCCGACGGTTCGTATTGCGCGAACGCGCCGACCAGCCAATTATCGGCGACCGCCCCTGTCGACGACTGGCCGCCGCTGACGAAGAAGCCGTTATTGCCGGACAACAACGTCGCGACATGGTCGTAGCGTGCCTGCTTGTGGGGATCGGGATCGAGCGGATAAAGCCCCGGAACCGGTGTCCATGTGGTGGGATCGGTGACCTCGGCGTCGTTCCAGATCGTGCCGGTCGGATTTCCCGGGCCCTCGCCAGGCAGCATCGCGCCGCCGTCGTGACCGCCCAGGAAGACGACGATCTGTCCGACCGGCGGCGCGGTCGGGGAACCGCCATCGGCTGCCGTCTTCACCACCGGACAGAGCGTGGCCGTGTGCCCGGCGCGGGCGTGCTGCATGAACGCTTTCATCGTCCAGCGGTTCTGCAACGGCGCGAACACGACGACCGAATTCGTGGCCGTCGCCCCCGCGAGCAATTGCTCCAGCGAATCGGGCACGCCGCCGCTCGGGCCTTGCGTGAGACCGCCGCTCAGCATCAGCGTGCCGTCGGGCAACGCGGTCGCGGCGTGGCCGATGCGCACGATTTCGAGCGTGACGCCCGGGATCGCCGAAAAGGTCAGCGTGGTCGGATCGAGCGCGAGGATGTCGGTGGCGAATTGCCCGTTTCCGGTGACGCCGCCGGCGAGATAGACCACGCCGTTGATGGTGGTCGCGGTGTGCAGCCCGCGCGTCGAGGGCAGCCTCGCGACCTGGCTGAGCAGGCCGGTCACGGGATCGTAGACCTCGACGCTGTCGAGCACGCCTTGCTCGCCGATACCGCCGACCAGCAAAACGCGGCCGTCGCCGAGCAGGCTCGCGGTAACGCCGGTGCGCGACGGAATCAACGCATCGCCCGTCGGCAGAACCGCGGGATCGGGGGCGAGCGTGACCTTGGTGGCCTGGCCGGTCAGGCCGAACTCGGACAGGTTTTCGCGCGACACGGCACTGATGCGGCCGAGGGTGTTTTGCTCCGGCGTCTCGAGCAGGAACTGATTGCCGGGGAGCACCTTGGAATAGACCGCTTGCAAATCGAGATCGTCGAGATTGATTTCGAAACCCGGCCATTCGGTATATTCCGCCGGCGGAACGCCGACCGGTGTGTTGGCGCGCTGCACCGCCGCCGATTGCGACAACCACGGCGGTGCGTTGTAGCCGAACAGCCGGCACGCCAGATCGAGCGCATAGAGTTCGAGACCCTTGTTGGCGTCGGGCGGCACCGAAACGGTGCAGCCGCCCGCGGTCCACTGCGATTGCAGGCTCGATCCGATGCCGACCGTGGTGGTCACCAGCACATGGTTCTCGCTCACCGAGAATACCGTCAACCGCACCCATTGCGTCGGCTTGTCGCGGCTGACCAGCAGCATGAAATCGCCGACCGCGAGCCCGAGCCCGGTGCCCTGGATCAGAAGGCTGTCGGTCGCGGGATCGAGATGCACCGGCTTGGTCTGCAGCGGCGTGAGCTGGTTCAGCGCGGGATCGGCGGTTACGGTAGCGGTCGTCTCGAACATCGGCGCCGAAGCCGCCGAGACGGCCGGCGCCGCCGTCGCCGCGGTGCTGCCGTTGGCGCCGGTCGTGCCACCGCTCGGCTTCGGCGGATTGGCCTGGATCGATGCGCCGGCGGGCACCGTCACGGGTTGCCCGGGCTGGGCGAACAGCGCGATCTCCGCGGTGGCACCGATATAGGCGCCGGGATTCTCGCCGACGCTGCGTCCGAGCAGCGCCAGGCTCGAATAGTCGACCGCGGTGCCAAGATAACCTTCGTTCAGCACGCGATCCTGATAGAAAGATACGATGTCGGCCAGCGCGGCGAAGGCATCGACCATCGCAACCGTCGAGTCGGTCGGGACGCCAACATTGAGCCGTGCCAGCGGATATGCCAATGCGCCGCCACCGCGATCGACCACGACGCGGGGAATCAGCCTGAGCATCTCGGACCTGAAATTCGAATAGTCGCCGAGATTGGCGGAAATCGGGGCCTGGGCGGTTTCGTCGGTCATGATGCCGCCACCACGTACAGACCGACACGGCCCAGCGCCGGATGAAACTCGGCGTTGTCGACGCGCGCGCGCTGATTCCAGCCGATCTCGATATTGCCCCTGACGACGTTGCTCCTGGTGTCGTCTTCAAGCTCGACGGTCTCGAACATGACGCGCGGATCGGTCTGCGGGTCGATCACCACGAACGAAACCCAGGGATCGGCCTCGATCACGCTTGCCAGTTCATCAAGCCTGACATTGCGGCCAAGCGGCCAGTTCGCCGCATTGAAGAAGGCCGGCGAGCCGTCGGGCAGCGAACCGGTGCCGATGGTCTGCAGCAGGCGCTCGCGCGCGGCGGCGATGTTGGTGCCGGAAACGCAGTAAACCACCAGCGCAATATCAAGCGCGACATCGACGCCCTCGAAGATCTTCGGCGGCGCGCCAAGCACCGCATATTGCATCAAGCGGGCGCTTGCGACCCTGAAGGTGATGTTGTCGCCGGGGACCGTTGCGCGCGTCTTCAGCGCGACGTTGCAGGGCGCGAAGCCATCCGGACCGTAAGTCGCGTACACCTCGCTCACCAGCGGGTCCGCTTGACCGAGGCGGTTCCAATCCGCGGGCATGATGCCGCGACGGTTGGTCCGGAAAGCCGTGGTCGCGAACAGCCGGATGGCTTCGGACGTTTCCTCCTGCATCGGCGCCGCGGGCAGCGGGTTGGTGACGAAGGTGACCAATGGCGCGTCCACCACCTGAAGCAGCGTATTGGCGCGCACCCGCCCGCTTTGCGCGCCACCGGTTCGCGCCGTCGCGGTGAAGATCGTCCCCGGCGCCGGAGGATAACCCAATTCGCCGTCACCGAATTGCAGGTAGAGATGACGCTCGTCGCTGCCGTAAGCGTCTTCGAGCGAGGCCGCGAAGGCGCGCTCGGTGGACGCCGCGGAGAGCAGATCCTGTTGCGCATGCCAGTCGTCCGTGACACCGACGACATCCGGCGGCGTGCCGACCGTCATGGCCGGCCGCATCCCCTTCATCGCGATGCACGGGACGGCGGTGCGCGGATCGGGAGCGAGGCTCGCTTTGGCGGATTCGACCATCAGGCTGGCCTCGACCAGATCCTGTTTGCCATCGAACCCGGCGGCGATCCGCGGCGGCGGCGGCGCCGAGACGACATCCTCGGCCAGGACGGTGGGCCGGTACGCGGGTTTGTCGGGCACCGTATCGGAACTGAGTGGCGCCGACACCGTCTGGCCGTGATCGGCCAGCACGACATTGCCGTAGAGCGAGACCGGGCCCGTCGCCTGCGCCGGCGGAACGGTGAGCGGCTGCGCCAGCGCGTCTTCCGGATGCCAGCTCAGCAATGTCGTGACGTTGCCCTTGTCGTCGGTCTTCTCCTCGACCCTGAGCAACCGGAGTGCCTGGGCGCCGAACGGCGCGTTCACGCCGTCGGGGGCGGCGGACTGGCTGAGTACGATCAACTGACCGGGAACGAGCCCGATGCCGCCGCCCTGCAACGTCAGCGTGATGGCTCCGGCCGGCAGGACGTAGGCGGCAACTTGCGCCAGTGCGCTTCCGAGATCGTTAAGCGCAGGCGAGACCGATTGCCGGTGCATCGTCTCGAACACCGTGCTGCTCGCAACCAGCGCCGGATCGGCCGGCAAGTTCACGTAGATTTGGCCTGGCTGCAGCGTCACCACCTGCAACCCCGCCCGAAGCACGCCGCTGGCATTGACCGCGAACGCCAGCGCGGTGCGGGCGTTGCAGCCGTCGTCGACCGCATAGTCGCGCAGCCGTCCGTGCCGGCGCAGCGACAGACGGCGGCGCGCCGTGGTGAGATAGGATTCCGTGCCCGCCGCATCCTGGCGGAAGGAGAGATGATCGCCGGCATAGGCGAGCACCTCGAGGATGGTGGTCATCGGATCGGCAGGATGATCGAGTGCCCAGGCGGAATCCTGCTCGACGATCTGCGCGACGCGCGCGCGCATCATCGCCACGAAATGGCTGTAGTCGCGACCGAGATAATCGATCGCGGCCGCGCCCGGCGGCGGCTTGCCCGCCGCGCCGTCCTGCGGCAGCGCCCGTGGCGCGGCCGGCGCGAACCAGGCCGACGAGCCGCTCATGGAGAGCAAATAGGATGGCGGGTCCGACTCGGGATCGGTGATCGGCGCATCCGCGTCGATCTGGACAATACCGCGGCCGTCGGCAGTCACCGACGTGACGGTGGTCTTGCTGACATGCAGCTGCCGTCCGAGCATGTCGACGATGGTCGGATTTTCGCTTCTTGCGGCGGCGATCGCGTCCTGCCCGCACTGCACGGTAACCTCGAGCTGAGCCGCGGTAAGTCGCGACCGGATGACCTTGAGGGTCTCGCTCATGACTCGGCAATCCGTGCCGTGGCGCGCGCCAGACCGCTCCACGGCGTCGATCCAATTCCCGGCAACGGCACCGAGACGGTGGAGGCCGCAAGCTGCTGGGTGTGCGTGACGAAATAGGTCAATGCGACCTCGACTTCCTCGCCGGTGAGCGTGACCGTGAGGGTATTGATGGTGATCGCGTCGCCGAGGAAGCGGATCAGCTTGCTGCGCACCAGGGTCTGGGCCGCGCTGGCAAGCGCGTTGTCCATGCCTGCGAACACCAGCGATTTGAGCCCGGCGCCGAATTCGGGGAGATTGACGCGTTCGCCGGGATCGGTCTCGAGCACCAGCAGGATCAGGTTCTGGACGTAGGTCGCAAGGTCGGTGGTCGCGGTTTGTCCGGATGCATCGATCTGATAGGGAAAGTTCAGATAACCGGTCATTGACGGACGTCCGCATTACTGTGTTCGTTCAAACCGCGGCCCCCAATTTGCCGATGTCGCGGCGCGCCGCGACGATTGGCCTACAGCACCGTTAGCGATCCTTCGTTGATCGAGACTTCGGGCTCGACCGCGTTGACCATCGCCGATCCATGCGCGAGCGTGACGCCCGCGACCTCGAGCACGAGGCTTGCCGGTTCGGCGGTGATCGTGACGCCTGCCTCGGTCATGCCGATGCGCACGTCGCCGAGCGAAATCGAGACTCCTTCGCTGGAGGCGCTGATCGTGATCGGCACCGTCACCGCCGGATCCATCACGCTCAGGGTGAAGCCGCCCTCGCCGGGCAGATCGTTGAACACCAGCTTGCTCGACGCGGTTTGAATCATCCGCATGCTCGGCAGCTCGGCCTCGGCCGGACGCTCGCCCTCGCGCCAGAAGCAACCCGACCAGATCGGATAGTCGAGATCGCCGCCTTCGAATTCGACCCATACCGCCGCGCCGATCGGCGGCATCATGTAGAAGCCTACCTGGAGGCCAGCATAGGGCACGCAGGGCATCGCCCACGCCGTCAGCACCTCGCCGAGCGCCTGCGGCACCGAGACCTGCAGCCGGCCCAGCATCATCTCGTCCTCGTCGTCGACCACGATGCCGCGATATTTTCCCCAAAACTGTTTCATCGTGCCCTCGCTTGTTCGCGATCACTCATGGCAGCACCAACGGCTCCAGCGGTTCGGTGCCGTCACGGCTGAGCACGAACTGCTGCTTGTATTCGTTGCGGCGAAGCTTGTGCGTCACCTTGTCGACGCTCCACATCCCGTCGAAACTGGTCCCCGCGCCGCGCAGCCCGACCAGCCCACCGCTGCGCAGGATCGATCCGTAGCGACTGACATCGAGCACACCTTCGGCCTTCGCCACCTGGGTCGAGGATTTGTTGACCCGTCCCTGCGCCAGTCCCATCGCCCTGATCTCGTCGAAGCCATCGGATCCGGTCGGCAATTTCCGGCCGAGCAGCGAACTGACCGGGAACGGGCTCTTCAGCGCCAGCGGCGGAAGCAGCGTGGGCTCGGGCGCGACGATCGGCAGCGCCGGCGTCTCTTCGAGCGGCCCGGGGATCAGCCCCATCACCTGGAAGGCGGCGCGACCATTCCAGCCAAAGGTCACCTGGTCGACATTGGCGAAGGTGCTGGCGCCGAGCGTCAGCGCCGGCGCGGGAATGCCGACACGCTTCGGAGGTCCCCAATAGGCGGTGTTGGTGAGCGGCACCGGTCCTGCGCGCAGCGTAAACACGTAGCCGTAGCGATTGGCGAGGTCATAGATGTATTCGAGATCGGTGCCGTGCTGGATCGGCGTACGCTGCAACACGGTCGGAAAGTCGGACTCGACCGGCGGAATGGTCTCGGGCACGATCGCAAACCGCTCATACTGGGCGATGATTTCCAGCACGATCGCCTCATCGTCCATGTCGGGATAGCCCTTGATCTGTTCCTTGAGATCCATGGCGACGCTCAAATCCGCGCCGCTGACGATAATGCGGCTGGCGCCGGGATTGGTGCCGGGATCGAGCCAGATGTCGGTCACGAGGCCGTCGATCAGCACGGTCGGCAACGCCGCCTGCAGCGCGATCACGAGCACGCGGTTGCCGGGCGACAGGCGACCGTCGGCCAGGACGTCGACCTCGGGTCCGGTGCCGTCCGCTTCCCGCTCGGCGCCGAAGGTCAGGCGAAACAGCCCCTGCCCGTCCGCGACTTCGATCACTTCCGCCTCGGTCAACAATTCGGCCAGCCCCGGACCGATCGGGGTCGGCACCTCCTGGTTGCCGGCAAGCACGGTGAGCTGGATGCCAACGGGAAAACTCACGGGCTCTCCTCGCTGTCGTCGGTTTTTGCGCTTGGCGCCGGCGCGGTGCTGCGTTGTCCGGCGACCGGCTGGTCGAACGGGTCGTTGCCCTGCCCCACCGCCGCGGGCACGATGATCTTGCGGCCCGGCTGCATGCACAGCGACGCGGGATCGCTGGTGCCGTTGGCCTCGAGCAACATCCAGTAAAGCAAGGGGTCGCCGAGCAACTTGGTCGACACATTGTCGATCCGGTCGCCGGCCAGGATCGTATAGGTCGATTGCTGCTTGATCGTGGACGGAAGCGGCAGCAGCGTGCGACCGAGATAGGCGACGGATTCCGAGCCGGCCTTGACCGCTCCGGAAGAAGAAGGGCGGATCGCGATGTTGCCGGTAACCGGGCGTGTGCGCGTGCGCACCAGCTTGCCCGGGGCGGCGTCTTCGGTCGATATCGGATAGCGCGACCGGCTCATTTTCCAAGCACTCCCGAAATGATGCTGGCGCCGCTTTGCACCGTGCCCATGCTCGCCATCAACTCGCGCTCGGCCAGATTGGCGAGATAGAGGAAGAAGCCGGCCTGGGTCGGCTGGAAATCCTGATAGGTGAGCACCTTCATTTCGATGGTCACTTCCGCATCGATCGGATTGAGCCGCGTGTCATGCATGGTCTCGTTGACCCGATAGCTGGTGATCTGCACCGGCAGCACACGCTGCGGACCCCAGACGAACACCGTGAGCGGCGTCTCCGGCGGCACGATCTCGAGCACGCCGAGCGCCATTTCGGCCAATCCTTCGATGATCGAACTGGCGCTCGGGAACAGCATCAGTTCCAGCGTGGCGAGCTGAGGGTGGATGCCGAACGTGATCGCCGTGATGTCATTGGCCTGCAACTGGTCGACCGCACTGATCCGTGCAGTCATTTCGATCGTCTCGGTGGCGGGGCCGGCAAGCAGGTTGGTGCCGGTGGGGGTGTCGCCGGTCTTCAGGAAATCGGGCGCGAGCTGGCGCGTCAGCTGTGCGGGATTGTATTGCAGCACGATCATGCGCGGCACCGGGATCAAGGCGCCCATGCTGATCAGCGCGGCCTTGAGGACGTTCGGACTATTCGGATACGGGTTGCTCATTCGGACCACCCTTCGCGTTCGAGCCGCGCGGCGATCGCATCGGCGATCGCCTTGGCCGCATGGGCGCGGTCGTCGGGACGCAACCGCGCCAGCGCGGCGAGAATGGCGGCGTTTTCGCTCATCGCCGCCCGGATCGGGCGGGCCAGCGGTGCAGGCGTGACGGGCGTGGCGGGTTTCATATCGGCCACCCCTCGAACTCGGCGGGCGGCACCCGCCGGCGCTGTTTGCCATATTCATTGATCAGCGCCCGCGCGATATCGGGCATGCCGATCGCATGGCCCTCCTCGGCCGCCAGCATCGCCGCATTGACGACAACCAGACGGATCTGGCCGCCCGACAGCGACAGTTTTGCGACCTTGTCCCAATCGAGATCGGCGGTCGGCGCCTCGGCGGGAAAGGCACGACGCCAGATCCTGCGCCGCTCGTCGACCGTCGGGAACTCGAAGTGAAGGCTGAAGGCGAAGCGGCGCGAAAAGGCTTCGTCGATCGCATTCGGTAGATTGGTGGTCAGAATGGCGATGCCGCGGAACGTCTCGATCCGCTGCAGCAGATAGCCGACCTCGAGATTGGCATAATGATCGCGGCTGTCGCGCACTTCGGTGCGGCGCCCGAACAGAACATCGGCTTCGTCGAACAGCAGCACCGCGTCGGTCGAATCGGCCGCATCGAACAGCGCCCCGAGGCGCTTCTCGGTCTCACCGATATATTTGTCGACGACCCGCGACAGGTCGACCCGGAACAGGTCGAGACGCAGCGCATGCGCCAGCGCTTCGGCGGCCATCGTCTTGCCGGTGCCGCTCGGGCCCGCGAACAGCACGCTGATGCCCTGCGGACCGCCGCCCGAATGCCGAAAACCCCACTGGTCGAGCACCAGCGCGCGGTTGCGCTGCCGCGCCACGATCTGGTTGAGCACCGCCGTTGCGGATTCGGGCACGATCAGATCGTCGAGCGACATCCGCACCGGAATGGCGTCGGCAAGCCCGCCCATCGCCTCGCGCACCTGGTCGCGCAGCAACGGCATCAGGCATGGCACGATGGCCTCGATCGGCGCCGGCGATTGGGTATCCTCCGCCTGGGCGCGCGCGATCACCGCGCAGCTGTCGAGCGTGGACAACGGCAAGCGAAACCGGCTCGCGACTTCCTGCAGCTCCGGTCCCGCTTCGAGCCCGAGCTTTGCCGCGAGATGGCCCGCGACCTCGCCCGGATCGGTCGGCGGCAACGGCACACGGATGATCGGATGCGAGGCGCGCTCCGCCACCGATTGTCCGCCGGCGCCGATCAGGATCGCCGGTCCCGGGCCCTCGCCGAGGATCCGATCGAGCGCGCTGAGCTGGAACTCGGTCGGAGGCTCCTCGAACGAAATCATCAACGCACCACCAAGGCCAAGCCGATCGCGGTGCCACAACCGCGCCACGCCAATTCGCTCGGCGTCCGCGGTCAACCTCGCGAGCGGCAGGTGAAAAGGCGTGAAGCCAAGCTCGGCCAGAATCCCTGCCGCAACGCCGACCGCGCGGCGGGTCGGCGGCGAGATCAGGTGGATCGTGGTGTCGTTGCCCGACACCGTCGCAGCTAGTCTGCGCCCGAGCGCCGCATCCGACGGCAGTTGCGGCGCGAGTTCGACCGCGCGGATCAGATCAGCCACCGCTTCGTCGATCACGGGCTGGCCAATCAGGAATGAAAGTACCGCGCCCGGGATGCCCAATTGCAGCTGCAACCGGCTCGACGCTCGCATCGGTTCGGTGGAGATCAGGCGCCAGAATCGCAATGGCGTGGAAGGCGCAAACGCGGCCTGCGACGCGCCATCGAGCTCGGCAAAGGCCGCGAGCGCCAGCAGGACCGTCGGGTAAGGCATCTCCTGGTCGCCCTGCGCCATGGCGCAAAGCTGGGCCATGTCAGGTGAAATCTCGATGCCGGCCGCAAGCACCACCACCGCGAGTTCGAATTCGCTGAGATTGAACCAGTCCGCCATCGCGTCGAGCGCGGATCCCCGGACCGCCGAACCGAGCCCGGCCGGTGCACGCTCCGCGGTTGCCGCGGCGTCGCTGCGAGAACGCCGGCGCGAATAGTTTTCGAGCATCCGCGACACCGCGTCTAGCGCACCCTGGAATCGCTGAACATGCGGCGTGACCATGGCGGCCTCAGTTCACTGCCGGTACATCGACGATCGGACCGGTATAGGTCTCGCCCGAGAAATCGAGCAGCGTCGCCACGCCGTCGATCTCGACGCTGACCATATACCTTCCGGCGGGCACGTCGGCGAGCGGCGCAACAAGGCTGGTCGACAGCGCGTTCCGCGGCAGGCAGGGGATGCTGCGTGACGGCAACTGCGGCGCCCCGCGCGGAAACAGCAAGACCTCGGCGGCGGATTCGCGCCGCACCGGCAATGTCATCGTCGCCAGCAATTGTCCCTTCTCGATGGCGGGGAGTTGCGCAAAGGAGGGCACGATCGAGGTGTGCACGGTTTGCGATTCCCCCACCAGCCTCTTGGCCTGCGCCGTGCGCGTCACCTGCACCGAGAGCGGCCCCGCCGTCAGCGGCGCCGGTTGGCTGACCGACAGATCGACCAGCAATGCGGCAAAGCCGTCGGCGTCGAAGCCCGCCTTCACGCCCTGTGCGGCAACGCCGTTCAGCTTGACCGTGAGGCCGGGCTGGGCCGGATTGACCAGCCGTATCGCCAACTGCCCGCCGCCTTGCAGCGGCAGCTCGGAATCGGCGGCGTTGACGATCGAGATGATCGCGACGTTGCTCGACGGTGTGCCGCGCAGCCCGATCCGTCGCACCGGCAGCACCGGCGCAACCGGCAGCACCGTCACCAGCGAGACCGGAGTCACGGTGTAGAGCTGCGTCAATTGGTAGGGCACGTTGACGAATTCGGACCACAGCCGCGCCATCGCGTCAGGCGCCATGTTGAGCGGCGTGACGCGGATCGCGTCCATCGGCAGTTCGGGATCGGGTTCGCCACCGAGCCATGGCGTCGACGCGATGGTCGCATGCAACGCCTCCTGCTTGATAAAGGGCTCGGCATTGAGACCGCCGACGACCAGCCCGAGCAGGCGTTGCGGATCGAGCTTGGCATCGTTGCCGAAAAACGAAATCATGTAGTCGAGATCGAGCTTCATCACCGGCGAGGCCAACGCCCTGCCCGCAGCGGTGCGCGTCGGCAAATCATTGTTCGAGACAAAGCCGTTCCGGGCGGTTCGAAATAGATACAGGTTGACGATCGGATCGCCGCCGCGCAGCGACTCGGAACCGGGATTGAGGGTGGTGACGCGCGCGCCCGGCACGGAATCGCTGATCAGCACATGCAGGCGATCGGCAAGCGCGACGGTGGCTGCGGCGACTGCAAAGCCGGTATTCATCCGTCCGGCCCTCCGCGAGGCTTGCCCTGGAGCGCCGGCGGCTCGGCCCGAGACCGCCTCGCCTGCGACGGCGCGCGCGGCAATTCGATCTGGATGCGGCCGATGTCGATATGAATCCCGGGGCTTGTCGGCGCAGGCGGAGGCTTTGTCGCCTGTCGCCCGCCCGGACCGGATGGGTTGCGGGCCATCGAAGCGTCGTTTTCATTCGTCGGCTGGCGCACCGCCAGGCGCGATGGCGCGGCGCGGCTCCCCATTCGCTCCGGCGACGGTAACCTTCGCGCAGCAGGACTAACCGCGCGTTCGGTATCCGCGGCGTCATCCCGCAATGACTCGGCCCGACCCACGGCTGGCCCGCGCACCGCTTGCCGGTGCAACGAAGATACCTCAACCGGGTCCGACGTCCGTTGCGCGCGCGGCCAGGGCCGTGCGGCTTCGGGGACAGGTTGCCGCGCGGGCAGCGTATCAATCCGCTCGATCGGCGATCGTCGCGAATGCACCGCTGTTGTTATTGGTGGCGCAACTGGTGTCGATGGAGGCACCTCGCCCCGATCCGCCGACCCCGACCGCGCGGTGACGGCCGTTGGTGGTTGGGTCGACGCCGGATTCGCACGGAGTTGCGCAACCGGCGCTCTCACGCCGCCGTCAGGCATTGCGGCGGGCCGCGCGGTTCGCGCGAACACGCCGGCCGGTGGCCGCCGCACCGGTCGAACGGCCGGGGGGTTTTGCTGATGCCAGCCGGCTTGATCGGAAACCGGCTTCGAAGCGTCGACGGTTGCTGGCCTTGTCCCCGCCTCAGCGCCGGCTTCGACCGTGGTGATATCAGCCCGATCGTTTCCGCGTGGCGGCGCGACGTCGCGAGACTTGCCCTGCGCGATCGGGTGAAAAGCCGCCCGGGCGGATGGCGGTGACACAGAAGCCGCGCCGTCATCGCTCGCGGTCGGCAGCGCCGGACCGGAAGACGGCTTGTCGTGGCCGGACGCCGGCGCATTCGTCGCGCCGCGCGAGACGGGTGCTTCGACCGTCGCCGGCAATCCGGAGAGGGCCGCCGGCCTCGATCGCTCGGACGCCGGCGCGCTGGAACCAGGCGCGCCGCGATCGGCTTGCATTTGTCCTGCATATCCCGATGCCGGAGCAGCACCTCGATCGAACGCCGTCGGTTTGCCCGCATGCTGGTTTCCGGCCGCAGTCGCGCGCGGCGGAACCGTGTCATCGCCATCCGTTTCGGGCCGCGCCTCGATGTGCGCGTCGAACGGAACAGGCCGGCCGCGGACGAAATCGGCCGGACTGCTGCGGCCAGGGATTGACGCATTCCGTACTTCGGGCGAGGCCGGCGGTTGGATGACAGCGGCCGACGCCGAAGGCTCGGACGCGGGCGGCCGCGAACGCCGCGCGTCGTCGCCAGCTTCAGCCTGCACCACCGATGCCGGCGTTGACGCAACTTGGCGACCGCGCGCAACTCGCTCGCCTGGTCGCTCGTTTCCCGCCTCAGCCGCCGGCGCTGCGGCAAGCGTGCCGCCGCCGCCAGCGTCAGGCCGCGCTTTGACGGGGACCTCGGACGCAGACCGCTCGCGTCCGCGAGCCGCGAGATTTTCGCTGACGGGCGTTGATGCTGTGCGTCCTGCTCCACGCGCGGCTGACGTCTCGAACGCGAGCGGCGGCTCCCGGACGGCGGCTGGCTCCGGCGGTTCGGGTGTGCGAGCGCGCGCGTCGGGCGTTTCAACACCGGCTTCCGAACGAACCAGAGGTCCCGTTGTCGACGCGACGCCTTGATCGTGCGCAACCGGCTCGGTCGAGCGCTCGTTCGCGATCGCGGCCCGAGGTGCTTCGGAAGGCGCCTCGCCGCCGCCAGCCTCTGGCGGTCCTTCGATGTGAAACTCGGGGGGCCCAAACCGGTAGCGGACTCGATGGCTGAGACAGACGGGACTGCCCAGAGCACGCTCGGCCAGGCGGGAAAGAATGTCACTCATCCGCGCAACCGCTGCAAATAGCCGCGCCGGCGCGCCGGCGCCAGCGCCAGTATGGCTTCCTCGCTCCAATGGTAGGACAACGCAAGATCGTGAATGTCGTCCATCAGCGTGTCCGCCGCCGCTTCGACCTCGGCTCCGAGGGCGCGCGCGATATCGATCGGCGCATCCCAGGCCGCCTCGCATTTGAAGCATCTGAGCGACACGTAACGGTCGCTGGCCGGATCCACCACGGCGAGCGCCGCCGCCACCGCGTCGATCTCGTCGTCCGACAACACGGCCGGCACATCTTCTCCTTCGATCGGCACGAGGCAGCGTGACGCCAGCAGCGCGCGCGCCGTCTCGATATCGGGCATCCCGGCTGCCGCCGCCAGATCGGCGCTATTCACCGGCCTGACATCGAAGCGCCGCCGGTCGATCTCGATCGGTGAATAGGCATCCGTATCAAGATCCATCAGCAGTTCGTCGGTCGTCAGGCTGACATCGAGCCGTGCGGCGCAATGCGGGCAATTGGTCGCAAGCTCAAGCCGGGGGCCGAACATCGACCGGTAAAGCCGCGTCAACACGGCGTCCCGTACGCCGATCGACAGCGCGGCCGTTTCGTCGAGCGACAGGCCGGCGGCGCCAAGCGCGGCGAGATAGACATCGGCATCGACCGGCGGCCGCTCCCGCGATATCGCGGCGGCCTCGAGCAGTTCGGCGGCGCTCAGCGGATTCGGAACCATGACGGGCATCAGTAACTGGGCGGCGTCGGCACCGTTACACTGGAGTCGCGCTCCCAGCCCTCGTTCTGCAGCACCAGCGTCTGGATCGCGACCGCGTTGGAGCTGGCGTCAAGCTCCGGAAGCGCGACGTATTCGGACGGCCAGCAATTGTAGATATTGTACGAATACACCAGCTGCCCCGCCGCATTGTAGAACTCGAGCGTGATGTTGCGGCGGAAGTTGGCGAGCGAACTCTCCATTCCCGGACCGGCGCGGAAGTTCCACACCTGGCTCGCCCAGGTTTCGAACTCGAGATCCTGCGTCAGGCCGCGCTCCAGCGTGATCGGCTCGAACTTGGTCTGGCCGGGCAGGATATGCGGCGTGCTCGGGTCGCCGCCCTCCCGGAACGGCGTCGCCTCGGTGCTCCGCTTCAGCGGACTGCACTTGCTGACGGCGGCGACATACTTGCCGTTCCACTTCAGGCGGAACTTGAAGTTCAGATAGGGATCGGGCGGTTGACTCGATGCGGAAACGCTAGGCATTGCGATTTATCCTCAGCTCGAAGACTGACCGGCCATCTGTTGCAGGCTGATGACGACGAATTCCGCGGGTCTCACCGGTGCGAACAGGATCAGGATATTGACGATGCCGTTTTCCATATCTTCAGCCGTGGTCGTGGAGGCGTCGCAGACGCACTGATAGGCCTGCTGCGGCGTTGCCCCGACAAACGCGCCCTGCAGATAGAGCGGATGAAGGAACGAATTGATCGATAGCCGTATCTGCGCCCACAACCGGTCGTCATTGGGTTCGAACACCACCCATTGCAGGCCCTGGATCAGCGATTGCTCGATGTAGAGCGCCAGGCGGCGCACCGGAACATATTTCCAGTCGATGTCGGCCTGGTTGGCCGACGCCAATGTACGCGAACCCCAGGAGATATTGTCGTAGATCGGGAAAGTACGCAGCGCGTTGACGCCGAGCGGATTGATCTGTCCATTCTCCTGGTCGTTCATGACGTAAGAGAGCTGCTGCACGCCCGCGAGCGGCGCCGTAATGCCCGCCGGCGCCTTCCAGACTCCGCGATTCTGGTCGGTCAGCGCATAGATACCCGCCAGCGTGCCGCTGCCGCCCATCGCCAGCGGCTGTGTCGAGAACGGGTTCGGGACCAACACCTGCGGATAATAAGTCGCCGCACTGATGATGCCGGTTCCGAAGGTCGCCGGCGTGGAAGTCGCCCAGGCGACCGCATCGGACGGCGCCTGCACCGTGCTCGGCATATCGAGTATCGCGAATGCCTTGCGCTGGATCGCATAATTGAGCGTCGCGGTTGCCGCGGTCAGATAGCTTGATGACGGGGTCATCAACGGCATGTCCGGGACCAGCAGCAGATTGACGTTCTGCATCGCATCCAGCGCGTAGATGCCGGAGCGCGTCGTCGAATTACCGGCGACGTCGAATCCGGTCGGCTGCAACCCGTCGGGATTGTTCTGTGAAACGTAAGTGAGCTGTTGCGCCTGATAATTGGTCTGCAGCGTCGTGATCAGCGGTTGATTACAGGCTACGCCGATCAAAATCTGGGCCAGCGCGGGATCGGGCACCCAAACCTGTATCAGTTGGGCCGCCTGGGTGCCGGTGGCCGGCGCAAACGGCGACAGGCAGCTGCGCACCACCGCGCTGGCGAGGCTCGGCATGCCGAGCACGCCGGCTGCGTTCGAAAGCGCGCCCTGGATGCCCGCGATCAGGTCGGAGACGGCGCCGACCTGCGAGGTCATGATGAACGTCACCGGAGAAAGCGCCGTTGCCGGCTTGCCCCCCACCGGCGGGGGCATGATCGTGACCGTAAGGACGACACCGCTCACCGGCTTGGCGGGCGCCGTGAAGGTCAGGGTTGTGCCGCTGGCAAACGGCACGACCGGTGACGGAGTAGTCGCGATGGTGGGTGGCAAGAGCAGTTGCGCATAGGGGTTCGACGCCGCCTGCATCACCTCGACGATGAAGTTCGATGGCACGATATTGAGCGTGACGGCCGGCACGCTTTGGGTCTGCACCACCGTATAGCTCATGCCGCTCGAATTGCTGTTGCTCGATGTCGAATAGAGCACCGCCGTCAGGTTGAAGGTGTTCAGCTTGTTCGTCATGTAATCGACGGAGACGAAAACGTTGCTGCCCCATGTTCCGGGATTCTGCGCTTGCAACGGCAGCACGTTCACGCCCTGCGACAGCGTCGGCGGCCCGCTTGCCGGCGGAGGCGGCGTGCTGGGCGGGACGGCGCCGCTCAGCGTAATCGCAGGCCACACCGGCGGCGCCGACGCCGCGCACAAGCGACTGACCCATGCCTCGGTTCCACCGTTGAGGAAAAACTGCGAGACCTGGAAACTGGTGACGCTGTTCTGGTCCAGGCCGCCGAAAACGCGCTGGAAATCGCCGAAGTTCAGGCACTGCACCGGTGTGTTGAGCGGTCCGCGCTCCAGATATCCGACGAATGCGGTCACCGATGTCGCCGCGCCCGCAATCGTGTGCGTGCCGCTGGGCAATTCCTGGGTGTAGACGCCGGGGTAAGTCAGCTGAAGGGCCATTGTGCGAACTCTCCGAACCCGGTCGCGATGCAACGTTCTATTTCAACGTGTATCGATTCATCTTTCAACATTGTGGTTGACGAACCGCAGATGAGTCAATACCATTATTTTAACAACTACAGCGAGTGACGCGAGAATCTTTCTCTCGTGGACGATCCTCTCGGTTTTGCGAATCTTTCCGGTCCGGCCAAACGTCTGATCGCACGATCAGGGTCGCGGATTGACCAGCCAAGCGCGATGCAAGGGGTGTGCGAAAATGGCGGCCGATAGCAGTCTTCGGTGGCAACACCAGCTTGATTTCAAACTGTACAATCTGGTGCCGACGACGGTCAGGATCGATTTTCCCGCGATCGAGGGAACCGACATGACGTCGGGTCTGCCCATGATCCAGATCGGGGCCTGCTACACCGACTCTCCGCTGTCGATCAGCAATCTGCAACTGCACCCGCGGCGCATTCAGTTCGAGATCGCCAGCGCGCCTGCGTTGCTGCCCGTCAGTTTGAAGATCCGCTGCCCCGGCCCGTTTGTGTACGGCTGGTTGCTTGTGCCCGCGAGCGTACAGACCGTGATCGCGACGGTCGTGGAACAGATCCGCTTCGTCGGACCTGGCTATTGGGCGCTGCCGCTATTGAGTGAGGACGAAGCCGCCGATGCTGCGCCGAGGTCCACCGCGCCAGGGCCTCCTTTCAATTCCGCCGCGACCAAGCCAGCCGAAAAGCTGCCGGAATCCAGACCGGCCCCGGCAAAGACCGCGACGGGAGCCACCGCGTCGTAAACGCCTTGCCGGTCGGTCAAGGCGCGAAGGCGCACACATCGCAAATCGGGCAACAATTTCCTGATCAATGCAGAAGGAGAGAGTCATGGCGACATCATCGGCGGTCCAAGTACAATACCAGACTGGCTGCACATTCAACGCGACCACGGCCACGATCCAGATTTCAAATGGATCCATCCAGGTCGGGGCCAACACCGTCCAGTTGAACGGAACCTTCAACTTCAGCACGTTTGTCGTCGCGAGCACCCAGATCGTGTTCGACAACAATTCGCCGAGCGCGACGGTCAGCGGCATGGTCAGCATCCCGGTCGTCCCGAACGGCCAGGATCCTTCCATCACCGTGAGCAACTTCACCGGCCAGGCGCAGGTGAACTGGACGGTGGACGGCAATCCGAAATATGCCCCGCTTTCGCCGGGCGATCCGGTGGTCCTCTCCGGCCTGTATCAGAGCTGAAGGTTCGGCCGTCCCGGGCGACCGGGACGGCCCTTCCCGATCGCGCACTCAAGTCCTGCACATCTCTGCCTGAGGGGAAGAAGCGTTGCCGCAACTCGTCAGCCTCGGGGCGGTGCTCACCTGCAGCTTCGGCACCGCGCCGATGCCGATGATCGTGCCGCCGGAATCTCCGGTGTTCGAGGACACGCTGCCCGCGGCCACCATCATGGACTTCGTCCCGCTGGAGAATATCCCCTCGTTCGCCATGTGCACGAGCATGGCCAATCCGGAGGTCGCCGCGGCGACGGCGATAGCCGAAGGCGTGCTGACGCCGATGCCGTGCGTCCCGGTCACCACATCGCCCTGGTTCCCCGGCGCACCCACGGTCCTGATCGAGGGATTTCCGGCCTTGTGCACCGGCTCGATGTGCCTGTGCGACTGGCTCGGCGAAATCACGATCGACGAGCCGGGCGAGGAAACCGCTTCAACCGACGCCTGAGTCGAAGCTGGTCGCGCGCATCCGCCGCTCAGCCGGTGCGCGATAACACATCGACATGTTCGCGCCGTGATCGGCGCATCACGACTTCATGACAAACGGATCCCGAACGTCGCTGCTCAATTCGCACCAGACGCTCTTGGTCTGCAAAAAATTCTGGATCGCCTCCGCGCCATTCAGCCGGCCGAGGCCGCTGTTCTTGAAGCCGCCGAACGGCGAGTTGAAGGTCAGCGCGCGGTAGGTGTTGATCCAGACCGTTCCGGCCTGCAGCCTGCGCGCCATCAGATGGCCGCGGCGGATGTCGCGGGTCCACACTCCGGCCGCGAGGCCGAAAGCCGTGCCGTTGGCGAGTTTCAGCACGTCCTCCTCGGTCTCGAACGGCGTGACGCACAGCACCGGCCCGAACACCTCGTTCTGCATGATGAAGGCGTCTT
>Ga0134126_10002220_pt1 | contig 24584 bp, 21 predicted proteins | sample KB31752_FD_96881 | JGI IMG/M metagenome (GOLD analysis project Ga0134126, IMG submission 96881) | Terrestrial soil microbial communities with excess Nitrogen fertilizer from Kellogg Biological Station, Michigan, USA - KB3-175-2 | ecosystem: Environmental > Terrestrial > Soil > Unclassified ... | reverse complement strand
CCCTGCTCAGCTACATGATGCAGTTGCCGGGCAACGAGAAGGTGCGCTCCATCAACCCCGTGGTGGGGGAGACCAACGACGGTACGTTGAACGACATCCGCGGCCGCCATGTCGGCGAGCGCGAGGTCTTTGAGGCCATCCGGTCCGCGCGGGGAGGGCCGGTGGCCGAAGGGGCGGTGGGGGCGGGCGCAGGCACGATTGCCTTTGGCTTTAAGGGCGGCATAGGCACCGCCTCGCGCCGGCTCCCCGCCAATCTGGGCGGATATACGGTCGGGGTGCTGGTGCAGACCAACTTTGGCGGCATCCTGACCATGGATGGGGCGCCGGTGGGCCGCGAGTTGGGCCAGTACTACCTGAAGAACCAACTGCAGGGCGGCGAGGGCACGCCGCGACCGGAATCGCCGGACGGATCGTGCATGATCATTGTGGCCACCGACGCCCCGGTGGGGTCGCGCAATCTGCGGCGCATGGCAGCGCGCACCATGTTCGGGCTGGCGCGGACGGGTTCATCGGCGAGCAATGGTTCGGGGGATTACGCCATCGCCTTTTCCACCGTCGCGACGCACGCCGCCGGCGCGCGGGTCAGCAACGACGCCATGTCGCCGCTGTTTCTGGCGGTGATCGAGGCCACCCAGGAAGCCATCTACAATTCCCTGCTGAAGGCCACAACCACCACCGGCAACGGCCACACCATCGCGGCGCTGCCCCTGGCGGAGACCGAGGCCATCCTGAAGAAGTTTGGCGTGATCCAGTAGACGGATTATTGCAATCGCCAGGCGGGGCGGCCGTCGAGGTTTTCCTGGACGATGGCGCGGGCGGCGTCGAGACCGCGCAGCGCCTCATGGATGCGGGCGCGGGAAAACAGCGGCGCGAAGAAAGCCGCCAACTCCTCTTCCGGAGCGCAGACCTGGGTTTCGAGGCGTTGGGTGATGAGGGCCGAGGCGGCCTCCACCTGCGACAGCTTGTCCACCAGGGGCGGAATGGCCGGCATGGCCAGCGCCAGCGGACGCCAGAGCGCCTCACCCTGGGCATGGCCGCAGCGCAGGACCTTCAAGGTTCGAGCCAGATCATGCAGGGCGTGCTCAATGGTGAGCGCCGAGGTGCGCTCGGCGCCCAGGCGATCCCGCAGCCCGCCGCTGCTCAGGGCGTGGGGGGCGGCGAGCAGGGTTTCATAGACCTCCGCCGCCAGCCAGGAGACCTGCTTCAGCTCCGCCTGGCGGCGGAAATCGCTGCGCGGATGACGGTCGCCGACGGCGACATAAACATACCCCAGCGTCTCGGGGGTGCAGTAGCGATGAATGCCCGGCCACAACCACAACTCCACCAGCCGCAGAGCGGCGAGCTCGGCCTCCATAAGTTCGGCGGCGGCGTCGGCGGATTCGCCCAGCTCGGGAAGGGTGGCGAAGCCCAGGGACGCGATCCATTGCCCCAGCGCGGCCGCATCCAGATGGAGGGGCCGCAGGGAAGCAAACTGGGCCGCACGGGCAGTCAGGAGATCTTCGGAGGTCATGGTCGGTGGGTGGGTGTCTGGGATTGAGACATCGGCAGTTACTGGATGCGCTTGAAGGCCCGCTGGATCTCGTCCAAAGAGTAGCGCAACAGCACCGGGCGGCCGTGGGGGCAGCTCATCGGATACTCGGTCTGCGCCAACTGCCGCAGCAACCACTCCATCTTGGCAGGTTCGAGCCGCATGTGGACTTTGATGGCGGCGTGGCAGGCAATGGTGGCAGAAATCCGCGTCCGCACCGCTTCCAGGGTGAGGTTCCGCTCCCGGGCCTGGGCGACCTCCAGTATTTCGCGCAGCAGGCGCTCGACCTGCTCGCCGGCCACCCCGGCCGGCGCCGCCTGGATGGCCACCGTGGCCCGGCCGAAGGGTTCGGCGGCGAAACCGGCGGCGGTCAGTTCCGGCGCCAGCTCGGCGAAGGCCAGGGCGCGCCCGGGGTCCAGCTCGACGATCAAGGGCATCAGCAACCGCTGGCTCTCGATGGCCCCCGCCCGGCGCTGCGCCACCACCTGCTCGAACAATACCCGCTCGTGCGCCACGTGCTGATCCACGATCCACAAACCGCTGGGGCCGGTGGCCACGATGAAGCTGTCTTCAATCTGGCCCAGTGGGCGGAGCTGGTAGAGCTCATCCGGCTCCGGGGCGGCGGAGAACTGCTGCGTGCGCAGCCCGCACCCCAGGCCGGTCTCCGGCACCCAGGCGGCGGCCGGCAGCGGGGCCCTGCTGGCGCGCGTCGCCGGCCGCCGCTCTTCGCCCTCGAGGTCGAGCCGCTGCGGCTGGGGAGCGGGCGGCGCGGTGGTCAGTTGAAACCCGGGAGGCAGATCCGCGGTCGAGATGCCGAGCGCCGGGTCCACCCCGGGCGACATCGGAATCGGCCGGGCGGGCGAGAGGCGCGCCGGGGCCCAACTGGGCGCGGCGCTGGGGCGCGCCCCTTGCTCGCGCAGAAAGGAGGGAATGGGGCGCGACACCGACAACGCCGCGCGGATGGTGTCCCGCACCGCATCGTGGACAAAGTTCTGCCGCCGGAACCGCACCTCGGTTTTGGCGGGGTGCACATTGACGTCAACCTCGGCGTAGGGAAGATCCAGAAAGAGCAGCACCGCGGGAAAGATCTCGCGCGGCAGCAGGTTGGCGTAGGCGGCGGAGATGGCGTGCTGCAGCAGGCGGTCGCGCACCAGGCGGCGGTTGACGAAAATATAGATCGAGTTGCGGTTCAGCTTGTGCAGCTCCGGCCGCGAGGCGTAGCCGAACATGCCCAGCCCGGACACCGCCTCGGCCGCCTCGGCGCCCGCAGCGGCCACCGGAGCCTCTTCCGCCCATACCGCCTGCTCCTGGAACTCGACCGACTCGCGCCGCATCTCCTCGCCCAGCACCTGCTGCATGCGCTCGGCGTGCCCGGCCGCCGGCGGGGCGCTCAACAACACCCGGTGGGGCGTCTCCAGATGAAAATGCACCTCGGGGTACGCCAGCGCATAGTGGGTCACCAGGGTGACGATATGGCCCAGCTCGGTGGCTTCGCTTTTGAGAAACTTTTTGCGGGCGGGAATGTTGGCGAACAGGTTGGCCACCGTGACCGAAGTGCCGGCGGGCAGGCCGGCGGTTTCGACCGACTGCATCTTGCCTGCGGCCACCCTGATCCGCGTCCCCTCGCCCCCGTCCCGGGGGGCGGTTTCCAGCGTGAACTGCGAGACACTGGCGATGGCCGGCAGCGCCTCCCCGCGGAAACCAAGGGTCGAGATGGCGCTCAGCGAGGCCACATCATGCAGCTTGCTGGTGGCGTGGCGTTCGAGCGACAGCAGCGCGTCGTCGCGGGTCATGCCGCTGCCGTCGTCGGTGATGCGTATGCGGCTTCGCCCGCCGGCTTCGATCTCCAAGCGGAGGGAACGCGCCCCGGCGTCGAGTGAATTCTCGAGCAGCTCCTTGACCACCGACGCCGGCCGTTCCACCACCTCTCCGGCGGCGATTTTGTTGGCCACGGCGTCGGACAGGACGCGGATCATCAGGGCACCCGCAGCCCCAACTCTTTGAGCTGGGCGGGCGACACGGGCGTGGGGGCGTCGGTCATCAGGTCCACCGCGCGCGCCGTCTTGGGGAAGGCGATCACCTCGCGGATCGAGGCCGCGCCCGCCAGCAGCATCACCAGCCGGTCGAGGCCGAGCGCAATGCCGCCATGGGGCGGGGTGCCGTACTGCAGGGCCTCGAGGAAGAACCCAAACCGCGCCCGTGCCTCCTCGGCGCTCATGCCCAGCAGGCTGAAGATGCGCGCCTGCACCTCGGCGCGATGGATGCGGATGCTGCCCGATCCCAGTTCGATGCCGTTCAGGACCACGTCGTAGGCCTTGGCCAGCGCTTCGCCCGGGTTGGTGTCGAGCAGGGAGACGTCCTGATCGCGCGGCGAGGTGAAGGGATGGTGGGAGGCCGCCCACCGCTTCCCTTCCTCGTCCCACTCGAACATGGGGAACTCGGTCACCCAGAGAAAGCGGAAGACTTCCGGGTCCAAGCGCTTATGGCGCTCGGCGAAGCGCTGCGCCAGCGCCAGGCGCAAAGCGCCGGCGTGGGTATGCAGGGCAAGCCAGGGCTGCCGCGCTTCCCGTACCGCCTCGCCCGCCGCCACCAGGGCAATCAGGTCGGCTTCCTCCGCCCCCAATTGCCGGGTAATGGCGGCTGCCGCCTGCGGATAGGTCTTGGCGATGCGGGCAAAATCCTCGAACAGACGCACCGGACGGCCCTCGGCCAGCGGCCGCAGCTCATCCCGCTCGCGCCGCGACAACGCGCCCACGGCGGGGATGTGGATCGCCAGCAGAGGCAGATCGTCGGGCAATTTCAACTGCGCCCGTTCCTCCGCCGACAAATGAGCGGTGACATCCGCCATGGCGGGCAGGCGCAGGTCGGGCTTGTCGCTGCCGTATTGCGCCATCGCCTCGTGCCAGCTCAGGCGCGGAAAGGGCGTGGCGATGGTCTTGCCGGCGGCGGCGCAGGCCGAGGCCAGCATCTGCTCCACGATGGCAAAGAGCACCTCCTGATCGGGGAAGCTCATCTCCACATCAATCTGGGTGAACTCCGGCTGGCGGTCGGCGCGCAGATCTTCGTCGCGAAAACAGCGGACGATTTGAAAATAGCGGTCGGCGCCGCCGATCATCAGCAGTTGCTTGAACAACTGGGGAGATTGCGGCAGGGCGTAGAAGCTCCCCGGCGAAATGCGGCTGGGGACCAGATAATCGCGCGCTCCCTCGGGGGTGCTGCGCGTCATGAACGGGGTTTCGACCTCGAGAAAACCCTGGGCGTCGAACGCCTGGCGGATGGCCTTGGTCACCTCGTGGCGCAGCCGGAGGTTGGCCTGCATGGCCGGGTGGCGGAGATCGAGGTAGCGGTACTTGAGCCGTGTCTCCTCGCTGACCGCTTCCGCCGACTCATCGGTCAGCGGGAACGGCGGGGTGCGGGCCTCGTTGAGCAGCGCCAGGCCGGTGGCCCGCACCTCGACCTCGCCGGTGGGCAGGGAGGGGTTGGCCGTCTCCGGGCTGCGGCGCACCACCTCGCCCACAATGGTAACCACGTACTCGGAACGCAGTTCGCCGGCGCGGGCGTGCAGGGCGGCATCCTGCTCCTGGCGGAAAACCACCTGGCACAGGCCGGTGCGGTCGCGCAGGTCCAAAAACAGCAAGGCCCCCAGATCGCGGCGGCGGTGTACCCAGGCCTGCAAAACGACCTGGCGGCCGACGTGCTCCGGACGCAGATCGCCGCAATAGTGGGTACGGTGGGCGGTAGCGGCGGTCTCATCCTTCATCATGGGTGTTCCTGCGGGAGCGGAGACGAATCTCCTGTGTGCCCCAGTGTGCCATCCAGGCGGTCAAAATCAACTGCGGGACCAGGAAGCGGAAATAGAACAGCGACACCAGCGAGAGGATCGCCCACCAGAGCCAGCGGATGGCCGGAAAGCGAACCCCCGGTTTACTGGAAATAAATGCCCAACGTGGGCGTTGCAGCACAAAGCTAAAGCGCCAGTTGAGGAAAAACAAAGCCAGAGCGCCCAGCAGGTTGATGCCTTCGAGCAGCAGCAGTTGCTCTTGCGTCAGCGGCGCCGCCCGTTCGGCCCGCTGCATCGCTTCCTGCAGGGTTTGCGCGTGGGGAGCGGCGAACAACTGCGGTTCCATGCTGGCAAACACCACCACCATGGCCACCACAATGACCGCCCACACCACCAGCGTGCCGATGATGTAGCTGCGGCGCTCGACCCGCAGCAGTTCGAGCGGCGAGGGAGGATCGGGCTGACTGCGGGCGGCGCTCACCGTCCGGCTCCCAGCCGAGCGGCCAAATCCGCTTCCGCCACGGCCTCCTGGGCGCCGTCGGCCAGGTTCTTCAGCTGCCAGCGTTGGGCGGCCACTTCCTGCGTCCCCACAATCACGGCGAACCCGGCGCCCAGCCGCGCGGCCAGCTCCAGCGACTTGCCCAGCTTGCGTCCGGGCGCAGCCATCTCCACCCGAATGCCGCGGCGGCGCAGGCGCTCGGCCAGTTGCAGCGCCGGCGCCAGCTCCTCGGCGCCCATGGGGATCAACAAGGCCGCCAGCTTCTCCTCGACCGGTGTCACCGCCCAGTTGTGATTGGGATCTTCCGCCGCCTGCTGCATCGCCATGACAAACCGGTCTTCGCCCAGGGCGAAGCCGATGGCGCCACCCACGGTGGCGGGAGCGCCCAGCTCCTCCGCCAGCCCGTCGTAGCGTCCGCCGCCCAACAGCGCGTTCTGCGACCCCAGCGCGCCGTGGACAAACTCGAAGGCGGTCGAGGTGTAATAATCCAGCCCGCGCACCAGCCGCGGATCCAACCGGAAGGCGATGCCGCCGGCGGTGAGCAGGCGCTGCAAGGTCTCAAAATGGGTACGGCACTTTTCGTCCAGAAACTCCTGCATCGTGGGCAGGCCGGCAATCACCGGCTGATCGGCGGGCACTTTGCAGTCCAGCACCCGCAACGGGTTGGTGACGGCGCGGCGCTGGCAATCGGCGCACATGTGCGGCAGTTGGTCGGCCAGCGCCGCCCGCAGCGCTTCGTGGTAGCGCGGACGGTCGGCGGCGCATCCCACCGAGTTGAGCACCAGCTCGGCGCCGGTGATCCCGCACCGCTCCAGCAACTGGCGCAGCATGGCCAGCAGCTCATAGTCAATCCACGGATCATCACCGCCCAGCACCTCGGCGCCCACCTGGTAGAACTGGCGGTAGCGGCCCTTCTGCGGACGCTCGCGGCGGAACATGGGCCCCATGTAATACAGCCGCGTCAGCCCGGGCCGCTCCCACAGTCGGTGTTCGACGTAGGCGCGCACGGTGGAGGCGGTGGCTTCCGGGCGCAGGGTCAGCAGGGCGCCGTCGCGGTCGGCGAAGCTGTACATCTCCTTGCCCACGATGTCGGTCTCTTCGCCCACCGCCCGCCGGAACAATTCCAAGGGCTCCAGCACCGGGGTGCGGATTTCGTCGAAGTTATGGAGGGCAAACACCGAACGCACCGCCGCCTCCAGCCGCTGAAACCAGAGGGTGTCGGCGGGCAGCAGGTCGCGCATGCCCTTGATGGCGGTAAGTTTCATCGTCCCGGTCCGGCCCCCATTCAGTGCTGAGCCAGGTACTGATTTTTGTAATCGACGTAGTTGGCGGCGTGGGTCGCAATCATACGGCGATCGCCGTCGCTGGCCGCGCGATGCCGCCGCGCCGGCACCCCCAGGTAGACGCTGCCGGGCGGGATCTGCATCCCCTCGGGTACCAGCGTGCCGGCGGCGATGATGGAGTGATGGCCGATATGCGCCCCGTTCATCACAATGGCGCCGATGCCGATCAGGCAGTCGTCCTCGATGGTGCAGCCGTGCAGGTTCACCGAGTGCGCCACCGTCACCCGGTCGCCCACCGTCACCGCGTGCTTTTCCTTGTAGCCGTGCACCACGCAGTTGTCCTGGATGTTGGACTCGCGCCCGATGCGGATGGCATTGACATCCCCCCGCACCACGGCATGAAACCAGATGCTGGAGTCCTCCCCCACCACGACGTCGCCGATGATCTGGGCGCTATCCTCTATGTAGGCCGAAGCCGCGATGCGCGGATGCCGGCCATGGAAACTTTTGAGCATAAACCCCGCGCCAGCAACGAAAACTGGCTTCGATCAGGTTACCATGCCGACTCCCGACGACTGGCAAACGCTGGCCCATCAGACCGGTCAGAATCTGGGCTTTGAGCGCATCGGAGTAGCCGGAACCGACCCCTCAGCCCGCTTGGCGCTGTTCGGCGACTGGCTGGCCTCAGGTGCGGCGGGAGAGATGCACTACCTGGCGCGGCGCGACCAGCAGGGTGAACTCTTGCGGTCGAGCATCCGCACCGTCTGGCCCTGGGCGCGCTCGGTGCTGTGCGCGGCGGTGCTGTACAACGCTCCCCTGCCCCGCTCGACCGAGCGCGCCGCCGACGGCCTCCACGGTTGGATCTCGCGTTACGCCTGGGGCGACGATTACCACCAACTGCTGCGCGCCCGCCTTGAGGCCTGGATCGCCGCCCTGCGCCTCCATGCCGAAGGCGGCGAACAGTTCCAGGCCACCGTTGATACCGCCCCGCTGATCGAACGCGACGCCGCCCAGCGCGCCGGCCTGGGATGGCAGGGGAAAAATACCTGCCTCATCCACCCCCGGCTGGGCTCTTACTTTTTCCTGGGAACGGTGGTGACTTCGCTCGAGATCACCCCGGACGACGCCTTGCCGGATCGCTGCGGCTCGTGTACCCGCTGCCTCGATGCCTGTCCCACCCAGGCGTTGACTCCCTACGCCATGGACGCCAGCCGCTGCCTGGCTTACCTGAACATCGAACTGCGCGGCAGCATCCCTGAACCCTTCCGTGCCCCCATGGACAACAACGTGCTGGGGTGTGACATATGCCAGGACGTCTGCCCCTGGAACCGCCGCGCGCCCACCACGTCGGCGCCCGAGTTCCAACCCCGCCCGGGTCTTTTCGCGCCGGACCTCGAGGCCTTGGCCGCCCTCTCCGAGGCCGAATATCAATCCACCTTTCGTCGCTCCGCGGTCAAACGCGCCAAATATGCCGGCCTGCGCCGCAACCTCGCCGTCGCCATGGGAAATAGTGGCAACCAGCAGCACCGACGCCGCCTCCAATTGTGGGCGGCCGATGCCGACCCGGTGCTTGCCGAACACGCCACCTGGGCCTTGCACCAGCTCCAGCAGCCAGACCGACAGGGCGTGACTTGAACACTACTCGGTTGTTGGAAACGCAACTACCGCAAGTTTCGGCAAGCTCCCGCTCAACTGCCCCCTCCACTGCGTCAGGAGGCGGGCCAGCGCCCCGGCGATCTCCGGCACGCTATTGCGGGTGTTGTGAGTCAGGTTCGCGACCACAGCACCGGCTACGCGCGTCAGTCTCGGCCCAGCGACTGCATCTGACATCAATCTTCGCTCGTTCTCTTCCCGGTGTTGAAAATAGGCGATCGCCAGGTTACGGTCAGCTCCCGGATCCGCAGCCATGGCGTTGAGGCGCGCAATCGTCGGCGGCAACTCGGCGAGAAAAACAGAGCGAACCATTAAAAAATGCGAGACAACCGTCGGTTCACCGGCAGTGGCACCATCGGCATAGATAACGGCGGTGTTTTCCACGTCAGGCGGGGCAACGCCCATCTCCGGAAGCGTAATCGAGGCGGTCTGGCCAGGAGGCAGCGCCGGGACCAAGGTTCCGCCGGGCAGAGCATCATCCCACCGAACCCCTCCATGCCCGGTCAGTCCGCCATTGTACCGAATCGCATAGGCCGTAACGACGGCATGGTAATTGTTTGTGAGCAAAACCTTCCAGAGATGCCCAACCTTACCCCCGGGTAGATTGTGCGTCACTGCCGCGGGCGTAGAAAGAGCCAGCCGGGGCGCCGACTGCCCCGCGGCCAGGCCAAGCAAACTCAGTGCCAGAACCGGCGGCGCCGTGAACTTTGCCAGTAGATGCGACCTATTGGCTAGCCCCCCTAATACACGCATGCATACTGCACCTCGCCAGTGTCGCCGTTGCTTATAGCAATGTTGATGTCCGAATAACAGTCCGTACTGCACGTCCGGGTGCTGTGCTCTATAGCCCAGGTCTCCCAATACACCGCATTATTTTGGCTGTCGAACTCAAAGCTCGGCGCCTGCGCCTCCCAAATCCCCAGATCTTCATACGAGCAGCCGTCGTCGCACTCATTGTGCCCGCCAACGCATCCGGCGATTTCCATCTGTTCGCCCACGTCGTTGTAACCTTGGTCGTCATCAAACCCGAGTTCGTAGACGTCGTAATCGCCACAGCCTGTGGCCCAGGCGGTGCGGGCCGTATCCTCCCGCACACATGCTCCTTGGGGCATCGCGCGCTTGCCCACCGCGCAGCGCCCTAGTCTATTGGCGAAGTCGGCACCCCGGTCGCTACTGCTCTCGCCGTTGCGGAAGCGTGCCACAAAATTAAGGGTGTTGGTTGGTTGGTTGGTTGGTTGGTTGAAAACGCCAGGCACCAATCAGGCAGGTAACCACGATCAGCGCCGCTGAGCTAACAAACGAACTGCTTCGCATTGGGAAACCTCCGCCACTACATCTACTTTCCGGGTGTGGGATTTGTCAAGCACGTTCCCGTTACCTGCAAGCGTGCTGTGGTTTCGTGCTTTCCCCAAAATCCTCGCAACCCCGCCCACCGTGCCCGCCTCCAATGGTGGGCGGCCGATGCCGACCCGGTGCTGACCGAACACGCCACCTGGGCCCTGCGCCAGCTCCCATGATTTCGCGAATCTTCAATCCTGCGCTTGCATTTCTCCTCGCCGCCACCGTTCCACTGCTCGCTCCCATCTCCCGCATGAGGCAAAAGGCCATGGACTTCCGGGTTACCTCTGCCGCCTTCACCGACAATCAGCCCATCCCGCAGGCGCACAGTTGCGATGGCGACCGCACCTCGCCCGCCCTACGCTGGCAAGGGGTGCCCAGCGGCACCCGCTCGCTGGCGCTCATCGTCCACGACCCTGATGCCCCCGCCGGCGACTTTGTCCACTGGCTGCTCTACGATGTGCCGCCCAGCATCACCGAACTCCCATCCGGCACGTATAACGAAGCCAAATTTCCGCTCGGCGGCCTGCAGGGACAAAACAGCTTCGGGGACTTGGGCTACGGGGCTCCCTGTCCGCCTCAAGGCTCGCCCCCGCACCATTACATCTTTACCCTCTACGCCTTGAAGGCGCCCCAATTGGGGCTGCCCTCGGGCGCTTCGCGGGAGCAGTTGCAGGCCGCTATGCGCGGTAAAATTCTGGCCCAAACCGAGCTGGTGGGAACCTTTCAGCGGCCCTAAACCTTTGGTGGCCGAGCCACATAGCGCGCTATGATGTGCTTAGGGGATTCCCCTTATGGCCACGCGACTGGAAGTCCGTGCCCGCACCCTTCTCGGCCAGGCAGGAATTGAACTGAATGGCACTCGGGATTGGGACATTACCGTCCACAACCCCGGCTTCTTTGCCCGCGTGCTGCGCCAGGGCTCCATGGGTCTGGGCGAGTCTTACATGGACGGTTGGTGGGATTGTGCGCGGCTGGATCTGTTCTTTCAGCGCATCTTTGCCGCCGGTCTGGATCGTTTGGCGGCCCGCAACTGGCGCGCCGTCGGACTGACGCTGCTGTCGCGGTTTAGCAACCGCCAAACCATGCCCAAGTCCACCGCGGTTGCGCGACGCCACTATGACGTCGGCAACGATCTGTTCGAGGTGATGCTGGGCAAGACCATGTTGTACACCACCGGCCGCTGGGAGGGCGCCGCCAACCTGGAGGAGGCGCAGACCGCCAAGCTGGAGTTCATCTGCCATAAATTGAAATTGGCGCCGGGCATGCGCGTACTGGATATTGGTTGCGGATGGGGAGGGTTTGCCCGCTTCGCCGCCCAGCACTATGGCGTGCGGGTGGATGGCATCACGCTGTCGCGCGAACAGGCGGCGCTGGGGCAGGCGTTGTGCAGCGGCCTGCCGGTGAATCTGCGCATCGAGGACTATCGCCGGGTGCAGGAGCGTTACGACCGTATCGTGTCGTTGGGCATGTTCGAGCACGTGGGCTACAAGAACTACCGCCGCTTCTTCTCCACCGCACGCCGCTGTCTGGCTCCCGACGGCCTGTTTTATCTCTCCAGCATCGGCTCCAACCGCAGCGTACACGCCACCGATCCCTGGATCGAACGCTACATCTTCCCCAACTCCCACCTGCCCTCGATCCAGCAGATCGGCACCGCCATCGAGGGTCTGTTCATACCGCTCGAGTGGCACAACTGGGCCGGCGACTACGACCGCACGCTGATGGCCTGGCAGGCCAACTTTGCCGCCCAGTGGTCGCGCTGGCTCAACCAGTACGGCGAGCGCTTCTGCCGCATGTGGAGCTTTTACCTGCTCTCCTGTGCCGCCGCCTTTCGCGCCAAGCACCTGCAGGTGTGGCAGATGATCCTCGACCCGCTGTAAGGGCTGTTAGTCTTTCGCCCTCTGATATTGCAACGGCCATTCCAGATCGTGGCCCAGGGCGCGGGCGGCGTGCAGCGGCCAATAGGGGCGGCGGAGCAGCTCGCGGGCGAGGACGACCGCGTCGGCTTGTCCGGTGCGGATGATGTGATCCGCCTGCGCCGGCGAGAGAATCATGCCCACGGCCGCGGTGGGGACGCCGGCTTCGGCACGCACTTTGGCGGCGAAAGGAGTCTGGTACCCGGGGCCGGCCGGGATGGGGGCGCGGGGCACATTGCCGCCCGAACTGCAGTCAATCATGTCCACCCCCAGCGGCGCCACGCGGCGCGCCAGCGCCACCGAGTCGTCGCCATTCCATCCTCCTTCGACCCACTCGGTGGCGGAGATGCGCACCCATAGCGGCAGGTCCTGAGGCCAGACGCCACGCACCGCCTCGATGACCTCGCACAGCAGGCGCATGCGGTTGTCGCGGCTGCCGCCATAGCTGTCCCGGCGTTGGTTGCTGAGCGGGGACAGGAACTGATGGATGAGATAGCCGTGGGCGGCATGCACCTCGATCACCTGAAAGCCGGCGTCGAGGGCACGGCGGGCGGCCGCGGCGAAGGCGGCCACGACGCCGGCAATTTCGGTCAGGCTGAGCTCGTGGGGCGTCGGGTAGCCTTCGGCGAACGGCAGCGGGCTGGGGGCGGCCACCGGCCAACCGCCCTCGGATACAGGCACCGGCTTGCCTCCCTTCCAGGGCGCGGCGGTGGAGGCCTTGCGGCCGGCATGGGCCAGTTGCATGCCGCAGGCCGCGCCGTGCGCCCGTACAAAGTCCGTAATGCGGCGCAGCATGGGCACGTGCTCATCCTTCCAGATGCCCAGATCCTCGGGTGAAATCCGCCCCTCGGGGGTCACCGCGGTGGCCTCGGTGTAGACCAATCCCGCGCCCCCTACGGCTCGGCTGCCGAGATGCACCAGATGCCAATCATGGGCGAAGCCATCCTGGCTGGAGTACTCGCACATGGGGGAGACGACAATGCGGTTGCGCAACTCCAGACTGCGCTGGCGCAACGGGGTGAACAGATGCGTGGCGGAGACCGACATGGGTATTTCTTCCTTCCATTCTCCCGAACTATTCTCCCGATGCCGCAGGCAGATCCGTGGCGCCGGGCGCCACATAGTAGCGGCGCGTACGCGGCAGTCGTCCGGCGAGGCCCAGGCCCGCGACCAGCGCGCTGACCCCGGCGAACACCACCAGCCGGGCCCACAGCAGGGTTTGCGGTCCCAAGCCCATGGCCGGTCCCAGGCGCCACATCGCCCAGCCGGCCAATTGCGACAGCACCGCCGTCCACACCCCGACATAGAACCAGGCACGGTCGGAGCCTTCGTCGTGGATGGTGCGGCGGGTGCGCGGCAGCTTGTCGAGCGCCGCGCACAAGACCACCAACAGGGCGATCAGGTCGTAGGGCCAGCCGTAGAGCTGCTGGATCACCCAGCGGCCGGAGGCGGCGGCATAGATGAGGCCGAGCAGGTTGAGCGTCCAGGGATCCACAATGGCGATCCACGCGGCGGTATAACAGGCGACGCGGTAGCCGAGGTTGGGCCAGTCGAGGCCGTAATGGGTGATGTAGGGGCGCGGCTCGACCCCGGGCAGGCGGCCGAGGAGGGCGCGCCATAGGCAGACAGCCGCCACCAGGGCGAGCCAGAGCCCGTGGCGCAGGGTGAAGCCGTGGGCGTAGAGTTCGGCGGTGAGCCCTCCCGGCAGGGTGAAGAAAACCCATATCCAGATGGGGACATGCAGCACCCGGTAGTAGCCCTTGTTGCGCGTCCGCGCCACCGCCGCTTTCATGCCTCCCAGCATAGCCGACCGGCCGCTCACCGGCCAGGCGGGACCGTTCACCGCTTCCGCCTGACACCCCGGATTAGTTTGAATCCCAAATAGTGTTGTATTACACTTGTTGAGTCTCCGGGAGGTTGCATGCGACGTTGGCTCCGCTTGGGCATTGTGCTGGTGGTGGCGGCCGTGGGGGCGGCCTGGTGGCTGTGGCCGCGCCCGGCCGTGCTGACGCTGACCGGCACGGTGGACGGCAACGAGATCGTGGTGGGATCGCAGATCACCGCCCGCATCGCGCGTCTGGGGGTGGAGGACGGCCAGAGCGTCCACGCCGGCGAACTGATCGCCACCCTCGACCAGGGGGTGCAGTCGGCCGATGTGCGGGCGGCGCGCGACGCCATCCTGCAGGCCCAGGCAAGCGCCCGGCAGTCGCAGGCGCAGACGGCGCTGCTGGCCGCATCCCTGCCCGCCAAACTGGCCCAGGCCGAGGCCCAGCAGCAGCAGTCGCAGGCGCAGGTGGCGCAGGCGCACGCCCAGGCCCAGTCCGCCCAGGCCGCCTGGGACCGCGCCCAGGCCGCCTACAAGCGCATTCAGCCGTTGAGCGCGCAGGGGGTGATGTCGCCCCAGGATCTGGACAACGCCACCGCCGATCTCGATGCCGCCCAGGCCGGACGGGTGGCCGCCCAGGCGGCGGTGCAGGCCGCCGAGCGCGCCCAGAAGGCGGCCGCCGCCGCCGTGGCCGACGCCCAAGCCCAGCAACGTCAACTGGGGGTGCAGAGACAGCAGACGGCATCGCTCGCCGCCGCGGCGCAGGGCGCGCAGGCGGCCCAATTGGCCGCCGAAGCGCGGCTGGGTTTCACCCGCATCCTGGCGCCGGTGGATGGCATCATCACCCTGCGCGCCGCCCGCGAAGGCGAGGTGGTGAATCCCGGCAGTCCCATCGTCACCATCTTCCAGACCAGCGACACCTGGGTGGATGCCGACGTCGAGGAGACTTACGCTGCCGGCGTGAAGATGGGCGAGGCGATCGAGGTGCGGTTGCCTTCCAACCAAATGGTGCGGGGGCCGGTCATCTACAAGGCGGTGGAAGCCGACTTTGCCACCCAGCGCGACGTCAGCCGCACCAAGCGCGACATCAAGACGGTGCGCATCCGGGTTCGGGTGCCCAACCCCGGGGGCGCGCTGCCGCTGGGCATGACCGCCTGGGTGCTGCTGCCCGCCGGCGGCGCCTCATGACTACGAAGCTTGCCAACGAGGTCCGTGACCTGCGCAAGAGCTTTGGCGAGCTGAAGGCGGTGGACGGAGTCAGCTTCGAGGTCGGCAAGGGGGAGATCTTCGGCCTGCTGGGGCCCAACGGCGCCGGCAAGTCCACCCTCATCCGCATGCTCACCACGCTCATCGAGCCGACCTCGGGAAGCGCGCTGGTCGCCGGTCACGACTTCAGCCAGGACCCCAATGCGGAGCGGCTGGGCCTCGGCGTCATCCCGCAGAACATGACCAGCGACCCCGACCTGACCTGCGCCGAAAACCTCTCCATTCATGCGCGCCTCTATGGCTTGCCCAAGGCGCGGCGGCGTGCCGTCACCCAGGAACTGCTGCAGGCGGTCGGGTTGGGGGACCGCGCCCAGGCCTTTGCCCGCACCCTCTCCGGGGGCATGCGCCGCCGCCTGGAAATCGCCCGCGGCCTGGTGCACGCACCCGAGATCCTGTTCCTCGATGAGCCCACCACCGGCCTCGATCCGGTTTCCCGCATGGCGGTGTGGGAGATGGTGTCGCACCTGCGCGAGAGCAAGGGCCTGACCATCTTCCTGACCACCCACTACATGGACGAGGCCGACAAGCTCTGCGACCGCATCGGCATCGTGGACCGCGGCAAGCTGGTGGCGCTCGATACGCCTCTGGCGCTCAAGACGGCGGTTCCCGGCGCCAGCCGGCTGGAAGTGCAGTTTGCTCCCGACCTCCCCGGCGGCACCGCCGACCTGGAACGGTTGCCGCTGGTGAAGCAGGTGCGCGGCGGCGGGCCCGGCATGTACCGCCTGTCCAGCGATCGCGGGCCCGCCACCGCCGAGTCGGTCATCGCCCTGGCCCATGAAAAGCAGGTGGAACTGCGCAGCCTGGCGGTGGAGAGCACCTCGCTCGATGATGTCTTCCTTCATTTCACCGGGCATGGCCTGCAGGAAGAGGGCAAGCCATGATGCTCACCCGCGCCCTGGCGATCGTCGAGCGCGACCTGCGCAAATTCCGCCGCAGCCCATCGCTGATGGTCGCGGCCCTGATGCTGCCACTGGTGCAGCTCATCATTCTGGGCAACGCCTTCGGGGGCAACATCCGCAATGTCCCGATGGGGGTGGTGAACCTCGACCACGGACCGGCGGCGGTGGCGGTGCACGAGGACCTGCTGGCGGTCGCGGTCAACGCCCGCACCTTTCTTCCGCATGATTATCCCGATCAGGGCACGGCGCTGACCGCGCTGCGGCGGGGCGAACTGGGAGCGGTGCTGATCATTCCCCAGCACTTCTCCCGCGACCAACTGATCGGCAACCATCCCCGCCTGGGGCTGATCACCGACAACACCGACCGCGCCGTGGCCGGGGGCGTCGGGGCGGTGATGGCGGAGCTGGTGGGGGATCTGAATACACCGGTGGTGGCTTCCCGCGATCCCCAGCCGGTGCAACTGGACACGGTTGAGGTGTACCCCTACATCAGCTACATGAAGTACCTGCTGCCGGGGTCGGTGACCCTGGCCATCTTCATTACCGCCATGATCGGGGGCGGCATTCTCTACATTGACGACAAGTCGCGCGGCCTGCACGAGGGGTATCTGGTCACCCCGATCACCCGCTGGGAACTGATTCTGGGCTTCAATCTGGCGGGGGTCATCAAGGGGGTGCTGGCGGGTTTGGTGACGCTGATTGCCGGCTCGATGATCGCCGGCGTGCCCGATTTGTTTTCCCCGGCGCGTCAGGCGGGCCTGTTGCTGGTCACCATTCTGACCTCCGTCGCGCTCATCGGCATGATGTTCTTCATGATGGTGCGCATCAACGATCCGCTGGTGCCGCGCGCCATCTTCGGGGTGCTGAACACCCTGCTGTTCTTCCCCTCGGGCGCCATCTACCCCATCGCCGGCTTTCCCTCCTGGCTGCGCTGGATCGCCGTGGTGGATCCCTTCACCTACGCCGTCCACGGCTATCGGACACTGCTGCTGAAACAGAGCGGCCTGGCGGCCATCACCACCGATCTGTGGGTGCTCGCCCTCACCGGCGTGCTGATGGTGGGTGGCGCCACCTGGCTCTTCAAGAGGTCACTGTGACCCCCGACAACGAATTCTGGCGGCTGACATGGCAGATGTGGATGCAGGCCAGGCAGGTGTTGGCCGGCGCCCTGGCGCCCCTCGATCTGCAACCGCGCGAGTTCTGGCTGATGACGGTGATGCGGGAAGCGCCGCGGCCGCAGCGCGACCTGGCGGCGTTGTGCGGCCTCGACCCCAGCACCCTGGTGCCCATCCTCGACGGCATGGAACGCCGCGGATGGATCGAGCGCCGCCGCCATCCCCGCGACCGCCGCGCCCATCTGGTGGCGCTGACCCGGGCCGGCTCGGCCCTGTTGCGGCGGGCGCGCCCCATCGCGCTGCGGGTGCAGGCGGAACAAATGCATCCGCTGACCGCGAATGAGCGGGCACGAATCGTCGCTCTTCTGCGAAAATTGGTGCATGGCTGATGTGCTCCGCTGGGGCGCCACGCTGCTGCTGTGTCTGCTGCTGGGCACGGTGGCGTTGCGCGCCGATACCCTGATCTTCACCAACGGCGATACACTCACCGGCAGTCTGCTGCGCGCCGATGAGCATGGTTGCGTGTTCGCCAGTAACCTGGCCAACCAAGTCACGGTGCCCTGGGACAATATCCGCGAACTGCGCACCTCCACCCCTTATGTTGTGGTGGATGTCCATGGCCAGGCGCATGAAGGCACGCTGCTGGTGGAAAATGCCTCGCTGATCGTCTCCAACCCCGCCTCGCAGCCGGAATTTCTGTCCGCCGGCGAAGTCCGGCTGGTGGTGGATCCCAAGACGTATGTGAGCGCGATTACCGCCCATCCCGCTCCCTGGCAGTCATGGCGGGGGCAGATCACCGGCGGTTTCAGCCAGCTCAGCGCCACCCAAAACTCCATCAGCTACACCACCCAGGCGGTGCTGCAGCGTCCCGTTCCGCGGCTGGAGTGGCTGCCGCAGAAGTCCAACACCTTGTTTCACTTTCAGGGAACCTACGGCAAGCTGTCACAGCCGGGGGCGCCGACCGTGCGCACCAGCATCTTCACCGCCGGGCTGGAGCAGGATCAGAGCATCAGCCAGCGTCTCTACGTCTTCGCGAATACGCAGTTTGACCACAACGCCGCCCAGGGTCTGCAACTGCAGCAGGCATATGGCGGCGGTCTGGGATGGAAGCTGCTGCGCACCTCCGCCACCAGCCTCGACCTCAAAGCCGACCTGCACTGGACGAACCAGCGCTTTAATTCCGCCCCCAGCGACCGCTTCCTGGCTTCGAGCTTTACCGAGTCCATGCGCCACAACTATGGACGCCTGATCTGGACACAAAACGTGAGCCTGACGCCCAGCTACACCAAGGGCCTGGCCTACCAGATGTCGGGGATGAGCGCCTGGGCCATTCCGGTATACAAAATGATGAGCGTCAACTTTACCGTCATAGACGACTACATCAACAACCCCCAGCCGGGTTTCCTGAAGAACTCCCTGCAGTACTCCACCGGTCTGCAGTTCAACCTGCATTAACTTTTTTAGGGAACCTGTCCGGACTGCGGCGGTATTGGTAGGCATGCGCGACGTGCACTACGGTCTGCGGCTGCTGCTGCGTGCGCCCGGCTTCGCCCTGGTTGCCATCCTGACGCTGGCGCTGGGTATCGGGGCCAACACCGCCATTTTCAGCATCGTCGGCCCCATGCTGTTCGAGCCGCTTCCCTTCCCCCAGCCCGGCCGCCTGGTGGAGGTCGCCCACACTAACCACGGCGAGTTCCAAAACGGACTGACCAGCATCGAGGCGATGTATCTGCTCGACCACCAGCACACCCTGAGCGCGGCGGCGATCGTGGACGACTTCTCGGCCTCCAACTTGAGCGGCGCCGGTCAGCCGGTGCGGGTGGCGACGGAGCGGGTAACCCACGGTTTCTTCCGGGTCTGGGGCTTCGCGCCGGCGCGGGGCCGCGACTTCAATGCCGGCGACGATGCGGTGGGCGCGCCGGCCACCGCAATCATCAGCGACGGCCTTTGGCGATCGCAGTTTGGCGCCGACCCAGAGGTGGTAGGCCGCACCATCCGCATGGACGACGTCCTATACACCGTGATCGGGGTCATGCCCGCCGACTTCGCCAGCCTTACCCAGAACCAACTGGACCCGACCCCGACCCAGATCTGGACCGACATGCAGCCCACCGAAGCGGCGCAGGCGCCGCTTGGCCCCAACCTCGATTTTCTCGGCCGCCTCGCCCCGGGCGCCAGCCTGACCCAGGCCAATGCCGATCTGGCCGCCAGCCTGGCCGGATTTCATCAGATCCACCCCCAGATCGCGGCGCACGCCGGTTGGGGAGCACGCAGCCTGCACGATGCCATCGCCGGTGACAGCCGCGCGCCGCTGCTGCTGCTGCTGGGAGCGGTCGGCCTGGTGCTGCTCATCGCCTGCGCCAACCTGGCCAACCTTCTGCTGGCCCGGGCCACCGGCAGGACCCGCGAGCTGGCAATTCGCGCCGCCCTGGGCGCCAACCCGACCCGCCTGATCCGCCAATTGTTGACCGAAAGCCTGTTGCTGGCGGGCTTGGGCGCGGCCTTGGGATGGCTGCTGGCGCTTTGGACCGTGCCGTTGCTGACGCACCTCACGCCCTCTGCCTACGTCTTGCCGCTGACCGGCAGTCTTAGCGGCGCCGCGCTGCTGTTTACCGCCGGCGCGGCGGGGCTGGCCGGCCTCCTGTTTGGCCTCGCGCCGGCGCTGCAGGCCGCGCGCGGCAGCCTGCAGGCCAGTCTTAAGGACAGCGTGGGCAATGCCGCCGGACCCGCGGCTGGCCGCGCGCGTTCGGCGCTGATCGTGGCCGAGGTCGCGCTGGCGTTTCTCCTGCTGGCCGGCGCCGGTCTGCTGGCCGCCAGCCTGCGGCAACTCAATCAGGTCAACCCTGGTTTCAACCTGCAGGGTGTTTGGACGGTGCAGACCAGTCTTACCGGGCCCCGGGCCGCCACCGACGACGCCACCACACGCTTCAACCAACAGGTGCTGGATCGCCTCCGCCGCACCCCCGGGGTCACCGCCGCGGCCTCCATTACGGGCGTGCCGCTCACCCGGGCCATGAACTACCCGGTTTCCATTCCCGGGCATACCAGCGATCAGGATCTCTTTGCGGTCGAATGGCGCGCCATCAGCCCCGACTTCTTCCGCACCCTGAGCATCCCGGTGTTGCGTGGCCGCGACTTCACCCTCTCCGACACCGCCAGCGCGCCCACCGTGGCCATCGTCAATGCCGCCTTTGCCAAACGCTACTGGCCGGGGGAGAGCGGCCTCGGTCAGGTGATTGATCTAACCGATCCCGACGGCGCCACCCACCACACGCTCAGCATCGTCGGGATCGTCGGCGACGTGCGGGTCAATGGCCTGGACAAAGCGCCGCCGCGGACATTGTATGTGCCCCAGGCGCAGGCCTCCGACGCCATCAATGCGCTGGTCAACCACTGGTTCGGCATGGGCTTCATCATTCGCGGCGACGACCCGCAACTGGGGTCGGCGGTGCGCGCGGCTTTCCGTTCGGTGGACCCCAACCAGCCCCTCTATAACCTCGAAAGTCTGCAACAGATCAAGGGCGCATCGCTCGGTCAGTACAATTTCATGGGCCTGTTGCTGGCCGTCTTCGCTGCTCTGGCGCTGACCCTGGCCGCCATCGGCATCTACGGCGTGCTGGCTTATGCGGTGGCCCAGCAGCGGCGCGAGATCGGCATTCGCATGGCGCTGGGAGCCAGCCGGTCCGCGGTCTTGCGGCAATTTCTCGCCTATGGACTGAAACGCGCCGGGCTGGGTCTGGTACTGGGCATGGTCGGGGCTTTCTGGCTGATGCGCCTGCTCGGCGGCTTCCTTTACGGGGTAACTCCCGCCGACCCCAGGGTGCTGGGCGCGGTCGCCGCGGCGCTGCTGTTGCTGGCACTGGCCGCCTGCCTGCGGCCCGCCTGGGTGGCCACGCGGGTGGACCCGCTGCACGCACTGCGGCAAGACTAATCCCCTCCTTCCCATGTGGGCACCCGGGGTATGCTGTTCTCGCCGGTGGTCTTACGGCGGGAGGATGGCTCATGCGTAGTTCTGCGCGTATTGTCCTGGGCACGGCACTGCTGGCCTGCGTGCCCTTCTGGCTGGCCTGGCAGTCCAGCGCACCCCAACTCGAAGGCACATGGACCGGCGAACAGACCTTCCAGCGCCGCGAGCGCACCATCACCCAGCACCTCGAGTACGTGCTGCGGCAGCAGGGCGCGCAGATCACCGGCGTGGCCGCCAACCAGAATGGCCGCACCGGCGCCATCAGCGGCACCGTCTCCGGCGACCATGTACAAATCGAGATCCACGACCCGTTCCGTCCGGACTCACCCGGACAGCAGTACCAGGGCACGGTCCACGGTTCCAGCCTGGACTTGACCTTTGTCCCACGCCCCGAGGCCAACAATTCCCGCCGCCGCTTTACGCCGCCGCCGGCCCACCTGCAACGCACCTCCACGGTCACTGCATATCAGCTGCCTGCCAACCTGCGACACCCCCCGCTCGCGCCTTTCCATCCTCTCCCTCCCAACGGGCTGGCGCTGACCCCGCCGATGGGCTGGAACAGTTGGAATCACTTCGCCGGCAAAGTCACCGACGCCGAGATTCGTCAAACCGCCGACCGCCTCGTCTCCAGCGGCATGGCCGCGGCCGGCTACATCTACGTCAACATTGACGACACCTGGGAGGGCACGCGCGACGCTCAGGGAAATATCCAATCGAACGCCAAGTTCCCCGACATGAAGGCGCTGGCGGAGTATGTACACTCCAAGGGCCTGAAGCTGGGCATCTATTCGTCACCGGGCCCCAAGACCTGTGCCGGCTACGAAGGCAGTTACCTCCACGAGGCACAGGACGCGCGCACCTACGCCGCTTGGGGCGTGGACTACCTCAAGTACGACTGGTGCAGCGCCAGCCAGGTCTACACCCCCGACCAGATGCAGGCGGTGTACGCCAAAATGGCGCAGGCGTTGCGCGCCACCGGCCGTCCCATGGTCTTCAGCCTGTGCGAATACGGCTGGCAAAACGTGGGCCAGTGGGGAGCTTCCGTGGGCGGCAACCTATGGCGCACCACCGACGATATCCAGGACAACTACGCCTCCATGGCGCGCAACGGCTTCAGCCAGAACGGGCGCGAATCCGCCGCCGGCCCCGGCCACTGGAACGACCCCGACATGCTGGAGATCGGCAACGGCGGCATGAGCCAGGACGAATATCAGACCCATATGAGCCTGTGGGCCATGCTGGCCGCTCCGCTCATCGCCGGCAACGATCTTGACGCCATGACGCCGGCCGCCCTCTCCATTCTCACCAACCGCGACGTGATCGCCGTGGACCAGGACAAGCTTGGCCGCCAGGGCTTCCGCGTCTCGGCACAGGGGGATTTGGAAATCTGGAAGCGCCCCCTGGCGGGCGGCGCCACCGCCGTGGCGCTGTTCAACCGCGGGACGCAGCCGGCCCCTATGACCGCCGATTGGCAGGCGCTGGGTGTGCGCGCCAACCCCAAGGTCCGGGATCTGTGGGCCCACCGCGATGTCACCGCTCCTGGCCATTTCACCGTGACCGTGCCGGCTCATGGCGTGGTGATGCTGCGTGCTCGCTGAGGCCTTTCGGGCGCGCTTCGGCCGGGCGGCGCAAGGGCTCTACCGCGCCCCCGGCCGCATCAACCTGATCGGCGAGCACACCGACTACAACGGCGGCTGGGTGATGCCGGCGGCGATTGACATGGACGTGACGGTCGCGGCCGCTCCCCGCGCCGAGCGCGTCATCCGACTCTTCTCCGAACACTTCGACGCCCAGGCCGAATGGGCGCTGGAGTCGAAGGGAGAGGTCGCCTCACTGCCGGCCTGGAGCCGCAGCCTGCGCGGCGTCAGCCTGTTGCTGGACCGGCAGCGGCCATTGCCGGGCGCCGATCTGCTACTCCGCAGTCAGGTTCCGGTGGGAGCGGGGCTGAGTTCTTCGGCGGCGGCGGAGGTGGCCGTGGGCGTGGCTCTCGTCGCTCTGGCCGGGGTGGAGATCACCCCGCTGGATCTGGCGCTGCTCTGCCAGCGTGCCAGCCACGAGTTTGCCGGCAGCCGCTGCGGCATCATGGACCAGTACATCGCCTGCCTGGGGCGTCGCGACGCCTTTGCGGAACTCGATACCCAGACGCTGGCCGCGAAGTGGCATAACTGGCCGGCCGCCGCTGCCTTTGTGGTCTGCGACACCGGAGTACGCCACGACAACGCCGGCGGCGAGTACAACCAGCGCCGGGCCGAGTGCGAGGCGGCCGCCAGCATGCTGCAACTGGCTTCGTTGCGCGAGCTGAGCGAAGAGGGCCTGGCCAGTGCCGGCACACGGCTGCCCCCGGCGCTCTATCGCCGCTGTCGCCATGTGGTGCGGGAAAACGCCCGGGTGCATGCCGCCGCTGCCGCCCTCGCCGCCGGCGATCTGACACAACTGGGCCGATTGCTGGATGCCTCTCATGCCAGCCTGCGCGACGACTTCGAGGTAAGCTGCCCCGAGCTCAACTGCATGGCGGAGCTATGCCGCCGGCTGCCGGGCGTCCAGGGAGCGCGCATGATGGGAGGCGGATTCGGTGGTTGCGTACTGGTGTTGGCGCGTCAGGATGCTAGTGGAGACCTGGAGCGCGCGGTGCTGCCCGCCTATGCGCAGGCCACCGGCAGTCAGGGCCGCGTATGGCAATGCCACGGCGCCTCCGGCGCCGGTCTCACCGACGATCACCATGCCTGACTTCACCCGCCCCCATCGCCGCTTCAACCCACTGCTGGAGGAGTGGGTGCTGGTCTCGCCGCAACGCGACCAGCGACCGTGGCTGGGGCAGCAGGAGGAGGCCGCCCTGCCTGCTGCCGTCGCCTATGATCCGCAGTGCTATCTGTGTCCCGGCAATCACCGGGCCGGCGAGCAGCGCAATCCTGAGTACCCCGGGGTGTGGATTTTTGACAATGACTTTCCGGCTTTGCTTCCGCAGGCCACGCCCGAGGCGCCGGCACCAGCCGATCCGCTGTTTCAGGCCGAGGCGGAGGCCGGGGTGTGCCGGGTAATCTGCTACTCGCCCCGCCACGACCTGACCCTGCCCCACCTGCCCCCGGAATCTGTCACGCAGGTAGTGAATGCCTGGGCGGACCAGTACCGCGAGTTGATCGCCCGCCCCGAACTGCGGAGCGTCATGATCTTTGAAAACCGCGGGGCGATGATGGGGGCCAGCAACCCCCATCCCCACGGGCAGATTTGGGCCAACTCGCACGTCCCCAATGTCCTCGGCCGCGAACAGGCGTCGCTCGCTGCCTATCGCCGGCGCCACGGGTCCTGCCTGCTTTGTGACACCGTGGAGCGGGAACGGCAGGCGGGCGAGCGCGTCGTCTGTGAGAACGCCGGCTTTCTGGCGGTCGTTCCCTTCTGGGCCTACTGGCCCTTCGAGCTGCTTCTGCTGAGCAAACAGCACTGCGCGGGCCTCACGGAACTGGACCCTGGGCAGCGTCAGGATCTGGCCGATATTCTGATCCGCCTCGGTCTG